>Ga0210059_1010855_pt1 | contig 14013 bp, 9 predicted proteins | sample Ectturendosymbi2_FD_188042 | JGI IMG/M metagenome (GOLD analysis project Ga0210059, IMG submission 188042) | Ecteinascidia turbinata endosymbiont from Florida, USA - Sample 2 (SPAdes) (version 2) | ecosystem: Host-associated > Tunicates > Ascidians > Unclassified | place: Key West, Florida... | reverse complement strand
GAACATTTCCAGCGCTTAAACATCTTACGCCTTCCCAAACTATATAGCTTTTCAGTAGGCAAATTCATGCACTCTTATCACAACAAACTGCTTCCAAATCATTTTGATGAATATTTTGTTCCACTCAGCTCAATCCATTATCATTCCACAAGACTAGCAACCTCTAAAAACCTGTTTTTACCTAGAGTTAACTCTTCCTCAGGAAAATGTTCTCTTAAATTCATAGGCCCAAAAGTATGGTCTTCAATACCAGACGATATTAAATTTTCAACCACCTTTACCTTTAAATGGAAACTTAAGAAACACCTCCTACATGAAACAAATTCCCAACTATGAACTTTAGCAACATTTCCCTTGTCCAGAACAAAATACTGTGTTTTCTAGTATTCTGTAACTCTGCTTATTTTTTGTGAACACTTAATTTTTCATATTTTCTGTGTGCACATCCAATGCTTTTCGGCATATAAGTACACCCTTTGTTTTTTTCTGTTTTGCTTTTTTTCTTCTGTACCTCTTTAATAAGTTTTTGTAACTTTTTTACTTTTTTATTAGTATTATTTTTTTATATTGCTAAAAATATTCTAACCACACCAAAATCCTTCACTTAAATTAGATCCACTCTTCTGTGTACATAGGCATGCGGTTTCACCTGTACAGTTTCTTCACCATGTTCTGCGTTCATTCGTTTTTTGGTTTTGTTTTTCTTTTCATTATGCTTATTTGATGTCCAACTGTTGTTTCTCAACACTTGTCGAAAAGGGATAAACGGGGTTGGTTGACTAGATGATCGCCACGGTCTTTCACCAATCCTATATGACACAGCGCCCCTCTTTGTTTACACTGATCAACTATTGTGTCAATGTGTTTTCATTTGCTCTAATGTTCGCTAATGGTTAGTTTACTGCATGCGATGGCTTTTATGATGCTTCTGCTTGTTGGCTGAGTCATATGAAACAATAAACCATTGACCATTTTATTTTTGAAAAAAGGCTAAATGAAATTTGGCTTTTTTTGGCTTTTTTGGCGAATCAGCTTTTCTATGTTGATTTGGCAAATTTAAAGATGGTTTTGGCAGATTTCTAGATGCTGTTTCTGGACATAGAGATAAATTTTCATTGTAAACTCTACGCGAGAATTTATAATTGGTAGTGTCTATTTTGCCACCAGGATGGCAGTAGCAAAAGGCTTGGTAGAAAGGAAGTAATTGTAAGTAAAAGATAAACCTATAACCTAATCCTAACCTTAGCCCTGACTGTAGCCCTAACGTTAAGCTAACCTAATGCTAAGCTAACACTAACCGAACTCTAATCCTAATCCTAACCTAACGCTAAGCTTACCTAATCCTAACCTAACCCTAACTTAACAACACTAGCCCCTAAATGTAGCACCTAAGCAGAGCCTGAAAAATACAAAGAAAAAATAGAGAGTCGGCAAAGTGAGAGTCGAACCGAAAACCATAGGCATAAGCAAACCGTAACACCGTTACACCACGAGCAGGACGGCTTTTTCCTGACAAATTGACCTTTATCTTGGTACAGTATTGCGACATGCTACGAGACCGAATCTCTAACTGGTGGCACAATAGCTTCAGCGAATCTGTTGCCGCCAGAATATCGTCGGTAAAACAAACATTCCCTTAATAATTTTTGTTTTGCCTGTTTCATGCTTTTAGGTTTGCAGTTTCAATTCAAGCTACTCTTCATCAAAATCAAAGTTTCGATGTTTTCTAACGAGTGAGCTGTAGCTTTATTCTTTTTATGTATAAAATAAAATATGTGTGTATTATCTTTTGAAAGTGCGTTTGGGTGTTTTGTAGGTGTCATTGTGTATTTATCTTGTATTTGGATTTTTACGGTTCTATTTGTCTTGTTTGAGGGTTGATGTGGCTTTTTTTGCTTATGACTACCTGGCAACCCTGTTTAGAACTCCAGATCGTGAGGGGAAAACCCTATTGAGAGCGAGAGTAGAAATGGAAAACCTGTGTAGTGCATGGTTTTCTGTTTCATCTAAGGTTCTGGGGTTTTTATTGAAAATCTGTTTTTTTTACTCCGGTCAAATTTTAGAAATGTATGTTGTATTACTGTATTTTCCATTCAAGAATACAGTAATTTCACATGCGTAATGTGGAGAGTCAGTAGCCAGTACAGTTGAGTAGGGCTAGGCTTAACCGAATTGTTTGAAATCTAATGTTCTACAGAGCATTGACTAGGCATAGGTCAGCACTCTGATCTATCACTGATATGTCAGTGGCTGCATGTGCATGATTTTGGAATGCTTTCTTTGTTATGGATGAAGATGCTGTGGTTGAGAATCTGTTCATTGTTTCAGAGGTGCATTGTGATAGGTATGAATGTAAAACTTTGAATGTTAAATTAGTGCAGTAGTCAAATATTGCAATGAATGCTATGTATGATTAGGGTGAAAAGAAAACTGTAAGACCTTGAATGTATCATGTACATGTTTCATTTGTGCATTTTAAGTGAAAGTAAAAGAAAACATTCAACGTTTTTTAGAAAAGATCTAACTAACCTTTTATCATGTTACTTTATACATTTGATATGCTGTTAATTAACCTGTAAATTGTCAATATTTTTGAAACCCTTTAAGTCCCACGTCCGCCAAAATTTTGGCGTGGATTTTAAACGCATTAAAAGCTATAACTCGCCAGCTAATATAGCTACAGAGCTGTTCAAACCATCCACGGATTCAGCAAGTCTTCTAGTTGCGATTAAAAAAACGTTGTTTTATTTGGGTGGAGGGTTTTCTTTTGGTGACGTCACAAAGAAGGCATGTTTTTGAATCTTTGACCCACTTTAACTGGACCTGGTTGCTAAGCCAATGAGCCATTTTTATGGCTCAAAATTTTTTTGGAAACTAGATGATCATCCGCGTCTATGGAGCCCTTGATTGACCTTCTAGCATGTCTAGAACAAAAGTTATGGCCCAAAAACCCCGTTGTACTCAAACTTCCAAAAACTGCAGAAAAGCATTGCATGAGTCTCTCACTGACGGCATTTTTGCCAGAGAAAAACTGCTGCGAGCTATCAATTGAGAGCTATTCGCGATCCTCGAGAAAGACTCGTGAAGCCTTGTAGCTTGCACTAAAAAAAAACTTTTGAGTTCAGGGTTTTCGGTGGGTGTCGTTAGAAAAAGGGTAGGTTTTGCTATTTTTTGGTTATTCTTTTATGATGTCATCACCTGGACAATGAGCCGAAATAGTGGCTCAAAGTTTAGTTGGATTCTAGGCTGGAATATGAAGCTTTAGAGGCCTAGATCGACTTTCTGGCGTTTCTGGTCCCCAAGTTATGGCCGAAAGACCCCTAATCTTGTAAGGATTCCCCTAATTATTTTTTGCTTGTTTTGCCATAACTTTTGAACCAAAAATGTTAGAAAGTCCATCAAACCCTCTAAAGACTCATATTGTAGCCTAGAATCCAAAAAAACTTTGAGCCACAAAATCTGATGGATTGTTCGACTCCCAGGTTATGACGTCATCATCCAAATGTAAACAAAATATGCATAAGCATCCTCTCATTATGTAAACATCAGCAAAAAACCCGAAATCTCAAGCTAAAAATTTTTTTTTGCAGTCTAAACTACAAGTGTTCACAAGTATTTTGAGGGCTTGAACAGCTCTCCAGCCTATTCTAATGGTGAGTTATGGCCATATACAAAGGGGGTGTTATTCAACCCCTGGTTTCCTTCTGCAGGGGTAGAAATTTTGACCACTTTTTGGTTTGTGTGGCATAATTTTTTATCCAGATATTCTAGAAAGTCAATCAAGGGCACTAAAGACTCGTAGGATAGCCTAGTTTCTGAAAAAAACTTGAGCGAAACAATTGGCTCATTGGATTGGCGTCCAGGGCCACGTAAACTAGGCCTAGACTAGGCAAATAAAGTGAAAATGACACTCCCACTTGTGACGTCCTCCACCAAAGAACCACAAACCCAAAATGAAAAATTTTTTTTCAATTTCAACTAGCAGACTTGCTGAATCCGTAGATGGTTTGAACAGCGTTCTAGCTCAATCGGCTGGCGAGTTACAGCGTTGCAAACCTTGCGCCAAAATTTTGGCGATTGCGGGACTTAAAGGGTTAAAAATAGACTTGAACTTGTTAAACATATGATGCAAATAATGCATATTACCTTAATTTTTATGTGCAAGTACTGCTAGAATACATTTCAAGTTTGGTTTTGACTTTTTGTAACATTTTGTATGTCTGGGTTTTTTATTATTTTCTGTTTTATTTTCAAGGTAAATTCTGAGATTTTTCTTCATAACAAAGTGGCAACACCTCAGGTTATAGGCTACTGTTTATTTGTACTGTAGCAGGGGTCAATTTTTAGCTGAGCACCACAATAGAAAATTTCATTAAAAAAACAACTAGGCTGCTCGTTACCATCAACTGACAAAGAATATATACACCAAACCCGTAGTAGGCTACCTGATTTGCCTGCTTCATGCTTTGCCTGAATGTCAGTGTATCCTCTGCAGTAATGAAAATTGTGCTTATAGGCTATGTCTTTAGTTCAGCCTAGTACATCAAGAATTAGCTTCAGGTTGTGCCAAGACTCATCAACAATGAGGAATGATTGTTGAGCGTCTCTTAGTGAGTAATACTAGGGTCATTTCACTGTAGTTCAACCGATGGGTGGAACCACATGGTTTAGGATTTTGTTCCTTTTCACATATGTTTGCAGTTACAAATGTATAGGAAAAATGACACCAATTTTGCAAAATTTATCGAGCGGTTTTTGATTTATCACTGCTTTTGTATTTTCACCACCAGATGGCATTCGCACTGATGAGCAACACAAAAATGACTATAACTCTAGATCTGCTAGTCCAAACCTAATGAAATTGATGTCTATACCCATGTTTTCTAGGATGGGCTTTCTAAATATGTAGTTTAAATTTACCTAAATCCAATACTTTTTATGATATTTACGTTTTTGACCCCCTACAATGCTCGCCTAATTTGGGATGGATGCCAAAATTTTTTTTTTTATTTGTTGCTTTAGGTAGAAAACATGGCTGTGTTTCCAAACATATTATTCTCAAGACTAACATTTATGAACTTCTACAAAAAAATCACAAATAAATGCAGTAGAATTGGCTCTACACAAATTTCCTTTGTCTGCTCCATGGCATCACAAGTGACATTCACATTCTATCTGTTAATTAACAGTCTTGTGAATTGCTAGCTGATGACTTCACATATACCTGCAATATGATAGAAACTGCCTTTGATTGCTTACATATGGGTTGTCTTTTAGTGTTTCTTGTGGAACAATTGCACTTTAACAGTCCTTTATAAACAGTTTAAGGTTTATATGACCTAGCATACTCAACTCAAGACTTCAGGTTTCTTTTTGAGTTCAAAGCATCTCATTCAATTGAAGTGTTGGAATGCAATGAAGGTAGATCCTATTAGATTGCCAATAAAGTTTAAAAGTTGGGTAAACTTCAATAAATTCAGTTAAAACAAGTTTGATAAAATTCATAGATAAGAATACATCATCCTGAAAACATTACACAACAGGAAAGCAACTGCAGACACCTGAAGTCTTCAGTTGAGTTTGTTAAGTCACATCAACCTTTAACACTGTTTATAAAGGACTGTTAAAGTGCAGAAGTTCCACAAGAAACACTAAAAGACAACCCATATGCAAGTAATCAAAGGCAGTTTCTATCATATTACAGATATTGATGAAGTCATTTGCTAGCAATTCACAAGACTTTTAAGTAACAGATAGTATTTGAATGTCACTTGTGATGTCATAGAGCAGGCAAAACAAATGTGTTTAGAGCCAATTCTTCTGTATTTGTTTGTGATTTTTTTGTAGAAGTTCATAAATGTTAGTCTTGAGAATAATATGTTTGGAAATACAGCCATGTTTTCTATCTAAAGCAACAAATTAAAAAAAAAATTTCAGCATCCATCCCAAATTATGTGAACAATGTAGGGGGTCAAGAACGCAAATATCATGATAAGTATTGGTTTTAGGTAAATTTAAACTTCATATTTAGAAAGCCCATCCTAGAAAACATGGATATAGACACCAATTTGATTAGGATTGCACTAACAGATCTAAGAGTTATAGTCATTTTTGTGTTGCTCATCAGTGCGAATGCCATCTAGTGGGAAAAATACGAAAGCAGTGATAAATCAATAACCGCTCAATCAATTTTTGCAAAATTGGTGTCAATATTCCTAAAAACATATAGCTGCAAACATACGTGAAAAGAAACGAAATCCTAAACTGTGTGGTTTCAAATTTCAGAAATTTGGGTTGAATTATAATGAAATGACCCACTAGTTGTTGGTACAGAAAATAAACACTCCTAGCCTACTGTGAGCAAGAACAACTTCAAAGACGTTTTACAAAAAACACAATTAAATAGAAGGCTACAAAAACTGGGTATAGTGCAGAACATCCCCCAAATATAGTAATTTATAGTAATGATACACATATACACAAAGCATTGAATTTCTGTTCCTAAAATATGAATTTTTGGTTTTCAGCTTGTGCATAAACTAAAGGGAGATAGTCCATTATCATTTATCTGCAAGTTAAATGCCTGCTGATTGTCCACATGTAAATGTTACTATCATGGTACATGTTATTTTGTGAAGGATTCGAAAAGACTGAACTTAATTCAATAGCGTCAAATAAAAACACAAAAAAGAGAAATGTAAGTGTTAGCCAAGTTGAGAAATTTGAATGACAAACGGTTTTTGTAAGGATAAACCAATCGAACTGTATCTATCTTAAGAGCTGGTGCAACATTTAAACCACCTGGCGTAAATAGATTAGATGCAACCACACAACCGATATTGCATTGTTCCATTCTGGAAAGCTTATGATGGCTGTCCCTATAGGTCAATGGTTTTCAACCTGGAGATTACAACCCTCGTAGAGGTGATTTGCATTTTCAAAAGGTTATGAAAACTTCTAATAAAAGCATTCATAATTACTTCTGCACTTCGTGTTGCGTAAATGGTATCACTTTTTGTCTTAGCTAAATTTTGGCTATCAAAACAATATGGCAAAATGGCAACACTGTGATGTAACACTGTGGTATGTTTTTGAATAAGATAACTGATTATGGTAGCTAACTTAGAAGTTAGAACATTGTGAAGCATTTACTGCATGCTTAATGTTGCACTTACATTTCATTTTCGGTAGTGTCTGTTTTACCAGCGATATTCCAGCGGCAATAGGTCAGCTGGAGCTATTGTTCCGGCAGTCGAACATTCGGTCTCGTGGCATGACACAATACAAAGAAAAAGGTCACTTTGTCAGGAAAACGCTGTCCTGCTCATGGTGTAATGGTTAGGTGTTACGGCTGCTATGCCAATGGTTTGCGATTCGACTCTCACCTTGCCGCATTGCGTTTTGTTTTTTTCTTTTCTTTTTTCCAGGCTCTGGTTATGTTTTACCTTTAGGGGTAAAATCTAGAGCATTTTGTTACTGTTGTTAGGTTAGGATTAGGGTTAGGTTATAGTTAGGGTTAGGCTACCATTACCTTAGTGTTAGCTTAGCATTAGCCTTAGGTTAGCTTAGCATTAGGATAGGTTAGCTTAGCATTAGGTTAGGGTTAGGTTAGCGTTAGGATTAGGGTTAGCTTAGGGCTACGGTTGGGGTTTAGGTTAGGTTGTAGGCTTATCTTTTAGTTACATTTACTTCCTTTCTACCAAGCCTTTTGCTGCTGCTATCCTGGCGGCAAAATAGACACTGCCTTCATTTAAAACCTTGAGAATAGTAATTTGTACAACAACATTCAAAAACATATTTTTTCAAACAGAACTTGATTATCTTTTTCAATTTATCAAAGCATAGCGTGAATCGTTAAATGCTGATGAAAGAAAAAAATGTGGTTTTTGTAAATGGTTAATTTTTTATGGAATGTTTGATGTTCATTTGCTAGTTCATAACATTCAGAGATAACTTTCACGTCTTGTGCCTATTTTGTGTTCATCCATTGGCAAACTGTTTTTACAGCATTTTAGCAAGCTGTAGATTTAATTTGGTTGTTTCTTTAATTACTCTGTAAAAATTATTACCAGTGGACACTGAGCTGCAAACTAATTCTTTATAATAAGATTGTTTAGAAGCTGCAATTTGATTTAAACTTGAAAAAGTCCAAAAATTGATTTATTGGGTAATATATACCATATGTGATTCCAAAACATTTCTAACCTGCAAGAGGCAAGCATTTAAAGAAAGTTTCCAAACTATGGTTTGCATACCACTTGTAGCACACAAAGTTCTTGCGGGTGATATGGCAATTACCATATTTATTCTAATGCTAGCCGCTCTTGACTGTATGCCACACGAAGTGTTGTTAAAAACTTTGTGTAAACTGCACTTGCACACAGGTTCATGAGTGCAAGTTGATGGGGATACGAGGTACGTGTTCCCATTTTTTCAAACGGTGGGGATATTATGTGCTGTGTTCCCCCCACATTTTTTTCTTTAGATTTTGTATTTGGAGAAGTTTCAAAAATAAAAGCAACGTTTGTCACGTTTTCTGTATAGACCTTTACATGCTAGATGTTACACATAGCCAAGTTGATGTTGAAACAGGGTTTGGTGTGGTGTCACTGATTCTGATATTTTTTATAAATTTTCGCTTCAATAAAATCACTTTTGGTCTTTTGTAAGTTTCTAGAGACTCTGAAAGATTGTTAAAACTGCTTCTATCTGACATTTCACCCTGTGTGGTATACTGTATGAAAGGTGATTGTTTTGATGTTTTGAAACAAGTGAAGTAGGGTATTCCAGGAATCATCCTGCCATGCTGTGCCTTCATACCTCTGCAAGGGTTCTGACTGCACTTATGAATATCCAAGTTTCGAAGTATCTCTGTGGTACTTCGCAACTTGTCTTGAAACAATGAGAGTTTAACTGCTGAACGTGTGAGAGACCACAGTAAACAGTACAGCCATGATTTGTTTTGTGCAGAAATGTAACTGACTTTGCTGCAACGTTTGTTGTCACATACTCAGAAACAGACAGCGTAAAATTTAAATATGCAAGTGTATAATGTTAAAAAATTGTATTTTCAGGCAAATCTCTGTAAAGTTTTTGCTGAAGACAAAAGCAGCACTATTGTGGCGTGTTATAGTTTAAGGATGGGCACTTTTGCAAAACTGCCTTCAAGATTTCAATCAAAATGTGGTAGAAGTATTGACTTAGCTATGTATTGGCCTATAACTCAAAGTCTAGCAGAATTATTATTCTATACACAAAACCTGTTTTTTTGCGAGACATTTTGGTCATTTGTCTTACAGTTGTATTAAATCTCACCGTAACAGTGTTTTTTAGCCTATATTTTCGGAAATGCTGACCAAAATGGCTTAATTTTTTTTAGTCATTTCAAAATCATTTTGATCTATGACTGAAAAAAAACAGGTGCGAACAAGCTATTTTTTGATTAATGGAAGTGTCAGTTAATAGCCTATCAGTATTTAGTTGTTGGCAAATCCTGAATGTTGACATTAGGCTATGCTACGTAATGCCAAGTTCGTGACTTACTTGTTGTAACAGCAGATTACGTGATCACGCTGTATGTTTGCCTGAGCTTGGAATGCTGATCATGTTGCTGAAATATAGCACCTTTTGTCTGTGTCCAGTAACACAATTAAGTATATTAATTTGAAAATCATGTGTAAGGATAAAGCAAAGCGTGATTAGTGTTGTTTCCAAAACACCTTTGAAAAACAAGATGCAGGATCTGTGTTTATAAAAATTCACTTCTGCATCGACCTGATGAATATATTGGTTTCGCACCAAGCTGTCCCCCCACATTTTACAACAGAATTGTGCCCATACATAGGTTACCCAAGCCTCTGAGATACTTCCACGTTTTTGGCAACACTATTTATGATGTTTGCACCATTACAACTACCTTCTTTACATCATAATCCTTTCTGTGAAGAAAAGCAGTCATGATTTTTTTTCCTTGGCTACACAAAATGTAGCCAAGGAAAGACTAAGTGTCATCTAGACTTTTCGATAAAGTAAAGAAAAAGAATGTAGGTCGCTCGAAATGATGAAAATAAAAACATTATAGGACACATTAACAATCGAAGAAATGCGTATTTAGGTTTACTAGAAATCAGTCAAAACAAACACAAATAAATGTAAATGATGTCCTAGCTATCATTGTACAGATATTTGTATATCAGTGTACTGGAAGGTTGAAATTGTTTTTCTTGTTGTGATGTCATACATTTGCTGTTTATTACTCAAACGATCTTGCATTAAGTTTTTTATTTTTTTCAATAAACAAGGTAGTCAAAGTTTGTGAGCATCTAGAGCTGCAGCTCAGCTTTCAGTGCAAGGTTGGTGGCCCAAATCAAGTGAGCGCAGACTTCGGACAATATCGCTCATTTAACCTTGAGCAAATAACAGAGACACTACTGAAATGGTACATTGCAAGCCACATTTAACAGTAGCGTAAGAAACAGTGAGGTGCTAAACTGAGCAGGGTAGCTAAGAAACAACTTTGGCGCCCCCGTATAGTAACATGAGGTCTTCTGGGAGTAAATGTACTGCATTGCACATTGTTGGAATTTTTTGGTGTCCCAGGGCAATGTGCCCCTTTTCCCCCCTCGGTACGCCCCTGCATGCAGGCCAGCATTTGGACCACGTTGAGGTAGTAGTATTGAAGTACTTTAACGACGATGACGTTGGTTGAACTTGAGTATTAACGAACTTTCTGTAACATCCGAAAATTGAAGGCCAGCTTACATAAAATATGGTTTCACACCTATCGAACAAGGAGTTTTTGCCACAATGTATAGTTTGCATGAAGACCCTCTGTAATGCAGCGTACCTTAAACTAGCCAATCACTCAGTTCCCAGATATTAGTTTTCTGTCTTCGTGAGAATACAAGGGTCATCATCTTTGAAGACCTTCATACCAAAACCGTCTCACTGCGCCCGAGCAAGATTTTCTATGCACTGTCAAGAAAGTAATTCTTCCCATCGACCAACTGATCAAGAAAAGACAATTTTCTCCACCTCAATAAAATTGTGTTGCTGTTTTTTTTTCAAGTTTCCAACATCTGGCTAGTATCAGCTTGAGAGGTACTCATTAAACGTTCTTGCCTTTCACTGTTTATTTTGGAATTGTGGAGCTTTCTAAATGTAGACTGGTTCAAGAAACTACGAATCGAAAAATAGCATGGGAGTAGATAAAGTGTGGAAACCACAGCCCTAAGCCAGTCTTGGTTTACATGTGTAATTATTGAATGTTTACAAAATCTCCGGCACTGGATCGAAAAGGGTTCTAATAATATGTTTATTTTCACTTTCAGGAAAGGAAAATAATAGCAGCTTTTCAGCTAAAAGCATTTAGTAACAAAAAGAAATGTTTATCAAGTCTCAACAAAGCGCCACATAAAATATTAGTTTGCAATCTCGTCACCAAAGAAGTGAACTCTGAAGATGCGTGAAGAAGGACAAACAATATGTTTTTGCAGCATGGTCAGATGATTCATCTAGCATAGCTTGAATCAGATGCGACAGCAAAAAAACGTTTTGGTTTCCAACATTGTGGAAAAAATTCTCAATCTGCCGACTTATCCATGCACAAGCGAACACGGACTGGCGACAAACCGTTCGGTTGCAAGGAATGTGGAAAAAGATTTTCCCAAAATTACTCCTTGACCCTTCACATGCGAACACATACTGGAGAAAAACCGTTCTGTTGCAAGGAATGTGGAAAAATATTTTACCAAAATTACTCCATGACCATGCACATGCGAACACATACTGGAGAAAAACCGTTCTGTTGCAAGGAATGTGGAAAAAGATTTTCCAAAAATTTCTACTTGATTAACCACATGCGAACACATACTGGGGAGAAACCATACCATTGCCAGGAGTGTGGAAGACCGTTTTCGTTACTTAGCGACTTGACCAAGCACAAGCGAACGCACACTGGGGAAAAACCGTATTGTTGCCATGTGTGTGAGAAAAGATTTGCTCGATCCACCACCTTAACTAGACATATGCAAACACATACTGGAGAAAAACCGTTTTGTTGCCACGAGTGTGGGAAACGATTCACTCGATCCACTACCCTGACCATTCACATGCGAACACACACTGGAGAAAAACCGTTTTGTTGCCACGAGTGTGGGAAACGATTCACTCGATCCACTACCTTGACTAAACACATGCGAACACACACTGAAGAAAATCCGTTCGGCGACCAAGAAAATCCGTTGTGCGGAAAAACATTTTTCCGATCTGGCAGCTTGACCTGTCACAAGAAAACACACATTGGAATAAAACGGTTTTCCTGTCAGATATGCGAAAAAAAATTTTCACATCTTTGCAACTTGACCAGTCACATTCGAACACACACTGGAGAAAAACCATTTTGGTGCCTTGAGTGTGGAAAAAGATTTTCCCAACATACGAGCTTGGCCAGTCACAAAAGAACACACTCTGGAGAAAAACCGTTTTGCTGCCCCGTGTGTGGCAAACGATTTACTCGATCCACAAGCTTGACCAGTCATATTCGAACACACACTGGAGAAAAAACATTTTGTTGCCAGGAGTGTGGAAAAAGATTTTCCCAGTCTAGTAGCTTGACCATTCACAAGAGAACACACACTGGAGAAAAACCGTTTTGTTGCCAGGAGTGTGGAAAAAGGTTTTCCCAGTTAGGAGCTTGACCCGGCACCAAGAGAACACACACTAGAGAAACAACATCTGGTTAAACTTTTTTGTATTCTGGCCATTTGACAACACACACTGGAGAAAAACATTTTGTTGCCAGGAATGTGGAAAAAGATTTTTCCCAGCTAGGAGCTCGATCAGTCACAATTAGAACACACACTGGAGAAAAAAAATCTAGCAGAACCTTTTGTAGCCTGGCCATTCGACCAATCACAAACGAACACATACCTAAGTAAAGCTTGTTGTTGCGAATTCTGTGGAAAAAGTTCTTCCCAATTTGGTAACTTGACCACACACAAAATAACGCACAAGGGAGAGAAAAACGTTTGTTGCCAGATGTGCGGAAAAAGATTATCACCATCCACTAGAATGACTAGACCTTGACCGTGTACATTCGAAAACGCACTGAGTATAAACCATATTGTTGCCAGGTGTGTGGCAAAAGTTTTTTGGGTTCTCGCCATTGGACCAAACACAAGCAAACACGTACTGGAGAAAAACGTTTATGTTTTGCAAGGTGTGTGGGAAGAATTATTCAATTTTTACAATTTGGCCACTAGCAAGAAAGCACTTGGGGGAATAGTTATTTTATTGCCAGGTTTGTGGTAAATATTTTCTCGATTCAACACCTCGACCGTGCAAATACGAAGACACACTGGAGAAAACCATTGGTTCCACGAGTGTGGAAAAAGATATTTTTATGCTGGCCACTTGACGAATTGCATGTAGGCATGCACTGGTAAAGTTGTTTTGCTGTATGGAGTGCGAGGAGTTATTTCTAATATGAGAATTCACCAAGCACAAGTGAATACGCACCAACAGAAAAACATTTTCAAATGCTGTTCAGTTGAGATTGAATATTGCAAAGACACACAAAGATAAAACCTTTTTGTTGACTGGAGTTTTGAAATGTTTTTTTAAGTATTTTTGATGATACGCTTGAAAACCGATCCTGGAAAAGGGAGTGTTGTTGGTGCATTTTCAAAAAAGCTTCTTAACAGTATCTCACCAGCATTTGCGATCGATAAGTTTCGTTTTGTTGTCTGCATGTGGGGCCATTCTGTTCTACTTGATGGTGTTGGGTGAGTACATGCAGAAATGGCTTTTTGTTTTTATTTGGCGTACTGTATGGTGGGTTAAAGCAAAAGCGTTTCTTGCACAGTTTTGAAATTACCGACCTTTGCAACTGTTGCAACCAGTGGCCCAACCATATGGACAAGTACGTACGGACTGGAACCAGGGCTGTATAATAGACTGCTCATTGAGCTTTCCGGCTGGGCACAAACCGTTCACATGTTCACACAGCGTTTT
>Ga0210059_1010854_pt1 | contig 14014 bp, 8 predicted proteins | sample Ectturendosymbi2_FD_188042 | JGI IMG/M metagenome (GOLD analysis project Ga0210059, IMG submission 188042) | Ecteinascidia turbinata endosymbiont from Florida, USA - Sample 2 (SPAdes) (version 2) | ecosystem: Host-associated > Tunicates > Ascidians > Unclassified | place: Key West, Florida... | reverse complement strand
AGGACGGCACTTACACATTGCAGTTGCTGTTGGGGTCCCTTTGAAAGCATATTACTTGCACATTACAGCTGCTGTTGGTGGCCCCTCTGGAAGCAAGGTACATACACATTAAAGTTGCTATTGGGGGCCCCTTTGAAAGCAAGGTACTCACATATTACAATTGCTGTTGGTGGCCCCTTTGGAAGCAAGGTACTTGCACATTGCAATTGCTGTTTGGTGCCCCTTTGAAAGCAAGGTACTTAAACATTACAACTGCTGTTGGAGGTCCTTTTGAAAGAAAGGTGCTTATACATTACAGTTGCTGTTGGGGGCACCTTTGAAAGCAAAGTACCTGCATATTATAGTTTCTGTGGGGGGGGCTTTTGAAAGCAGAGTACTTACACACTACGGTTTCCTTTAGGGACCTCTTCAATGAAGTTTGAAAGCAGAGTACTTACACATTGCAGTGGCTGTTGGAGACCCCTTTGAAAGCAAATTACCTTCAAATTGTAGTTGCTGTTGGGGACCCTTTGAAAGTAAAGTACCTGCACATTACAGTTTGTAGGGGGCCCCTTTGAAAGCAGAGTACTTATTTATGATTTGCTTGGTAGTACATTTTATGAGTGAATAATAAGTTTTTCATCGCAAATAAGGAAAATTTACGTGCGTAGCACCTCAAGGGGGGCCCCAAAAAGGGGGGGCCCAAGGCAAGTGCCTCGATCGCCTCCCCTTTAAACACACCACTGCATATAGGCTGCAGTATTTGCGTGTATCAGTCTCATATTGCTGTTTTTTTAGCATGCTGTGTTCAATGCACATGTGACTGTCAAAACTGCAGTGGAATTTTGGTTTCCATAATGTGATTTTAGAAGCTGTAAGCATGTAAGTTGTACTATTATAAGTACAACATGTTGCAGTGAGGATTGCCAATGCAGAAGGTTAAGGTATATGCTATGCATTAAATTGCCTCCTTTCCCTCTAATTACTTGAGACTTGACCTATTTGCAGCAATGTAATACTTTAGATCATAACCCGATATTTTACTCCTTTTCCAGATTGATTACCACTATGGTCAACACAAATGCACACATCTATGCTTAGAGAAGAACAGATCTTAACTATTAGGATGATCGTGTTGGAAGAATAAGTTTAGAACGTATAGAATATTGATTGCTAGTTGAGGGCGTACGGATTTGAAGCCCGGTAATTGGTAGGCCTAATTGGGAATGTACAGTAGAAACCTTGATTAGATTACAATGGTACGTTTTAGTCCTAACATTAAGACTTTCTGTTTAGCCTATACGTTATTTTGGAAAGCAAGATCAAATTTGGGCAAAAATTTTTTGCATCCCCAAAAATATGCACTCCCGTACACTTATGGCTAGATGTCATGTTCAGTGCTCATTAGTGTCAGATCATTCAGGCGTTCTTGCGTCATCAGACTTAGCAGTTTGCAAATTTCCAACGCAAGTCAGAAGTTGAACAAACTAAAGACCCGTCAAATCACGAGTTACGTCGACCTTCCCAATAATAATCAACTCGACTTGAAATCGTTTTCGATTGACGTGGTTTCATTTTTAACTCGGCAGTGTCATGACTGGGACTTGACTTGCAGATTTATGAACTTTGGCCATTTCCGGTGGGGGTTTGTACAGTTTTCTGGCTTAGTACTTCAGACAGCAGTGTTAATACATATTACATAAGTTTGTTTTTGACTGTGCTTTAGATATCGCCAGCTTATCGTAGAACGTGTGGCTTAGTGGTCAGAGCGCTCGCTTCATGTCTGGTAGGTCGTTCTTCGCCGTGGTTCTATTTTTTTCCTTGAAAAATGGAACTTCCTTTAGTCTGGCCAAGCGCTCGGCATAATGACCGCAGCAGGAGAACTCTCCAATGTGGATGCAATCTTTGTCGGAGTCCGGTCGTGTTGTCTGCCGCCTTCCCATCGGAGCAAACTCGATCGATGAAGGCACTCGAATGACAATTGTTCTGTTACTGTGCGTGTGCAGTTACTTGTAATCGCAAATGCGTTGTGTAAGAACTTTCCGCAAAATGTTCTCGTGGCTTCGCCGTTCTGATCGTCGCGAAAGCGACGGCATGGACCATGTATGTATTGCAGAACGGATAATCAGTATTAACTAGCACAACTGACACATCAATCTTAAATTTGTGTTAACAGTATTTGGAAAGTTTTTCTTTTGGTCACATCCTTCAAACAGCAGAACTGTTGATTCAGAGATTTGATTTTGAATGATTAACCTTGAAACTAAGTCCACCAATCAGTCGATACAGTGTTATCAGCTGAGGTAAATGAGACCGAAACACAAAGGAGACTTGTTCAAAAATGCCGGTTATACGAGAATTTAGTATTTCATTTTTTAGTCGTCTTGAGGTCGGTAGAGAAAAAGTTGTCCTGATTTTGCTGACCTGTTGCCCGGTTTGGAAACAGTTGACTGTCTTTGCAGCAATGTGTTGGACCAGGGTTACAACCCGGTGAAACTTTCGGGGTGGTTGGCAAAATTACTGTAATTATGCAGTCCGTGACGATAGTAGTTTTTTCGCCTGTAAATCACTTCATATTTTTGTAGTTAACATCCGAGTGGATTATTAATTCCTACCTGTCGACTTCTGTTTTTTCATTAAATCTCTTGTCATTGCCAGGTAGACGTTTTAATGTGGTGTTGCCAACAGATGTATTTCAAAACACCCATAGATACCGATATTCACGGATAGGTATACGATTAAGGTCGACTTGTTTCACCAGATGACAAACATTACACCATCCTTTTGCCCTTAACTTCATCTTAGACGTGAACAGCTGTCATTTCTATTTGGCAGCTACGATATTAGGTCCCCATCAATGTTGCCACTTGCAAGACGAAGCCTCCTCATACTGCTGCTGTAAACACATGAGAAAATCTGTCTATCCGCTGTCAAGTATCACTGCAGGAAATTTTGAAGTTTCATCCGGATAAACCAGTGACAGAACCCAAAAACTAAAATGGCAATGCACTGTGGCTCCACTGTTTAGCATCAGAAAGCCTACCACAAATACAACTGTTGCATAATTTAAGAAGTAAGAAAAGGAAAACAGCAATACTGCATTTTAAACGCTTACCAGAAAACTCTTGAAGAAGAATGCAAGTGTTGGCAGCGTAACTAAAATGCGCGTAATAACATCTGCCGATTTAGATTCCCACCGAAAATCGACCTCAGCTCCATTTTCAACAAAAAACTATACCCCGCTTTCCGACTCACCAAGTCCTTTATCGACAACAAACGTTGCCCTTTGAATACGCTTGGTATTCAAATGTAAACAAGCACCGATCAGTGATGAATCGTTGCTCACTGTCAAAGTGACTATCACAGCCGGCATAAAAGCGCAATTTTTTCCTGGTTATTTTCTACGCGAAGGGTATTGGAACGAGTGCTCTCAAATTGACGCGAGATGGAGATGAAGGAGCGGTGAGCACATGCTAACGCTTTATTGAGCGCTACTTAAAATAACGTCCCGACCACCACAAACACCGGTCCACCACTGAGGCAGACGCTGCTTCATGCGCGACAATGACGTCACAATAGAATGCTGCTACGTTTTGCGGCAACGCCGAATTCTGAACAAGGCACTTGCCCAGCAACGAGCACACAGCAACAACAAACCACCTGTAGAACGACTGTAACGGTATCACGGATGGAACGACATATAAAAATAAAGAGAGATTAATACAAATCATTGGCAGGGCCGATTAACGAACTTGGCAACGGTCAGTCGGTTGTACTTGGGACAAATGCAGTGAATTCGCATTTCCACGGTAACCTCCTGTGGTGATTCTATGGGGAGGCGTAGAAATGCCAATCCTCTTGCTTTTCCGTTCCTTCAGGTAGAAAACCAATTGCGACGCACGTAGCGTCATAAAACCAATTACGACGCTTGTAGGATTTGAATCTAACTTTGACACCTACATGCTTGATCGGACCCGCATTATTTCACCCCCACACGCAGGGGGCGTACCAAGGTTAGATGGCGCCCGGGGCAGGAAGAAGTTTTGCGCCCCCACGTTCGAACCCAAAGTCTTTCGGGAGTAAATGTACTGTATCGAAGAAAGTACTTGTGACATTATTGGGACTTTTCGGCCCCGGAGGTATTGCACCCACCCACTGTCCCCCTCAGTACGCCCTTGCCCACACGTTGGGACCTGCAGCATCGTCACAATAGCGTAGGTAATTAAAAGTCACGTGTGTATTGCTATACGCACGGCATTCGCCGCATAACAGATGATTACATGCACAACCCCAATGCGCTGTCACGACAGTAACACAGCTACGTAGTACACTACACGTCCGGGACACAAGAGCTACGTTGCATGGGCGCATTGACAACAACCGTGCTTCAGAAAACACCGCGTCGCATAAAATCAAGCAGCTTCGTTTCTAGCGCCACCAGAGGCAACTAGAAAAAACAACAAAAACAGTAATAAATACGAAAAGCGTTGGTACTACGACCGGCGACTTGTACGCTCCGCGCAACAATTCAAGATATTGCACAAGCACTAGAGTTGAATGGAACTAAAAGACGATGCCAAATACAACACAAGACAGACGGTGTTCGTCGATTGTGCACAAAATGCATCAGTTCGTAATTAATAATGCACGGTGGCCCCGGAGCGCCAATTAACGTTCCGAGTACGAAGCACTTCTGACTCAATCTGGAATACGCATGAATACCAGCGTTGGTATGTGCTCTCCATCACATGACAGTTACATTAATGGGCACATAAAACAGGATAGCGTCGAAAGCTGTGCGGTGTTCACTGACGCGTTACTATGCGTTCAATCGAGCGGACCAATGGCGTCGCAGCTCTGAAATCGCACTTATGCAAACGTCATTCTAATACGTTGCGGTTTAAGACTTCGGTAAGTTTGCTTCGCAGAGATCAGGAGTGTGACTGGATTTCACAAGAATAAGCCCTTTTTTCGATTTGCTGTTTGGTGACCGCAATTAGCCGCAGGCCTAAGCCTGCTTCTTGTTGGGGCAGTTGAGGTGAACGCTCTTGCCTAAGGAGCGCTACGGTGATTCACTCAGTGGCCGTGGAGCGTACACAACAACTTCCAATGGAGAGGCGAGCACTTTACAAGTGAGCTATTGCCGCCCCAACCACTGTCGATGACTTATTTGAACGCTTGCATTGAAAATATGAGTGGTGTCTTCCTTTCAACTTCAAGAAACGTCCGACTACGTCACACGACAAGCAATGGGTGCTTTCTTATCTTACTGGCCGCAGGTTGTGGACGAAAAATGACTTGTAATAAAAACACCGATGTTTCGCGATGTGCGATTCGCCCCACCGCATGTCTGATCGACGCGAGCAAATTTTACGCAAAGCAAATGGTACTTTGAACGTAAATCGTGCCAGTCATTCTCTGCCTTTCCAAATTGCAAATTCGGTGGCTTTTGAGGTATGACCGCTGGACAGCGTCGTTACCACGGTGCTTAGGGAGAGCCGCAAGAAAGATTAATACACATACGTTTATCAAAACTAGGAACGTAAGCCATGACGTACTTCCTGTCAACCGTTACGTAATAAAACCAAAGGGACGAACCTCTTCATTCACAAAAACAACAGTACAAGTAACTGTTGCACGCAAATAGATGTGATGCGTGGTAACCGGAAGCGGATCCAGCCGCACAGCTGTAGGTGAGTTGGGCAATGTTTTGACTGGATGTTCATTGTACCGAGCACAGCTGTTTACGATGTAAACCTCACGTTAAAGGTCTGCAGCCGTGAGTAACGTCATCACGGTGTCGCCCCCTTTTCACGCTTTATTAGCTCGCAACGAAATGTTCGAACGCTGCTCGCGTTCGTAATGATGTCACGACGTCATCATTCAAGAATTTACGGCATGAATGCCACTGGCAATTCCAGGGGACGTGGGGCTGGCCCCAGTCCTTTCAATTCCACTTTCGGCCTCTGCGCCCACACCGGTGTGCGCCGTGGCCTTGCTTCATGAGCGCACCGGCGTCTGGGTCGTGCCCACCAGGTTTCGCTGACCTTAAACGTGATTCTCTATTTAGGCTCAGGTAGAAACGCCGCTAGTGAACGTAACAAATACAGTTATGGCGTAACAAACATGTAGCAACGTGTTGCGTTTTTAGTGGCCCAACTTGCTTGCAACCGTTGTTCCACTTGGTTGGGTGTCAAGGGGGGGGGGGAGTGGCAGAGATGCGACAACGTCGTGCATCAGAGACAAGCGAGGGCCAAGAATACTTTAAACGGGTCTGTGATCATGCCAGCAACGTACATGCGGACTGAATGAATAATCTTCAGCATCAGACCAAAAAACAACGAAGAAGCTTTTCGCAACAGATCAACAGGCAATGCATTGTTTACAGAATTGTAGGTAAATGTCAACAAATCTGTACCGAGCACTTCTCATGCATTTCGTCCGGCAAAAACAAGAATACATTGATTAGGTTGCGAGGCTTTGACGGTAACGGCGATCGGGATTTCGTGGACAATACGCGTAAAATTGACATGATGATCAAAGACCACAACGGTATATGTTGTACAATGTACACAGCCACGGGGGGGCATTCGGGGCAATTCCCACCAAAATCGTTGTGCCCAGAACATTTTTAAATAAACCAATAATAAAACAAGTCTTTCCCTCTCAAAATTTATTTTCCCCCAATTCTTAAAACCTGGCTACGGGCACGATTGCACATAAAGTTTGCCGAGAAATTTTGTTGCAGAATTTATTTGTTTCGGTGAGTCGGCGTTTTCTGTAACGGGCGGCAGAAGATAGCCCCACCACAGAACTGCCATTGCGGTTTTTCTGCTTCGAAGCAGGAAGTCTTCCTAGAAGCACACGTGGAACTATTTGCGCTTTTCTACGAAATTCACTGCACCAACAAATGAAGAGGTTTGCTCACTGGTGGGCCACGATTGGGTGAGCAACGGCATGACCGCATCGACGCGTCGTGCGCTGAAAACGCGCACAGAATCGACATCGCCAGATTTCACGAAACACGTGGTGCATTGATGCCCAGCAAACAAAACCGAATGCGAGTTTCACCAGAGTGCGAAACCGATGTTGACAAACAAACTTCGACAACCTCACAGCACTTTGCAAATAATCCCGGAAACTTTCAGCTCGGGACCGCTTGTTGGAAGTGCTGTGGGATCCTGGAACACACCCACTGTTTTCAAACAGAATGACAGAAGATTGCATCACCGGCTACGCGTGACCGGGTCACGTGACTTCGGGTGCTCTTTAAAGACCCGGGCAATGCAAGATGTGCATTTGTTTCGTCGAGCATTTCGGCGAAAGCAGGCAAAACAGAAAGAAACCACACGGTTATACGCCCGTAGTCAGGTTTTGAGGACTGAAATTACATTTTTAGGAGAGTGAGATTTTGGTGTTTAGTAAATATATTAATAATAAATTTTCTCTGCACAAAAAAATTCGGTGGGGGGCACAGCAGGCTGCGAACGTCCCTTCTGTGGCTACGGGCCTGCGTTGATTCGAATAATTACAGGTAGTTACAAGTGTTCGTGTAGTTTCTAACGTAGGGAGTCAATTTACCAAAACTTTCGCTGCACAACACAAACAGTTCCACTTCTTAAAAGCATAGCATTTTAAGCTGAAATTTCGAACAGCCGAGGTCTTAGTAACAAAGGTTGGAGCTCCGAAAAGCGAAACTCGATTATGCAATATAAAGTTTTGTGTAAGTTCCCTCCCGACACGCCTTCAAAAACAACACCTTTCTAACTGTTCACGACCATGTTCCGTTCAAAAACTGAAGATTTAGGAAAATCCCAACTAAACTCGCTTTGGGTGTAGTCTTGTTATTTCAGGTGCGGGTGAATGGGTGACATTACCCACCTGGGTGTGCGACGCCATTAAAGGTCAAATTGGGGCTCCGCTTCCTCAAGGTCCGAGGGTTAAAATGCTTAAAACAGACAGGCAAAAACCTTTATTAAACGCTGATAGGTTACTTGGATCAGGGTCAAAATAGCGCGTATGGAAAATGTTTACGATCTATCTCAACACTGGGCGGCATAGCATCGACAGAAAGATAGTCACGCAAGTCAAGGCTAAAAATAAAACCCTGTTTAAACTGAGCTCAGTGAGATGAACTGTGTGAGGTCATCTAAGGACGAAAACCACGTGCAAATCCTTAAGCGTTAAAGCATCGGACCTAATTAGAATACTTACTGGAATTTACAATGAACTTACGTTGATGAGGCCCATATATGCGTTGATGAGGCTGATTAAGTGAATTGAGAAGGGCGACTGATTGGCAACCTGTCAACTGAGGCGAACCAAACTGCCAGTCAGTTAATACTGAAGTTTCGTGAATGATAGCAAACTACGACCTTTTACAGAACAGCTTGATCGAGCAGTGCGCGCCTTAAAATGTATATTGATAAATATCTGGTGAAAACCACATATGTGAAAAACAAGTTTTCAATAGGGGGGGTGCGCATAAACCCGAAGATAATTTGACCCAGGATCGATTTTGCCAAAAGAGCAGTTTTTACAGAAGAAAAAATTAGCAGAAAATCACGTTTGTAAATATAGCAACCGTTCACAGGGTGGAGGCATTGCTTCTGTCGATCCACGGCAAACTGTGGTCAGCCAGCACGATGAGGGACCGACCATACGCACCGAGATTTGCTTCGCGGCCACAAAACACGATGCCCGAAAAAATGTCACTGCAACCGAAATTTCAAAACGCTTCACAGGAAATTTTAATTCGATTGTATAATCAGAGCATAGACAACTAGCAGCCGGGTTTGGCTGAGGACGAGCAAGGTGAGCTCCGATTGGTGCACAGCGTTGCTCAGGAAGCCTAAGCTGGGGATGGGGAATATTTTTACTATCACGGGTCGCATGAATTGTGAATTATCTCTGGCAGGCCGCAAAAATTCATTAACTTCATTCTAAAATCCTACCTTTATCTTCCAAAGGAAAACAAGGAGAAAAAAATGTCAAGGAGTGAGAGAGACTTCTCTTTGACTTACTATCTAAGGGTCTGCATGTCAAGGAATTTCGTTTTGACGCGATGTTGTGTTCTTACTCGGGTAATGAAAAGCCTGATACGGGCTATATTAAATGTCCACGCGGGCCGCAGGTTCCCCACCCCTGGCCTAGGCAGACGCGCGACGCAGGGCGTCGCGCCAATGCGGCCATCACGTGCGATCGTGGTCGCTGAGAACAGCGTCGCATTTTTTAGTCCTGTCACCGCTGACCGCCGGGTACCTGTGCAAGAGGAGGACCTCCTCGTCGTCGGAATCGCGGTTCTCCGACGACGACAACGCCTCGGCGGCGTCTTTCGCTTTCGCTTTCAGCTTCATGTAGCGCGCGTCCGCGTCGGAAGAGTTCCGGTCGTCTTTTCGCTTGGCTTTCTTCGAAAACGAATCCAGCCCGCCGCCGCCGTCGAGCGGCTTCCACGAGCGTTTGCGCATCAGGAAGTTGTCGACGACCCAGAACATGAAGGCGTTCACGAAGAACGGAACGACGAGCATCACGACCACGACCTCGACCTGAGGATTGCTGATCCAGCGAAGCATCACGTGCCGGACCTGGACCCAGAACGGGGGCAGGACCATCAGGCCCACTAGCACCTGTCAATCAAAAATAGAAAAAATCAGTACCAGCAGGTTCTTTTTTCGAGGTTCAAACTTGCTGACCTCAGACATTTTCAGAGACCGCAACTATTATTTTTATCTGAAAACTGAGATAGTCGTAAAGAAAGGTTTCAGTGCATTTTGATGGTGTTAGTAAAGCGAGTTTGAGTTGTATTGTGAGAAACCGTTTCAGTCTCTCAAAACACCTTAAAAACACCGAGTACCTGCATCGTCAAACACGCCACAGTTTAAGGCGACAGCTACGCTAAGTGAAAATTTTTGAAATACGGTGATATCTGGGAACCTCTTTTTAGAAACAACAGTACAAAAGTAACGTGTCTGAAAAATGAAGCATTTGCTTTTCAGACGTTCTCTGCCCGCTTTCGTTTAAAGCTTCAAAAGAAAAAGCCATTTTTTCTTCAACGGAAAAGTAACAGTCAAAACCAAATCGCATCTTTCAAACCAACACACCACAATGACAGAAGTTATTCGGTGCCGGTAACCAGCTATGTGTCTCGCAGCCTGGTTTTTCCTCGATGAAACATTTTGGTCGTTTGTCCCATAGTTGTATTAAAACCCACAATAACAGTCTTCACTAGTCTATATTTTCGGACATTGTGACCGAGTTGACTTAATTTTTTTCGGTCATTTTAAAAGTAAATTCGGTCTATGACCGAAAAAACAGTTCGCAGCATAAGTCATATTCGAGACACGACGGCCAAGCACAGACCAAACATGATTTGCGAGCAATTTCTTTTGCGCCAAAAGCATTGCGTTGCTTGTCGTGTGCCAACACGCAAGTTCCGTAATATCGCGTTACGCGCTGCATGGTGTTGGAGCAAGCTTTGACGCAAGGCTTGTTTCGCTTTGCAGATCCGCAGGGCTGTGAGGTGCAGCCTATACGCATGAGGTGCCTAGGAATTCTGAAAAACAACTTAATCACAACGATGTAGACGTACCGCCTCATATATACCAGAACGAGACGGATCCATCATAGCAATTCATATTTACACCAAACATGCATCACTCAATGAAAACTGCTGTAAATCGAATACATTTCGAACAAAATATGTTTCAGGCATTCAGCAGAGGTGGCCGGAGTCACTTTTTCAGACTCCGAATCCGCTCTTTTCCAAATTGTTTTGATCCGTATCTGGGTCCGGATATTTTTCAAATTTGAGAATCCGACTCCTGTTCAGACTCCGGCTGCCATCGATCCGACCGAAACTTTACAATTTTTCACTGAAGAAATGACCACGCAGACTCCTAATGCCAAAATTGAAAAGTGACTCCGGGTCCGGAAATTTTGACGCCGAAATTTGACGCCAAAATATAACGAAATTTTGACCAGGTCTGAAAGAAAAGCGCAGAATCCTGCCGGAGTCGACTCCGCACTCCGGATCCATGGCCACCACTGGCTTTCAGACGAAATTTCACGGCAGTCGCGCGTTTTATTTTTGCCTTTATTCGCGTACTTTCGTTTTGCCGTTACAAGCCTAGGCTGAATTCGATGTTACACTTTCCGTCGCGTTACGACGACAAAAATTTTAGCAATCCTTGCGCTGTAATGGATATCACGAATCACAAAAAATAATTATAAAGCATCGCAGACTTGCTTTGATGGCATGTGTAAAGCAATATCGAAATTTACCTTTTCAATAAGCATTACAATGAAATACAAGGCGCACTGTCCCAACCAGGCATTGCACCGGGGAGGATATCCGTACTCGCCAAAGTATAAACTTGTGCATTTATAGTGGTGGACAATACGTTGTGTTATCTGCGCAAAAAAAGAAAAAAGCATTGAACTAATTTAACAACAACAGGGTCATTCCATTATAATTCAACAAATATTTTGCAATTTTGTAACCCATACTCTCAGATTTTCACTATTTTCAGATATGTTATTCACTGCAAATATCTAAGTAAAATTTATAAATATTTCGTATTTGGTCCATCGGTTTCCGAGATAGGGATGCTTAAAGTTTCGAAGTTTTGGTCACCACTATGTGGCGCGGAGGGCTCCAAAAAACAAACTGCTATTTCTTTTGATCCACTGGTGTTACAGATGTGACCAAAGAGTCAATTTCACCGTTTTAGGACAGCTGAGTTAAAATATGATGTTAGTTTTAGTGTAATATTATCAAAAATAAAATTATAGTCACACAAAAAAAATGTTAATAGCCATAAAAACATGTCCGAAAACCTGTGTTTGCAACGACTACACAAAAAAAATTTTGTTGTGACGAAGTATGAATCGATAATTATTCAAAAAAAACTTGAAACCTAATATAGGTTTCTCAAATGAACTTTTTCATCTCAGATTGAATAAAATTATGTTTTTGCTATGAGTATTTCACACTGCTATCGAGTATTTCACACTTGATCTTGTTTGGCCTATAAAAATATGCAAATAAACTTTGAAACTTGTAGATTGGCTACTGCATACAGATTATCATCACATTACCATGCTGTATGATTATGAAATTTCATCACTAACAAATGCAAGTCAAAGCAGGGTGAAATACTCAATAGCACAAAACGTAGTTTTATTCAATCTAAGATTAAAAAGTTTGTTTAAAAAATCTATATTAGGTTTCAAGTTTTTTGAATAGCCGTTGCAAATACAAAGATTTTCGGACATGTTTATATGGCTACTAAATTTTTTTAAAGTGGTTATAATTTCTTTTCTGAAAATAACATCATATTTGGAATCAATATGTCCTAAAACGGTGGAATTGACCCTTTACTCACATCTGTAACATCAGTGGATCAAAAGAAACAGCATTTTGTTTTTGGGAGCACTTGGCATCACCTAGTGGTGACAAAGTTACATCCCTATCTCGGTAACCGAAGGATCAAATTCAAAATTTTCTATTTTTCTTAGATTTTTGCAGAGAAGAACATATCTGAAAAAAAACAAATTAATTGAAACACATAAGGTTATCCTGAACAATGCATACCTTAGTTCTGCACAATGTATGCCTTTCTTTAGGCTTCAGTCCTCATCAGAGGTCAGACTGACATTGATTCATACTTAAGGTCATTCTATTGTACTGTAAACAGACCACACAGCTCCTTTGTGGATCACATTACTACAACAAAGCCTTGTGTATGCAAATATGCCTGACATCTCGGGAACAGGGTGGCACAGGCTTGCTCTAATTATGTATGTATTCACTGGTTATTGTGTATTCATTTTTGTATTTACAACTTGCAACTTCGAAGAAGGTAGGCATTTGTCAGCTGGATTCAATGTCGAAACCTTTGTTGCTTCGATTCAAAACAACTTGAGGACATCTTGTTAGCACTGATTATACATGTTCATCTAACATTTGTATCTGATGTCTTCAAAGATCTAATGTTTTTTCACAGGGCTTCATTTTTGTCTATTACATCAAATTTATGTATGCAGATAAAAGATTGCTATGGCTACATTTTTGTGTATTGCATTTTTCCTCAGTGTTTTTTTTCTCCCAGTATGGCTCATCAATTAGTGCTCATGCACAAACCTCTTATAATATATCTGTTGTTTAACAAATGCAAATCCCTCTTGTGCATCGATACTGACCCATATGATGTGGAGATAAACTAAGAAAGAAATATAAGGTCTAGGAAAAAAACATAAGGTAAATAATGATGAGCAAACCAGTGAATTATTCTGGATCCGTTTATATGTATATTTACACCTAGTCTGCTCCAATGCAATCAGGAAAATGCTGATAGATGAAAGCAATTATTAAGCATAGTTTTCTTCTGTAATGCAGGTTTTTATGAAGGAAAATGTTAGGTACCAAGTATGGACCTGTAGGAACCCGATTTGTCTGATCCTAGGGACCCGATTTTCTCTGATTCTAGGGACCCGATTTTCGATTATAGGGACCTGAATCGGGTCTCTAAAACACCTTAAAAAAAGCTTGCTGTGATGAAATATTTTAAACAATGGAATACTTTTATATAGCTGAGAAATCAGCTTCTTGTGTTCCTGCACAAGGTAATTACTGCCCTTATGCAATTAAAATTGGCTCTTACCATATATTTGGTGGCTGCTTTTTGATTTTTTGTGGTTGTCCATAGTTGATTTTCATTCAAAATGTTTTGCTATGAATCTACATTTGTGTTATTGTTTTGTGGTAACAGAATTACCAGACTTTGCAATGATTGTGAATATCTAGCATATCTCATAGAAAGTCTCTTGCTCAGTAGTGTGTAAAAGACCATGATTTTTATTGTGCCAAACCTGACTAGCATATGTGCAATTCGGAATTTCATGAACTAAGTCATTCTGGGTTTATAACATGTATTTGTGACTTCACTATTACAAAATTTACTTTTCAGTGAATGACAGATTAAATTTTTAAATCTGCAAGCTGCACGTTTTATGAAAAAAGATGGAGCTACATGTT
>Ga0210059_1010853_pt1 | contig 14015 bp, 6 predicted proteins | sample Ectturendosymbi2_FD_188042 | JGI IMG/M metagenome (GOLD analysis project Ga0210059, IMG submission 188042) | Ecteinascidia turbinata endosymbiont from Florida, USA - Sample 2 (SPAdes) (version 2) | ecosystem: Host-associated > Tunicates > Ascidians > Unclassified | place: Key West, Florida... | reverse complement strand
GGGTAGAGTATTTTTAGCAATACAAAGAAGTTAAAATAATGGTAATATAAAAAGTAAAAAAGTTACAAAAACTTATTAGTGAGGTACGAAAGAAAACAAGGCAAAATAGAAAAAAATAAAAAAAAATAGTAATGCAGGAATGCAATAACTTTTTTCATGCTTGGTCTTTTGCAACCAAACTTTAGACGAATCATGTTCTGCTTGTGAAAATGTATCTTACCTAAAAATGTGAGGTCAATCCGGTGCACTGTTTGAGTTATATATTCAGTTTTCAGTGCAGATGTTGGATGAAAACCATCCAGAACAAGCTGAATAATCACGTGGAATTCATGCTGCACCAAAGGTGTTAACTGCTGTAAAAGATTAGAGCCAGTAGCAACGCCAATAGGTGTAGCCATTTTCAAGAATGTTGGCCAGTGTGGCTAGCAGTCTTGTTTCATTAGAGGTGTAATTTGTTAAATGTCTGCAAGACAAACTATCACATACTTCTCTGCAAATTTATTTTAGGTATAAATATATTCAGAATTTGAAAGTTGTGTGGTTTGCAGTCTGCTGCAGTATGGGTCAGCATATGGTTCGAAGAGTTCTTGGAAACAGGAGTTCTGGCCATGCTGCTGACTGTTGGATTTCAACCAATAACAGTAGACGTGAGTGCTATTATCATTGATGTTTTCAATTAGTGTGAAACGTTTGACTAGATTAGCTTACTGTTTTTATTTAGGAAGTGGCTATAGGTCCAATGGTGGACTTTCATTTAAAAAAAAATTATTTGTCTGCCACCTGTCATGTGACATGGTTTGAATAAAACGCTGAGCTCATCACATTAACGACACCATAAGCCTTGTTGAAAGAAGTGTCTTGTCTATGGATGTTGTGTGAGTATTTGTCAGTTCAGCTCTCACCATTGCTGGTTTCACCTTGGTAGTAGATGTTACACTTTTGATGTGACCGGTTTTTATTTACTTTTTAAAAGTGTTTTGAAAACTTGTGGGTTTAGCAGTCCTGCACAACATATGGCCCTTGGGCCACATGTGGCCTACGAAAGCTTTTCTCAATTGTAGAAAATGTTGCAAAAGTCTGACTTCAGATTATTAACAACAAAACCAACTCTAGCCTTGTGGCAAGCTTCTGAGGAATCTGCCTGTTTTCGTACTTTTGCAATGATTAGAACTGGCACATATATATTTTTCCATAGCTGTAAGCCACAAACAATGCCTCAAGAACGGCGTCCCACAGGGATGTCTTGGCACCCCTTTTCAACATCTACATTTCTGACCTTCTAAACTCCGTCTCCAGAAAGCATGCAAATGCTGACGATCTGGCAGTCATGCATGCTGATGGAGACTGGCAGGTTGCTAAGAAGGGGTTCTTAGCAAAGACATTGCCACCATAAGTGAATACCTCCAGACCTGGAAGCCAAAGTTCAGCACTACAGAACAATGTCGGCAGTCTTCCACCTCAACAACAAGGAAGCTAAATGTGAGCTAAAAGTCAACTACAACAATGCAACCCTGCCCTTCTGCTCAGAACCCAAATACCTGGCAGTAACGTTGGACATGTCGCTCACGTATTGCCAACACCTCAAGTCACTTCGCAAAAGTTGACATCAGGCATCGCACTCTTGAGGTGACTTGCTGACTCCGGTGCTGGAGCAACAATGTTGCCAACTTTCACCCTAGCCCTGGTCCACTCAACACCAGAATACGGTGCTCTTGTCTGGTGCCGCAGTCCTCACACCCACCTCATTGACCCTACCGACGCCTTGCGAACTGTGACTGGATATCTGCATCCTACACCTGCGGACAAACTTTCTACCAACGCAGGCACCCAACCTGCTGAGTTTTGCCACAAAGGAGACACACTATCTCTAGTATGCCTTGCCATGGCACCTAGACGTCTGCTACACTGCTCACCTACCCACTGAGTGGTGTCTCAAATCGACACACCCAGTTGTATTGTATTGAGTAACGTCTTCAATCCCACACGCAAGTCACTTGAATTTAAGCATACACTGCAGTAACATGGAAAACGCAAATACTTGAAGGAAGACGAGGATACATACATGGCGGTAGTAGAGAGTATACACTTGATGGCGCAAATGCATTTACTTTGATGAAACACAAGCTTTTGAGACATATGCATGAACGACGTAATCGTGCTTATTATATCGTAATCATGCTATAAATTTTTTGCTTTGGGGTGCGGGTTTTTTGTGAGTGGCATCATAAGTAGAGGACTTTTCGGCCACTTAGCCTGGCGCTGGGCACCAACCATTAGGTGGTAGTATCTCGCTGAAGTTTTTACTGGAAACTAAGCTACAATCCAAGTCTTTTGATACTTTGGATGACCTGCTGGGGTTTCGGTTCAAAAGTTGTGATGTAAGTTAGTAAAAATATTTGACTAATTAGCTAATTAGATAATTAATTTGTTTATTTTAGATCATAAGTTTTGAACCAGAAACGCTAGAAAGTCGATCAAAGGCTCAAAAGACTCGGACTCGAGCCTAGTTTCCAATGAAAACTTCAGCAAAACACTTTGGCCTAGTGGTTGGGCCTTAGGCCAGGCAACATGAGCCAAAATGACCCCAAAACTACTTCACTTATGACGTCAGTCACAAAAAATCTGCACCCCCCAACCAAAAAGTTTTTTTTCGAGTGCAATCTACTAGACTGGCTGATCCGTTTGAGCCCTTGAACAGCTCTCTAGCGCAAATGGCGGAGGAGTTAGTGCGTTGGTAAGGCAACTTTGAATCTACCACTGAACTTCCTCAGCTGTATTTCACAGAGTGCCTACATTCAATTTCAAGTATTTCTTAATAAAATATTATACAGCAGTCACCACTTATTAAGCCCACCCGCTTATTAACACTTTCGCATCCAGCCTGTCTCAAGGATTTCACGCCAAAACAGCCAGATCGCACGTGGCTTTGTGCGAGGGTAACTCTGGTGCCGAAAGCGGTAGAGAGTTGTTCAAAGGCTCAATAGACTAAGTAAGTTTTGTTGTTCGCAATAAAAAATTTTTTTTGGTTGGGTGTTGCGGATTGTTTTGTGAGTGACATCATAGGTGGAGGACTTACAGGCCACCTTGGCCCACTTCACCTGCCCTGGGCCTAAACTGCTAGATGGTAGTATTTCACTCAAGTTTAATTGGAAACTAGGCTACAATCCAAGTCTTTTGATACTTTGGATGACCTGCTGGGGTTTCGGGTTCAAAAGTTATGATCTAAAGTCAACAAAATCTGTGATTAATCCCATCATTAGATGATTAATTATTTTGTTTATTTTAGATCATAACTTTTGAACCAGAAACCCTAGAAAGTCAATCAAAGCCTCTAAAGACCCGGACTCAATCCTAGTTTCCAATGAAAGCTTCTGGTCTAGCAGTTGGGCGCTAGACCAAGTCTTTTAAGCCTTTCAACAGCTCTCTACCACTTTCAGCACCAGAGTTACGCTCACGCAAAGCCACGTGCGATCGGGCTGTTTTGGCAGAATTACTCCATTCCTGTAATAAAAAACCTGCTTTATAAGCCCAAAACCCCACTTAATAAGCTCACATTTCCAACACATTTGCTTAAAATTGGGTGAAAATAAGTCGCAACTCACACTTCTTTGTCTTGCTTTCAATGGTTTTACATTTCCTTACTCTGCTGACCTTGTTCTTAATTCAACTGTTTCGTCACAGATCCTTTATTTATGCTATCATCAATAGGCAAGAGAATTGGTGCAATGTAGAATTTATTTTCAAAATGGTGAAGAGATGTGCAGTCAAAATAAATATTGTTTTATAATAAACAAAGGAAATTGCTCGTTACCTGTAACTGTTGTGTGCAGTGTTAATAGATTTAGAAACTTTTAGTAATAGTACAGTTGGCCATACTCATTTTAGAGTACAAACCAAATTATAGTTTGTTGGTTTGGAGTTGTAAAATAACTAAAATTTTATTTAAACAATAATTTGCATAGTTTTAGTGTAATGTATTTTCAAATAACAAAGGCATATTCAAAAATTAGTTATGTAGAAATGTGTCCACATCCATAAAATGTGGAGAGAATTAGGACTTTGTGGTAGAATGACTAAGTATAGAGAGAAGAATGCAGAATCATTTCCAACTAAAATATCAACATTGAATTCCTGCACACAAACCTAGTTTTGGTGTCGCATGTTATTTCCAGCATAATTTTTTCAGGAAATAGACATATGGGTTTTAGTTTACTTAAAATACATATAGTTCTTTGTCTGATAAGGCATTATTAAAATTTGATTTATGAAGTGATTTTCTTACCAGTGAAAATAATTATATGCTCAAATGGAACAAATTTCCTCATACGTTACAGGTTTACCAATTTTGAGCTGCGTATCAGATAACCATAGAGGTTTTGAAAACAGTTCACCATTGGCAAATTTTGTTGATTTAAACCTTCTTCCACCAGAGCTGGCAATTGAGGTGAGTGTATGATGTGCACATTCGTCATTGTATGCCTGTGAAACAGTGGTCAAAGTCGTTGTTGTATTACAGACAGGTTTCATACAGGGCACTGTTTTTTATAAACTAGGGACTGTGGTGACAATGGGATGCTAAAACAAGCAAGATATGAGAGATCAGCATTTTGTAATTCTTATTGAGATCCATTTGTCAAAATTTGTTGAAAACAAGTTGCATCAACTTTAAATGCCACGTCTTCTTGTTTTATAGATACTGAAAAACTTGAATGCAACGGATCTGTGTCTTGCATCCTGCGTGTGGGAAGATTTAGCAAATGACGAAAGTCTGTGGCAAGGGTAGGTGTGTTCAATGGTAATGTGTGTTGTTACTAGTATACCATAACTAAATGCAAAGCTGCAATGGGAGGCTTAAAGGATGACCCTTCTAAATCACCTACTTACATTTGAAGTGAAGCCCTACTGATGCAGCTAGCGAAACTGATTTTCTTCCATTATGTATGCAGCTTTCAAGTGCAGGCACCATGAGTACCAGAGCATGTTTAAGTATGACATATGATAGCACTAGGAACTTTTAATTGCTAAATTCTTGCTCATAGTTTTTTTTATAACCTTTTTCAGGAATGCTTTCAGTCTAATACAGCTTGGAAATTAGGAAAGTTCACCTATGTAACATCACACTAGTAACACAAGGTGACCTAAAAATGAATCCATGCAGTTATTTCTGCAAAGGTCCAGCAAATTTCAAAATTCTTTCTGGACTTAAACTTCAGTCTGTTTATGATCATTCTCCAAAGTTTCAGTTATTTTGGTTATTCTGCATAAAGTCATGTTCATTCCAAAGTATGCTACAAAATGGACTCTGCAGCATTGGGTGCAAACTTCCATTCGTTGCACAAATTGTCAATTACACAAACACATACTTCTGGGAATTCCTCTGATTTTTGCTGCGATTGCTGCTATCAGTTCACCATTTGTTTAATGGTTGTTGTGGTACACATTATCCTTAACGCTTTCGCATCTGGCCGAAATCGGGAGTTCTTGTACCAAAACAACAGAATCGCACGTGGCTTTGCACAGGAATTTCTCTGGTCTGGTAAGCAATACAGACCCGGTCAAAGGCTCAAATACGCGGCAAATCTTCTAGTCTGCACTCAAAAAAATTTTTTGCTTGGGGGGTGCAGATTTTGTCTGAGTGATGTCAAAAGTGGAGGACTTTTAGGCCACCTTGGCCCACTTTACCTGGCCCTGGGCACCAACCGTTAGATGGTAGTATCTTGCTGAAGTTTTTATTGGAAACTAAGCTACAATCCAAGTGTTTTGTAACTTTGGATAACTTGTTGGGGTTTTGGGTTCAAAAGTTATGATATTTAGTAATAATAATATTTGACTAATTAGGTAATTAGATAATTAGTTTGTTTATTTTAGATCATATCTTTTGAACCAGAAACGCTAGAAAGTCGATCAAAGGCTCAAAAGGCTCGGACTCGAGCCTAGTTTCCAATGAAAACTTCAGAGAAACACTTTGGCCTAGTGGTTGGGCCCTAGGCCAGGTAACATGAGTCAAAATGACCCAAAAACTACTTTACTTATGATGTCATTCACAAAAAATCCGCAACCCCCAACCAAAAAAATTTTTGTTGAGTGCAGATTAGAAGACTGGCTGATCCGTTTGAGCCCTTGAACAGCTCTCTAGCGCAATCGGCGAAGGAGCTATGGCGTTGGTAAGGCAACTGAAAAACTGCTGGTTTGAGGCCGAAATCTAGGTATGATATATTTGTAGGCCGGCTCTCAAAGTGTTGGGATGTATATGGGGTTCAAGTCTGGTGAATTCAAAGCCCAATCATTTCCTGATCATTAGTGTCTTGAAGTTTCTCAGCTACAGAGTCATTTGATGTGTTGGGAATGGCCCCCATCTTGCTGGAATGATTTGTTTAACTTGCTTGAATGATGTGTTCATTCATTACTGTTCATCTCTGTTATCCCTCTTTGTTACCCCGTGATGCCCAAAACTTCCTCAGTACTGCCATGCAGCGCTTTATCAAAGTGATTTCTTTATGCTTGCCCTACTGAGTACAATACAACATCAATGTTCTCCACTCTATATTTATCACAGTGCTATTGTTGTGATTGGACATTCTGAGCAGAAAGCATGCAAAGCTTCACACTGACATCAAGTAACAATAGAGATCACATGCTGTGCTCACTCTACTATTGCTTGTTTGTGCCACATACATATAGGTGCTATTCTGAGCACACATTCCGTTTGTGGCGCATCACACATTCAATGACCGCACCAACTGAGAGGGTGCCACACTATTACTACGTTTACATGTCAAGCAGCGGTCCAGAAAAACGAGACAGCCTGTTCAGACGTCATTGTACTGTTCGGTTTGCATATCTGGAAGTCATTCACGTGTGGCAGACGTGTCAGTAAACATCTACTGTGCAGGCTAGTGAGCAAAAGGTTGTATGGAGTTGGAAAGCATGGACACTGATTACAGATTTCGCGAATTTGGAAATTGCTGTTCATGCTTCTCACGTTAGTGGCATGAATTATAGATTATGCTGCACACTGTAAAATCCAACCATAGCAGACGTGCACTGACATTTAAAGCATGTGTTGATGTCACATGTGCAAAGTTACAAGCATACAAATTTCACACAGGTTTCCTAAGCACAATGCTGAAAAACATTTCGGAGATTACTGCTTAATATTGCATGTCTGGAAGTGTGCAGGTGGAACTTTTGGTGACACATCAGTCAAAATATTCAATTTACACTGATACTTTAACTAATAGCCTAATGAATGTCACATGAATACAAAACATTCAGTATTTGTTATATTAACACGTTGAGAGCCGGCCTACGTGATATTCGTACTTGGATTTCGGCCTAAAAAACAGCAGTTTTCGGTTGCCTTACCAACGCCCTAACTCCTCCGCCGATTGCGCTAGAGAGCTGTTCAAGGGCTCAAACGGATCAGCCAGTCTAGTAGATTGCACTCGAAAAAAAATTTTTTGGTTGAGTGGTGCGGATTTTTGTGACTGACATCATAAGTGAAGTAGTTTTAGGGCCATTTTGGCTCATGTTACCTGGCCTAGAGCCCAACCGCTAGGCCAAAGTGTTTTGCTGAAGTTTTCATTAGAAACTAGGCTCGAGTCTGAGTCTTTTGAGCCTTTGATCGACTTTCTAGCGTTTCTGGTTCAAAACTTATGATTTAAAATAAACAAATTAATTAATTATCTAATTAGTCAAATATTTTTACTAACTTACATCATAACTTTTGAACCCAAAACCCCAGCAGGTCATCCAAAGTATCAAAAGACTCGGATTGTAGCCTAGTTTCCAGTAAAAACTTCAGCGAAATACTACCACCTAACGGTTGGCGCCCAGGGCCAGGCAAAGTGGGCCAAGGTGGCCAAAAAGTCCTCCACTTATGATGTCACTCACAAAAAAACAGCACCCCCCAAGCAAAAAATTTTTTTTCGAGTGCAATCTACTAGACTGGTCGATCCGTTTGAGCCACTGAATAGCTCTCTAGCGCAATGGGCGGAGGAGCTAAGACGTTGGTAAGGCAACCGAAAACTGCTGTTTTTTTTGCGAAAATCGCCGAAACCAGGCGGCTCTCAAAGTGTTAAGCGAGGATCGGCAGTTGGTTGATACAACACCTCTCGAAGCACAAAATGAAAAGATATGCCAGATGTCTCCCCTGGCTACGCCTAGAGCAGAACCCAGTTGGCTGATTCCTCATAAGCCTCGAGCAGTTTAACAAGCCTAGAGCTTCTAATTGTTGTGTGATGAGCTTTATGAAACATTCATGATATTTGACCTGTAAATCAAATAATGATTGAACTTCTTGGACAACTTGTACGTAGCAACCCCCGCTCAGGTCCATGAGGGAACACTAACCCTGTTGGAAGCATAGGCCAAACTGTCAAGAATTTTGTCCCATGGCTGCTCGACAAAGGACTTAAATTTGCAGCTACTAAAAGAATCAGTTACAAAAATTTTTTCTAAGTGATGATAAAATAAATTTAAAACTGCTTTCAGCTGATTAAGCCACGTCTCTGAGCAGGGTTTTAAATGGTTTTGTTAAGGGGGTCCACACCTTTCAACTTTCCGAAACTAGGCGGCTCTAAAAGTGTTAAGTATATCCTATGACATTTTTTCAAGGAGCTAGTGAAATACTTATATATCTTTTACTACTATCCCCACTGATGCCAGCAAGTTGCCCTGTTTTTGCAATCCTGATTTATGAAGATTAGTGCAACACACGATCTTCTTACTTTCAAAACAACTATTTCTAACACTGCCAAGCCACTCCAGCTTATCAGCAACCTATTTAAAATATATATTTGTATTTAAACAGAGCCTTTTATCATATGTTGTGCACAGCTTTCAGCTTTTAATATGAATAAGCATCTTCTCAGTAATGTTTCATTTCTAAACAATAAGGGATATAAAACTGGCAGATAGCCTACATTTCAAAAAGTATATTTTAGTTACTGTAGTAACTTCTACTTCTATCATCACTAATAGCACTGATAGCATAGAATTTTTGCACTTAATTTTTTTCAATGACATGTAAAATGCAGAAGCAAACAGCTTTTAGCAGGGTGGTTTCTGAACATTTGGTGCAGTCATATCTTACCTGGAGACATGCACTGATTGCTAGCCGTGCTGGGTGCTAGCCTAGTACTGCGCGAACGAGACCACATACCCTTCATAACGAGATGTCTTCCTGTCGAGGTGGCCATTGCATTGGCTTGTTCAGGGTGCTGACTCAGCAAATCACATTCAGAACCAGACCACTTGTTATCCATAAATGGTAACAAGACAACGCAAAACTAGCCATGTAAATGTAGTATATGTGGCTGGGCTAAGGATGTTTTTTGTGATCTGCACTACAGAGTCTGATACAGCTGCCTCCAACTAGTGTCCCTCAGACCTTTGCAATGGCATGCCAATTGGTTTTTGTGTGAACTTGGTCTTTTTTTGTTTGATTGTTTAATAAAAAATGTCAATGGTGGCCGGGGTTCCCATGTGCTATTGAAATTATTGAAAAAGTATGGAAATTCCAAATGGAAAAAATATTAGAAGTGCGTGAGTAAAAAGGTCTGCGATTGTACTGATAGATTTAAATTATTTGTAATCTAAAATTTTTATTGAGTAAAGTTACAAGCAATATGCGTAACAAACAGATCTCTTGTGCACCAAATGATGATTTAGTGGGTTTTACAGTTTTAATCTTCTGTGTAGCAGCAACATTAACTCAATTTTGCAATCTTTCCAAATTCAGTAACTTGTGGCTTCATGATCCTCTGTACAAAGATCAAATTGTAAAGGACGCTGCTAACAACAGCATTACTCCATGTAAAATATAAGTAGTTCTTCAAAGAGCATCAACTTGATAAAAAGTAAAGTTTCACCAGCTTTACCATCTACCTCAAGCTGGATTTTCCCAAGATCAAGACTGTGATATCATCTTAACCAGTTTGATAATTTTTTCATCTTGGCCCCAACATTTTCAGATTTTCATAGTTTTCGAGAGGAAGTTGGTATTTGAGTTGAGTTTATTGACCAAACATTAGACAATTGCATGCAATAAAGTTGAAGTGCTGCGACACCAACTAAAACCTGTTGAGTAGGTTGTTTCGTCAGGCACCCCTCGACAGTTTCATAATTTTCTATCTTGGTTTAAAGTTTAAGGCCGAATTATTGCATAGTTTATAGATTACATTTTTAAAGGGACTGTGGTCTGTTAGATGATCAACACAATTCTGCACGAGTGCTGGGTCGGAACTGTTATCTCTCGTGGTTTGCCCAGTTCCGAAAGGAGCTAAACATGACAGAAAGTGTAAACCCAGCTAAAACAAAACTTTGCCCAGGTTTCCATAACTCTTTTGCATCTATGCAGACATTTATTTCTGTTTAGAAGTCATTTATTTCAAACATCTGCATGGTAACAACAACTTCTGTGAATTCCGGCCTGTGGTGAAGCTCTTGTTGCTGCTATCACGTGGACAGGCAACTGTTGAATGAGGTTTCTCTATGAACAAAAACGTGTGTGGAATTTAGGTGGTTCACATCTCATTGCAAGGCGGTTAGTAAAGGACCACTGTACATTACTAATTTGGGAGGATTAGAAAATGTCACAATTGGGAAGAACTTTTACAAGCTGCACATGGAGCAAGAAGTCGATACTTTGTATATCTGAAAACAAAGTCACCAAGGAAAAAGTCAGGAAGTCAGTCAAAAGAAAATTGTAGAAATCAAAGTGAAAAAGCACAGAATGCAAGAGAATGTGAAAGCTCTTCACAAAGCAGCCATTGAATCAGCAAAAAAGCAGAAGGTTTGTATAAGTCAGTTGACACTACTTACACAATCAAACTGAAAAACAACACGCATCAAACAAAAAGCTCTTGCTGATCTAGATGAACAGCTTAAAGAAAGTTACGTTATTTAGGTAGTGCCGAGTAGATACACTCAGCAGTGGTCGATGGTACGAAATGTTGATCAGGGGTCTCTAACTCAGATTACTCTGTGAATTAAGTGAGGACTTAGGGTAATCAGAGGACCACATTATGACGGTGACGCAACAATGGCGATACCTGAATTTTACTAGAAATAGCTTATACATCATATTTCCTGCAAAAGATGTTGTGGGTTATAGAGAAACCATTTCTAGCCATCTCTATGTTCATTCAAAAGAAGCTTGTTCACTCACTGGCCGAACACTTTTAAACACAGATGAATAAACTAAATAACTTGAATATTAATTATTCAAAAAATCCCAAAAAGTAGGACCGGCTGCACAAAATGCCTGCGGGCCATGTGTTTGGGACCCCTGGTGTAGATGTAGTTTGCTACAGTGCTCTGTTGCCTTTGTGCTGAGTTTCATACAAGTTTTTTGGTACTTCGTGTTGGTGTGTCGACAAAGCAAACCAACTTAACTGCAGTAGGTTTGTTTAGATTAGTGCAGTAAGTCTTCAGCCACTGATTCTTCAAATCTTGTTTTAAGTTCCATGATTAGGAATAATTCGGAATTTCATAAGGCATGGTATTGAACTTTTTTAGTATTGAAAAAGTATGAAAAATAATTTTTGAAAATGCATGGGAACCCTGGGTGGCAGATCAAGGCTTGAAATGATCATTGACTAGAGCTAACTCTGAAGTTTTTCCTTGCATTTATTTGTGATGTTTTTGTAGAACTTCATAAATGTTAATCTTGAGAATAATATATTTGTAAATATAGGCATGTCTTCTATCAGTGGTGCAACTACAAATAATCAAGGGGGGTTGGCAACAAAGTACGAGATGCTAGTTTTGAATGGGTAGACTTGACAAGGCTAGGCTAGTTTAGCTCAAGTTAAAGCGACAAACGATGATCTTATTGAATCAATGGGATTGTTATGCAACAGTGGTGATAAATTTACAGTAGAAGCAGCTAGGCTGCGTGACGGGAACGAAAAATAATACAGCTATGCAATGAGAATAAGGCAAAATTTCTGCAAGAGACTTGCGAAGTAAAAGCAATGTTGGTCCAAAAGTGTTAAATATACGGATGAAGTGAAAGTCCAAGCGCTTGGAACGAAGTTGTGTTTAGTCTGCGAGTTTCTTGCTGCCATTCAAACCTGATTATTTTTGCACAACAGTATTATTTTTTCAATGCTGTCATGAAGCTTAGCTGCTTTCATTAAAATTTTATTGCAATTGTTACATTACAATCTCATAGTTATGTAACAATCTGATTGTTACGTTTCTTCGCGAGAATTTCCAGACGTTGCATAGCAATCAGAGTGACAAGTGTGCACAAAAAATACAATCTTTACAAAGATTTACGAATTTGATTCAAAGTAAGGTTATTAGAAGTTCCCAAATTTGTGAGTTTACAGTCTTTCATCGTGAAAAAGAAATGTTTTAGACAAAATGCCTCCTCAACCTGGAAAAATAATGTCATATTTTCAAAAGCCCAACTCGACTTCAAATGAAGGAAATATGCATGAAACTGTTCCTACAGATAGTTCTCCAAGCACATTTCAGTTGCAAGCTTCAGAGAAGTCGACATCGTATGGTGGCCTGTAGGCCGCATTTAGAAACTTAGTCTCACATTCAATAAGAGTGTGTCAAAAGTGCTGTTGACACGTCAAGAACAAGGCAGGAATAGCAAATGGGTACCATGTAGGTATATGGGCACATCATAGAAAGCTCGTCGAATTTCTAAGAAGGCATAGCCGTATCCCACACTATGTATGTCAGTGGCGACTCGGACTAATGCCCGAGTCTTCAATTACGATTCATGCTATACAACGCAAGCTTATTTGCTATGTGTATTTGTGCCACCACCAACTTCACTTGTTAAATTTATTTAATCGGGACCTGGTGCCTTGCTACTGTTCATATATTTTGGTTGCATGTCTAGCCTTTCGCGTTCATGTTGCACAGGTGACCTGAATCCAAAATATCATTCGTAATAGGTGTTCTTTCCACTTTCTTGCTCTCACTTTTCTCAGACTTATCCATTCCAGTCCGAGCTGCCCTCTGCAATTAAGTACAGTAAACCTCAGTTAATCCAGATTCTATTTGACTTACATTTTTATCCGGTTTAGGGGAAGATCCGGATTATCCAAAGATGGTTGTTTCTAGCCTGACATTATCTAACTACTGAGATATCAATGAAAATCACTTATGCTGAACACATTTACGACCCTACAGCAGACTTTCGCAGAAACATAAATTAATTGATGTGGTTTCCAGCCTTTTTAGTGTCGTGGACCCTTTTGACGATTTGGTTGAAAGCTGTGGACCCCCTTAACAAAACCATTTAAAACCCTGCTCAGAGACGTGGCTTAATCAGCTGAAAGCAGTTATAAATTTATTTTATCAATACTTAGAAATAATTTTTGTAACTGATTCTTTTAGTAGCTGCAAATTTAAGTCCTTTGTCGAGCAGCCATGGGACAAAATTCTTGACAGTTTGGCCTATGCTTCGAACAGGGCTAGTGTTCCCTCATGGACCTGAGCGGGGGTTGCTACGTACAAGTTGTCCGAGAAAAGTTCATCAATCATTATTTGATTTACAGGTCAAAAATCATGAATGTTTCATGAAGCTTATCACATAACAATTAAAAGCTCTGGTCTTGTTAAATTGCTCGAGGCTTATGAGGAATCAGCCAACTGGGTACTGCTCTAGGCTTAGCCAGGAGAGACATCTGGCATATCTTTTAATTTTGTGCTTCGAGAGGTGTTGTATCAACCAACTGCCAATCCTCGCTTATCACTTTGAGAGCCGCCTGGTTTCGGCGATTTTTGCAAAAAAAACAGCAGTTTTTGGTTGCCTTACCAACGTCCTAGCTCCTCTGCCCATTGCGCCAGAGAGCTATTCAGCGGCTCAAACGGATCGGCCAATCTAGTAGATTGCACTCAAAAAAAAGTTTTTTTGTTTGGGGGTGCGTTTTTTTTGTGAGTGACGTCATAAGTGGAGGACTTTTTGGCCACCTTGGCCCACTTTGCCTGGCCCTGGGCGCCAACCGTTAGGTGGTAGTATTTCGCTGAAGTTTTTACTGGAAACT
>Ga0210059_1010851_pt1 | contig 14017 bp, 10 predicted proteins | sample Ectturendosymbi2_FD_188042 | JGI IMG/M metagenome (GOLD analysis project Ga0210059, IMG submission 188042) | Ecteinascidia turbinata endosymbiont from Florida, USA - Sample 2 (SPAdes) (version 2) | ecosystem: Host-associated > Tunicates > Ascidians > Unclassified | place: Key West, Florida... | reverse complement strand
AAGCTATATTTGCTGTGGCGAGTTTTCATAATTCATCTGGTCAATTTTGCAAAACCTGCGTGATGTTCTAATTGTAGTACGTTTGTCCGTAGTCGTGTCTACATACAAGTCTAGTTAATTGGCGGTTTGTGTAGCAAGGTTTTATTGATCGCTGTGGATGAGATCTGAAACGTTTGCAGCTCTTGTTTCTAAGTTAGGGTTTCTCAAACGGGCCCTCGTCCCCCTTGGGGGCCACGTGCAGAGGCCGAGCTGGGGCCACGACCATAGGTCAAAACTAGGCATTTTTATTGATGAGCAGGGGGGCACAAGCGTTGAGAGTCTTTTGAAGGGGGCCATGGCTCATGAAAGTTTGAGACGCACTGTTCTAAGTGATACTGACAAGTCGTGCTAGCTGGTCCCGCAATCAGGGGGAGAGCAACCAGGCAATTCCCCCCCGAAATTTTCAAAAGCATGTTCAGTTGTTAGGTCAGTTGAATATATCAACTGGGTGCGTCCCTGCTTGCTAAGTAAAATAAAGTCATGGTTTGTGGTTTCGTTGAAAACCATGGCAATCCAAAAACCAATGCTTCTTTCTTTGCAGATGATTGCAATGCTTACTTGAAAAGAAATGCCCTGCGTTGAAAATCTGCAGATTGCGCACTGTGTAAATTGTCGTAACACTAATATACCTGGCTGTTGCTGCCAACGAAGCGTTTTTTTGTCATTGTTACCGTAACATGGAGCATCTTCTTTGTTGTGCAGAAAAGATAAAGCGTTTTGTGAACATCCATTTGCATTGCATCGTCAGCAATGTTCCCTCTAAGATGAGCAAATACTCAGGACCACCAGAACTGTTGCGCAGTGAAATCTCATTCTCGCGTACTTGCAACATTCCAAAGCAATGGAAACTCCAACGAAAACAAGGAGCTATTTTAATGAAATGTGTATTTTGTTCGTATTTTGATAAGATTGTAAATATGTAATTCACAAAGTTTGTAATTCATTGAAAACTCCACTTACTCAGCCCTAAAATAATCATGCTCACTAAAACAAATATTCGCTCAGTGTAAAATTGTCTTAGAGGGAACACTGATCGTCAGCAATTTGAAAATGATGAACAAAATGTCGACGTTCCCCCCTGGAAAAATTTGTGCGGACGCCCATGAATGATCGTGCTTTCTCGCTTTAGTTTTTTCGTGCTTTCCCTCATGACGAATTGTTTGTTTCTTTCCGTTCTCAAAACAAACAGAATCAACCCGCTTCTTGTTACTATTTTATCAAAATTAGCTGCAATAACAAATGTTATGCACAAATTACTATGGGTGTTGCACACTATTCCAAACGACAATTAAAAACTATGAGGTTCCCAATTTCAAGAGCACCGATCTAAACCGCATCCAAGTGACTATACGCTCACTTGCTGCAACATACAAGTTACACAGCGCTACTGCACAATGCTGGCTACTGCCATCGGTAATTGTGATGTAACAAACGCAACCTACAATGAGAATAAGTATTGTGTCGTCACGTGAACTGGCTATCTCGAATCCTCGATGTACCAGCGCCGACATCAGTGACTACGTCAGGCTGTTGTTATGTGCCGCATTTGCTTGTTGGTTCCGAAGCGGTGCAGTGTTAAAGTTCTACCACTTTTATCACTCAAGCTTGTTTTAAACCAAGCTTAGACTTGTTTCCTTGTAAATGTATGTATGCGAAAGTGATTGATATACGCAATATGGTCCTGTGAAGGATTGGATTGCAAATCGACATCGCATCCCCCCACCAAATTAGCCTGTGTCCGCTACTGGGTGTCACCCTTCTTAGAATTAAGCGAAATTGTAACAAAAAATTACTTTTTAGCCAGATCTTACTGGCCAACTAGAATCTCATCCTGTACAGAAATGAAATCAAGTCGTCAGCAGGTTGCCCACAGGAGTTTACCTCGCTGACAATTCCAGATAAACTTACGGCAACATGGCGTAAGAAACCTATTTTGTGGAATTGTTCGAGGCGGAAAAGCAAACTCTAGAATTGCATTTATAGCTCAACAGAGAAAAGTGCCTTCGTGTTATCTTGGCTACAGTTCATGAGTTTGACAGAAGACAAATGAAAAAACGTGAAGATAACGCTCTGAACAAACAATTGTTTGCTTTTTTGCACTGCAGGTGGCTTGCCTTTCCGTCAACCCCAACAATACGTTTCCAACAATGGGCTGCTGGATATCACTCTCAACGTAGAAGTTACAGATTTTGTTGTTGACTGGCTGCAACTACGTCGTCGGAGTTATAATTCACAAATTCCTGGACCAACATGGAGAATCAAACGCGGTGACGAAATCAATCTTCGCTTGGTAAGAATCACTGGACCTTACGTGATGATGTCAGATTAATACAAAATAGTGAAATTACAGATCAGTACGTAGCTTGCCATTAGCAAGTACAGTGCTAAAACTACTTTTTCCTTAGTGATCAGAGAAGCAAGCACAAGACGCTTTCCAATGTCTTAAATGAACCAAAATATGACAACCCCAACGAAGATCTAAAACAGTGTTTTCTCGAACTTTTTCTCATTTTTGAAAAATTTGAAAACCACTGAAACTTTCAAATATGCCACTTTTGGGTATGACCTGCCGACGGATTACGCGAGGTGGACAAGCAAGGCCTCAAATAACGATTTTTGTCTAGTTTACTTCGCAAAAAACTGCTAAATTGCCATTTGAAAAATTTTCACAAATCTCTGTTGACGTTTTCAAGTCACCATATTGTTCACCTAATTCATTTCTAAATCATCTCATGCAAACTTGGGTTTATGCACTTGCTCCTTATCGATATGGAAGACAACTCACTACCAAGATTAGGCTGCAATCATGAACACAGGCTTTATGCAGTTTCACCTGCAGGCACCAAGTAACATCTCTTAGAACTAGTTGTCAGTGGTCTTTTAATTTATCCCTGGTGAAGTTTGTTCCGTTTTTGTTTGTTGTTAGCCATACCAACAAGACTACAAACTGTGATCAAACAGTGTTCCTCTGTAGTAAAGTCACATTTACACTGCCTTATATTTCCTCATCTCCGTTAATGAATTGCTTGGGGCGCCTTTCCTTGTGTTGCCGCATTCAAAATATTTCAGTTTCAATGTCAGTTGAGTAAAAACGAAACACTCTAAATTTGCTGAAAATACGTATACGTGAAATTAATCTGGTTACTGGTAGCAGCAGAAGCGAAGCATATCTTAGGAACGGTAAGTGTTTGGGCGAGGCATTTGAAAGCTTTATCTTTACGTAGCTTTGCAGAGATGTTCTGTGAAAAATTAAACTTGCTTTCGTAATTGACAAGTTTAAGAAGTCAGCGTTGTTGTTGCCGGAGATAAGGCAAGCCTTCAGAGCCCTTGATCGACTTTACAGTGTTTCTGGCGCCAAAGATATGGCCAAAAAACCCTAAATCTTTCAGGAAATCCCTGGAGGATTATCGGGATCCCCTAATGTATTTGCGGTTTTTGGCCATAATTTTGGAACCAGAAACGGTAGAAATTCAATCAAACCCTCTAAAGCAGGGGTTCCCAACCTGGGGTACATGTACCCCCAGGGGTACATTTGCCTTTCTGAAAGGGTACATTTAAGGCTAACAGAAGATGAGAAAAATACACTTACGTATTATTTATTTCGAAATATTTATACATATATCACTGAGTATTATTATCAAAAGTCAATATTTGCTTATTGTTAAATATGTCTATGAATGATCATGATAATATACTTTGTCGTAGGACATTATAGGGGTACATTTGCATCTGTCAACATGCTGAAGGGGTCCATGCTTATTTGTTAAAATGTTGAAGGGGTACATGCTCATCTCTCGCAATGCTGAAGGGGTACATCGTCAGAGAAAGGTAGAGAACCCCTGCTCTGAAGGCTCGTATTATAGCCCAGTTTCCAATAAATGCTCGAGTCAACATGTGGCTCTTGGCATTGGCGTCCAGGGCCTAATAACGTAATCCAAACATAAACAAATATGCATAAACATACTTCCATCATGTCAACATGTACAAAAAAGCCGACATCCAAAGCTTTAACAATTTTTTTAATTCTAATTTACAAGACTTTCTCCATCTTTATCTTAGAGGGTTTGAACAGATCTCTAGCTCAATCGACTGGCGAGCAGATTTGGATCAATTACAACTGTAATTTTAATTGAGTGTAATTAATTGCATATTTTTGAGTAATTGTAATTGTAATGGAGACTTTTTCTTCTTGTGTAATTGCAATTGTAATTTGCAACAAAAATTGACCAAATTACAATTACTTTTGTTTCCAACAACTGCACAGAATTCGAGAAAACGCAGAAAAGCAAAACCATCGTTAAACCTTCTGAGTGACCTACAACCACTCCACAGTCCACAGCGCTTGTCAGGCACGCAGCATGATCGCACACAAGGTAGCCAGACAGGACCATAGCAGTGAAGTAAACGAACGATGCTCATGCATGACGCACCATTCGACAGATATAATGCATGAGTCAGCGAGAATGCTTACGACATGGGAAAACCACAAGACGCTTGTATGGAGCAAGATAGCGTTCGTTACAAATTTCCGTGGCCGTTCACAAAACAGTCACGTGATAGGTCAACACGAGTTAGCAAATTGGATGGAACATTCGAAAATGTCAAATGGCTGCAGTGTAGAAGTATTGACTGTGCTGTACCCAAGGTTAAGACGAGACAGCGATGTGTTGCATCCTCAATGTGCTGCATGTAATGCTCAGAAAAAAAATTTCAATTAGTCCATAGTCTACTTGGCAGGTGTTTTATGCGTTTTGCGAGGAAACGTATACTTAAAAATTTTTGAGTTAGTTTCCAGTGGCAACTCTGGCACTTGGCTCCTCAGGCTTAGATTTGCATTGTAGAACGCGAGCTACTTGTTTTGTATGGTTGTGCCACCACCCACACCATTAACTCGGGCTCTGTTCATTGTGCTTTGCCACTGTTCATGTGTTTTCGTACTGTGTCTGGCCTTTTGCGTTCATGTTGCAGGTGATCTGAATCAAAAAATATCGTTCGTAGCAAGCGTTCTCCCGACTTCGTTCGCCCGCGCTTTACTCAGGCTCATCCGTTAGAGCCATGGGTGGCGGAACCTTTTTCAAAGTGGGGGGCCAAAGTAAACGTCAAAAAAACTATAGAAAATTTTTGTGATTTTAATTGGAAACTGTGACGTCACAAGCATTGAAATATGACGTCATTACCTCTACACCATAATGAAGATTTAAATTACACTATTTTATACAAAATTGCACCTCTATGAAAATGTATCGGTGAACGACGTGAAATTCAAAAAGGCTGTTACAGGGGCTATCCATGTCAACAACGTCACTCGGGCTCATCGTACGATTTATTCTGACTGAATAAAGCCGTTCGACGCTTGCTTCACTGAAATTTCCATTTGCTTTCATTCTGGATGGCATTATCGTTGCAATAAATGAGACTTTCCCGTGATAACGTCTCCATTGTTAAGTAACATACGTTACAGAGCAATGATATCGCCAGTAAGTCCTCTGCTTACTGTAGTCTCATTCATATTAGCCCGGGTTGCTGGACAACTTACTTACTGTTCGTTTGAAATTATTCTCGAAACAGGAACTGTCCATTGGATTGGATTTCAAATCCAATGTCCTGTACAGATCCATTGCTTCAAAAAACATTCAGTCCGATGTGATTTATGCTTTAAAAAATACTTAATTGCTTAAGGCAGCTCGGACTTTAATGCATGAACACGAGTAAAGGGCGAGCGAACGAAGTCGAGAGAATGCCTAATACGATGTTCTTTCATTCAGGTCACCTCCAACATGAACGCTAAAGGCCAGACATGGAACGAAAATATATGAACAGTGACAAGGCCCAAAGGAAAGAGCCCGAGTTAGCAACTTAGTGAAGTGGGACCGTGTGTGGTGTCACAAATATACAAAGCAAACTCGCGTTGTTCGATATAAATTGTAATCGAAGATTCGGGCCAAGCCCGAGGAGCCCGTGTGCCGGAGTCGCCACTGAGCTGTTAACAACACTAAGAACATAGCTTGAAAAACAGGCAAAAATGGCGCAGCATTGATACATGTCTTAAACACATTCAAAATCATAGCGTGTCTACATCTTGTACACAGAAGTAACATGATTGAATACTCATTCTACATGCCCTGCATTAGATACCGGAATGCAAAGATAAGAAAAAGCAAATGTAGTAACTAGCAAGTTGTCTGTAAGGATGCCATTTGTGTGCCAATGCAGAAACAAAACATAGCTATTTAGTGTTGCCAATGAAAAAATAAAAACACAATTGAAATTGATCTGCCAAATATTTAACTTTGCGTATAAGATTCAGAAAAATTTCACTATTTAGAATGGTGTTAAGACACGTGGAATTAAACCAATTTTAATGGTGTGGGACGAACGTTTTCCTACACACAATCATGAGTGTCGGAAAGAGGAAGGAATTTGAAAATTTCAGCAAAAAGTCTGTTTTCTTAGTTTCGAGTGGTAAAAAACAAATTTCACCACTTTTCACCACCACCTAGAAAAATTTTTGGAAAAATCTACTAGTAGTCCCCCTGGCAAAATCCTTCCGACGTCCATGCACACAGGCATGTAAATTTACACCAATTTTGTAAAAAGTGTGTTGTATTACACCATTTGGCAACATTGTTCAACAACACCAATGCGGTAAGCAAGCCATAGCAGGGTAACAGAGTGTGCACGATGTATTCTGCCAAACAATTACGAAATCCTGATAAATTACAAATAATATATTACAAGTTTGTCTTACGTAACACATTACCAATGATATTGACTAAATACTGCCAAAATTGTGCAACATTTTTTTTCATTAAAGGATTGACTTCAACAGTGGACCCAATACTAACTGTGTTACTTAAACGTATTTAGGCAAAATTCGAAATTTAAACGTTGGGAGGCCAGGACCCCCAGAAATAAAAGTGGGGGGGCCTAAGCCTATGCGCCCCCCGGTTCCGCCACCTATGGTTAGAACCTGAGCTGCCAATTGCAAAAAACAATTTTTTACAATATAATTCATTTCAGATTGAATGTTTTTTGAAGAAATGGATTTGCATAAGACTATTGGATTAAATTCCCAATCTATGGACAGTTCCCATTCGAGAGCAATTCTAACTTGCGTTATCTTTGCCCTGGGACGTGAATCACACAGCAATGGACGAACTCTCATGACAACTTCTCATTCATTGTTACATGTCATAAGTCACAAAGCAAATATAGTGCCAGCCAGATTGAGAGCAAATGAAATTTTCCGTGACGCATTCCTCGAACTGTTGCATTCAGTCAGCTGTCAGTATAATCGCGACTTATAGATCCCTACGCAAAGCTTTTTTATTGCTATTTTTTACTTAGAAATGAAAGAAGGCTAGGTATAAAAAAGTAAGTCATTTGGGACTAGAAAGATTGCGGAAAGGCATATATTTTCCGTGTATGTCATCTCTCCTGTATTTTTATTGATATTATTTCTATGGATTGTATGCAAAATATACGACGAGCCCAAGTAACGCTGTTGCACTGGAGTCTCCCTGGTTAGATCAACATTGGGTACGATAAAGTCAATGTATTTGTGTTCATTCATTCAATCATTATTCATCCACAAACAAATGCGTATCTTAGTAAATTACAATATATTGCAGAAATATTATAAAATTTTGAAAATGGTTAATAAAAACAAATATCTTGAAAACACTGCTGAATCCCTACCAACACCACAGTCTAAAATTTTTAAACCTCAAACCAAAACTGAGGTACGCGGCAAAACTGCAAGAAGAAACTCAAATTTTCAACTAAAGCAACATCTAATTTAATCACGCATTTGTTTCTTCCCTTGCAAAATCTGTCATAAATTTGCCACTCCGTCTATTTCCCGGTTGATGACGTTTTCGGTTCATAAGTGTGTAGCCCAAATCCTGCTATTCGAAATTGCGAGCTTTCTTGTAACATTAAAGACCGAAAATCTGAGCCATGGAAGTCGCATCATTTTGGGACATACTCTTTATTTTTTGCTGTTGGAGAATTAACACGTATACGCGGAAGTTTGCAGTGCGCCAATCAGCATTGAAGTTGTACCTGGATGGCAGTCGTGCGTTTGAGCTGCGTGTTTTAATTTACTGCAAGTAGCTACAATTGTGTACTTGCCTAATTCATTGTTCGTCGCGAGCTTGGCTAACTGACAGTAAGGTCTGTTCGCTAAGTTTGGACTGCGCTAGCAGAATGTTGAATTTTGTTGCTGTTGTATTCCAGAAACTGTGTTCAAACTCGAAGATCAATCATTGTTCAAACAATCAACTGTTGTTTCTTAAATTGTGACAAGTGTTGCGCTGATAATCCACCGTTGTGTAGCGACATCTGTAGGAAATAAGAGGCTGCAGCTCCGTTGATATTCGGAATTCGTGAGGTGTCAAAATAGGCAAAAAATTGTTGAATACGCCGTGAAAAACTTAGTGAGTGCTGTTCTCTAAAGCTTGCAAAAAGCTTCTTGTGGCACCACTTCTGGAATCATTACAACATGTCTGCTTCTTTTGTTGTCATATTCTTAAAAGAAATTGTAATTTCAACTTGTAATCAATTACAAGTGCGAAAGTAATTGAAATTGTAATTTGATGTTTTTAGCACAGAATAATTGTAATTGCAATGTAATTGACAAATTTGAAGGTGTAATTGCAATTGTAATTGTAATTGAACTGAAATGATGTAATTGATCCAACTCTGCTGGCGAGTTATGGTCTTTAGCCTAAACGCCAAGGTTACTTATTGTGGGACTTGAATTTTTGCTCAATTTTTGTTTTTTGAGCCATAATGTTAGCTCCAGATGTGTTGGAAAGCCAATCAAGGCTCTTAAAACTTGGATCATAGCCTAGTTTTCAAGAAACACTTGAGCCAAAAAATGGTTTTGGTGTGACGCCCAGGGCCAGGTAACCTCAACCAAAAAGGGGCAAAGACATTTGCCAACGTTACCTGCAAGAAACCGCAAACCCAAAACTAAACTTTTTTAAAAGATAAACTATTAAGACTTCTCAAATCCGTGGATGGTTTGAACAGCTCTCTAGCTCAATCGGCTGGCGAGTTACGGAGTTGCAAAGTGGCAGAACATTTAGCAAAAAAGTGGCGCCTGCGTAACTGAAAGGGTTCAGATTTTGATTTTATTGGAAATAACACTTTTTGAAAACTGAATGTAGCGGATGCCTTGTATGAAAAACAAACGACAAACTTTTCTCGAAAATAAAAGTTTTGCTTTGTTTAGACATCTCATGTGTCTGCATATTTCGTTATTGGAGACGTGCGTGATACTGAAAACGTTTAAAAAATGTTATTGGCGTTTGAACTGCATTAATTGCAGAATAAGTTTAGTGGAGATAGGCAAACCAATAAAAATCAGCTTGCAATTATTTGGTTTGATTGCCAAACTGCAATCCGATGGTGAACAAAACCATGCGTTTTATGTTTAAAAACGTTTCTGCAGGAGAGGTTAACACTTCTAACAATTGCACTGCGCGGCATATTAACCTACGCCACATAGGAAACATAACATTTTGCTCATGTTCATGAAAAGCATTGGGGCGCTAGCGTTTTAGTAAGCTGTTGGGCATAAATACAATCTTTCGCCTATTTTACACCTTACGACTTCCGTGCATCTGTAGTTCTTCAGCCTTCGTTGTCAGCATTTGCCTTGGTAATCAGCCAGTTGTATTGGTAACATTTCTGAATCCACGGTGATTGTCAGCATTTTTAGTATAGTCACGTACGAAATTATTCGAGAAATTATGTTGTAGATCTGTGTTTATCCTTTCACTGCACAAGAATGGAATAGCCGGTTTTGAAGATATGCAATCATGTCAAATGGTATTCGTAGCCCGCGCCTGTAACATCCAGTGTATCTTCCATCAGAGTTGTCTAATGAAAATTCAACATTTTACACAAATGAGAAATACAGTTATTTAACCAATAGCACTGTATCTTTCACGATAGTACAATTATTTTAGGCATTGAGCAATCGTTTCACAGGAGTGTTTAGAAGCCTTTATCACAAGATGGCGTTTTCTTTCGAATTGTGAAAACGAAGATTTTTTTGTCTACATAAGTTTCCTTGTTTTTTTAACACTATTCCTTAGAGAGGTAAGACTTTTCAATTACATTCCAGTTAGAAATATAGAAAATTAAATTTTTTCTTTGCGGGGTATCGGTTTCATCGTCGTGTTTGTCTATGTGGTCTTGTAATGGAAGTTTCAGAAAATGGTAGCCGAACTGTTCGTTAGGTCAATCAAATTTTTTTCTATTCTGGTCTGAATTCAGGAAAGCACTCAAACTTTAAATGATAAAGTCGTCCTTAAATGAGAAAGGTAAGCAGTCCCTACAAATAATAAAGTTAAAGATCAGTTTTCGCGCTTGTTTGATTAATTATTTCAAACTGCCTACCCTCTCGTAGTTTCTGTCTGTTTTAGCTGTTTGATTTTAAATGACGACCTATAGAATCTGATTGACAATACTACTATAAATGCTGAACTCTTTGGTCTTGTCGCTGTTTTCCAAAACAGTTTTTCTCGTTTGTGCGTAACTTATGCTAATATTGCTGTTTATCGCAATTTTTTACCAATTTTTGTTTTTCCTTTGAAAATGACCTGTCGTATAGGTCCAAACGGTAGAATGATTTCCGTATAAAATCACACCAGAATAACAAACAAGTTGATTGAAAAATGCCTAGTGGCAAACACACAATGTGTTGCGTGAAACTGCAAGAACATCAGCTACGACTGAGTTGACAAAAAATACTTGCATCATTGAAAACTAGGCAAAACTCGTATTTCTAGCTTGAAATTTAGTATATGCTGAATTCCAAAGTCTGTCTGGTACAGTTAACTGCTTTATGTGTTTGTTGATACAGTAGAAGCATTCTTTTACAGAAGTTTTCTAAATAATCGAAATTTGTCTTTGAACAAATATGATGTGTTAAATGCAATGTATTGCATATTGGAGGCACCAAAAGGCCAAACTTTAGGAAGCCCAAAACCACCTAGCATCAGCCCTTTGTGCTAGAAATGTAGGAAAAGGGACATTTTACACAGACTTGTTGGTCGACGAAAACGAACCATGGGCAAACCACATCGGCGGCAACAGGTAAGTCGAAATTACCATTTTTGTCTTCTGTGAAGGATTTTGATGACGACAAAGTCACCATGCATGTCACAATCAACCGGGTAATACCCAACGGGCTGTTAGACACTGGTGCGAAATGCAACGACACTAGTGAGACCTTTGCTAATCGTGCGTGTGTTAAAAAACAAATCAACCTGGAAAAGCTTGATTTGGCAGTAAATGCAGCTAGTGTAACAACCACTGGGTTTTGCGCTGAATCAGCAGAACTTCTCGATCTGAGAAACAAAAGGGATGAAGTTCTCAGGTATTAATGGTCTCCTGTGGGCCGCTATTCTGGCTCGTGAGTTTTGAAAAACAAGTGTAAACATCAACTTTGGTAGACCCAAACGCTCAGAGGCATTACGTGCTAAATCAGACCGGCTATTTGAGCACCTGACTCTAGATTGCCAACCGATTTCAACTAAATCAAGAAACATTCGAAAGCAGATCCGAATTTTATTCAAAATCAAATAGCGCAACTACTAAGCAATGGCATAAATACACCAAGCAAATCTCCCTGGCTTGTTCATTTTGTAATTGTAATAAATGAGAACAAAAACGTGTGTGTGTTGATTACAGCACAATTGTTACCAAATTTACTCATTTGGATGCTTGTCAACTTCGTAGCATGCAAAGTGTTGTGAACAACGTTGCACAGTGCAACCGATGTTTGAGTTTCGACCTCCAAATTTCGTGTCATCAAGTGCCACTTTACCAGACGATAGAACGTATACAGCAATTGAAGCTAACGGTAAACTTTATCAGTTCAAGAGATTTCTTTTCGGACTGAAGAATGCTGTTGTTTGCTTCAGGCGTGTAGGCTAATTAATGATATCGTTGCCACCTATAATTGCAAAAAATCTTTTGCTTATCCTGACAATATTACGGTGTGTGGAAACACTCTTAAAGAGCATGATGAGAACTTAAAATAAACTTTCTGAAGGAATCTCAAAGGGTCTTTGGAAACCTAATCCTGACAGAATGAAGCCTGCACTGGGGATGCCAGTTCTGAAGTCTCAAGGAACTACTTCGAGTAATGGAAATGTTCACGTATTACCAGTGACGTATTTACGCATAAGCCTAGGCCAGATAGGCCATGGCCTGGGGCCCCGCGCAACTCCTTCCTATGACGACTCGTTATTAACTTAAAATTTGCGAAAGTGCGCAGAGGCATAACTTCACAATTTACTTTAAACGAGCAGAAATACAAACGTCTAGTCTAGACTATTATCATAACAGGAGCACCATAATATTATTTGAAACGCAACAGAATGATAATACTGCTTTTCATTGGATGTGTACAGTGTCTGGTGGTCATGCGTTGTTGTGAGCTGTTTGTCAGTGGAGGATTGGACATCAAGTAAAAAAGTGCCGTGTGAAAGGCTTGATGCTAAGGAACATGGCTGGGCGCGAGAGAGATGCAGACCATTTGTATGAAAGTGGTTAGGCTACAAGCAGTAGCGTAGCCAGCTCAAAATGTAGGGGGGAATGTTTTAACTTTAAGCGAGGAATATTATATTTTCGGGACACTGCCTGCCAAAGCACAAAATAACAAGATTTGCTAGAAATTTGTAAAGGCATGATCCCCTTGGCCCCTTCTGGCTACGCCTATGGTTACAAGAAAAGAATGAAAAAGAAAAAACTGTACTTATTGTAGGTTACTTGATGTTCAATCTTCCACTGATAAAAAGCTCGCAACAACGCAAGACCACCAGACACTGCAGTACGCCGATAAAAAGCAGTATTGTTGTTTTTGAGACGAATGCAGGAAAGGCTTTAATTTCTGTTGAAAATCTAAGGCAATCGTAGAAGCAAACGCGATACCACAAAAGATACATTTTTGAGATGGCGCTACACATGAGAGGGCATACTTTCACGCTTTTCAGAGAAACGGTCTAATAGGTTATACCTGCGTGGGGCCCCAAAAACTAAGATGGGCCAGGGCCCCGCGATCCCTAAGTCTGTCTTTGCGTCTTACACACAATGAATTCTTTCTATTCTGCAAAGGTAAAACCACTGGTCGTCGCGAAAGAGTGTCCACGAGCAAAAGAGGAATTGCAAGCTTCAGAACGTTGAAGGAAAATTTTTCTGCAACTTCCTTCGGAGTAATAAATGAAAAACGTACGTTTGTACTGGAAACTGACACATCTCAGAACGCAATGTTGCAGCTCTAAATCAGCAAAATTGTCCAGTGGCTTTTTTCTCCGTGATGCTAAGCAAAAATGAAGCTTGTCATGTCAGCGTAGAGAAAGAAGCATTGGCCATTGTCGAAATCGTCAGGAAGTGGGAGCGTTTTCTCACTGGACGTCACTTTGCATTTGAAACCGATCAAAGATTAGTTTCATTTGTGTACAATGCCAAAAATCATGGTACAAATTAAAAACTAAAACATTTCGTGATGATGCAACCATTTGCCGAGATAAATTTTGATATCGCTTAATGCTATGCGAAAACAATTGTGCGCTTGATGGGCTGTCTAGAGCTGATTGCGCTAAAATATACAAGAGTACTTCATGAATCTTTGTGTCACCATGGCATCACTCACTGGTTTCATTTTGCCCGCTCAAAAACTTTAATAACTCCATGGACCTTGTCCGTAGAACAGTAAAGCAGTATGGGATGTGCGTAAAAGTTAAACCTAATTCCTACAAAGCGTAGTCGGTTTAAGCCGTGCAAGCGTTTTTTTGAAACGAGTGAATATCATGACAGGTTTTTGGTTTAGGGTTTTAGGTTTAGGGTTTCAGGTTTAGGGTTTCAGGTTTAGGGTTTCAGGTTTAGGGCTTCAGGTTTAGGGCTTCAGGTTTAGGGCTTCAGGTTTAGGGCTTCAGGTTTAGGGCTTCAGGTTTAGGGC
>Ga0210059_1010850_pt1 | contig 14018 bp, 7 predicted proteins | sample Ectturendosymbi2_FD_188042 | JGI IMG/M metagenome (GOLD analysis project Ga0210059, IMG submission 188042) | Ecteinascidia turbinata endosymbiont from Florida, USA - Sample 2 (SPAdes) (version 2) | ecosystem: Host-associated > Tunicates > Ascidians > Unclassified | place: Key West, Florida... | reverse complement strand
CTTCAGGGGAAATGTTGTGGTTATTTATGATAACTTTAAATGATGCAGGATTGTGTTTTTGAGAAGTTAATAGCATAAAATTAGTCTTATTGTAGTTAAGAGAAAGCTTGTTGGCTCTCAGCCAGTCGTCAATTTTACATAGTTCAAGGTTAACAATTGTCTGAAGAACATTAAAAGAGGAATTTGACATATGGAGATTAATATCATCAGCAAATAGAGTAGTATGAAAAGAGGATGCTTTTGTGATATCGTTTATGTAAATAAGGAAAAGCAAAGGCGAAATAACACTACCCTGAGGGACCCCGCAAGATATCCTTTTGCATGAAGATTTATATTCCCCTATTTTAGTGCACTGCATTCTATGGTGCAGAAAATTTGAGAATAGTTTATGAGAAACACCTCTGTAACATCCTTCGCCCTCCGAACTGCCTGGAAGACCTGCTGTCCCCTGACATCAACAACACTAAATGGCTTGAGGAACTTGTGGATTTTGTCTGAACCGCCGCTCACACGCAAGAAGAAGAAGAAGGTCAGTGCATTTGCAATTGAGACAACATGTTAGGGTTTATGGCTATGGTTTAGCCTACACTTTATGCACTGTAGACAAAAAGCCACGCACAGCTTGCCAGCATTTAATTTATGACAACAATTGTCCAACCCGTGTCACTGTCAGACTGACCTTTGCAGATGTTACCATAAACTGAGTAGGACATGCTTTCCAAACTTTTCATGCATTTCGAACTTGTCATACAGTATGACCACTTCAAGCAATTGTGTACAGCTTCTGCCAAAATAGCTGTGGTACAGCTTTTGCATCATGAGGAAAAAAGACGTGCTTATCATATATGCGTCTTTAATAGTATGGGTTCTACATCAAGTTATCAAATGTTGATTGTTGAAACTCTAATGCAAGCGTTATTAATTAAGAAGATATCTGACTATTTTTGTAATTGAGCGGTAATTTTTTATCTTTATAAAAGACTGATTTTAAATGTCCAAGGTCGGCAGCTGATCACCTGTTTCACAAATATTAATTCCTACTTTAGCCATGCCCATGCGCTCACACAAAACCTTGTACTATGACTGCGCCAAACTACGTCATTAACATAAACTCAAAAGCAAATCCTACTAAACAAATTAACAAGATGAACATTTCGCTTAACTTACAATCCCTTTCAACTTAACAAAGGCAGTAGAGCTGCAAAACAATACAAGGTTATCTTCAAGCTGCAACTATCAGGGCAGACTGCCAAGTTTGTCCAGGATAGCTCCAAAATGGAAGCAGAGATTGGCCTATACAAGTGGGGACTATACTAGAAATCTGTAGGATGCAGATAATCGTATGCTGTACTACTCTACACTACTTTTAACATGTCAAATCCTATGACTAGTCTATAGGTCATTTTGGTGCACTTTTAAATTTTCTACAGTTTGTTTTGTTGACCACTGTTTTTTGTCATGTGTCTTGTACTTTTGCCCACATCGCCAGCTCAGCATTGTCATAGTTGCTGCATGGATTCCTAAATTCCTGAAATGCATTGTCACTTACACACTATATTTTGCATGGGCACTAACTTCTGAAACCATTGTTACTGGTGAAATGCTGGGTACTCCCACTCAGTGTCACACTACAGTGATATATGACAACACTGGTCAAAAACCACGTTTCAATCAATTTCATTCTGTTTGGCAATAACAAGCATCATTACAAAAATTTGATTGGCTCCTGGACAGACGGTGATGTTGACTCCGGCTCCGAGTCGAAGCTAAAATGTTGAATCCGGTTCCGGCTCCTTCTCCGGACTACAATGCAAACACCAACACTCCTGTTCAGAGCCGGAATAAAGGGTAGGGGGGACCGGGGCAGTTTTCACAGTAAGGCCATTATGACGCATGTCATAACGCCATCGTTTGTAAAAGTTACGTTTTCGCTGATTCGTAACGTTCTCGTTTGCTTTTTCCGATAGTCGAGAATGTGCTTACCGAACTGGACATACAGTTAGCTGCAAGAAGAGACTTTTTGATATAAGCACTAGAATGTGTTCTTACTAAGAAAAAATATTTGACTCGGCAAGACACAACATTCACCAGAAAAATAAGCAGAAACCAGAGGTATAAAGAAAAACACCGGAAAAATAATATGTCATTACGGCCAGCCTGGCTGAGTGTGAAGGTGCTTCGAAGCTTATGTCGTGATTTTCACCCACATTTTCAGGTGCTCTGGCTAACGTCACTGCTTCAATGTTGTTGCTTGAAAGTTTTGCTGGAAAAAACAATTCAGTTGCGGGGTTTTAGGTAACACTGCCAGGTTCTTGCGCTTTGCCTCCTCAGAAACTTTGTGGTTATTAGCTCCTGAAGGCATTACAAATTTCGGCATCGCGCTAGCTAAACACTGCAATCTCCTTTTCTCCTCTTTTGTAGAAAGAAACCGAACCACGCAATATCATGTGGTGTAAATGACTTGGCTAGCTTCATACGGTTCAGATGTTTATTATGTAACACAACGATAGTAGCCATCGGAAGAAAAGTGCGTTTCCACCATACGTTACCCTTCATGACGAAACGAAAGGTCATACTTCGACTAGGCTAGGGCTACCTCTAGCTAGACCATTGTTTCTCAAAACGTTTTTTCCATCGCCCTTTTTCATTCTCGGCACATCGTTTTCCCCCCCCAAGCCAGATATAGCAAACACATGTACATAGGTGGATCCAGGGGGGCTAAGGGGGCTGAAGCCACCCTAAGTTTTTTCAGATACGTTTTTTGATCGATGGTTCCCGACACAGAAACGTCCATTGGGGTGATTTTTTGGATAACCTTGAAACCATTTCTTGCACAGGGATGGGGCATAAATAGTACATGCAAATCCTATTTTGCTGAATTTGGGGACACTGAATGTGTTCATTTCACTCATGATAAAACTTCTAATAAACACAAGAAATATGGTCCCAATGTTACATCAACCGTATGTAAGTATTTAAGGATAAGAGTGGGCTTATTGTGGACAAAAGTTGAATAAGCAGCAGACTGTGGACAAAAGTTGAATAAGTAAAAGACTATACTATTTTTTCATACACGCTTTCATGAATGAGTGGAAGCTCATTTTATTAGATAAGCGAAAGCATCAAAATTACCCAACAACAAACTTACAGTGCAGTTAACTACAAGCTAGGTTAGAGCGCCAAGTGACAGCATAAATTCTATAACAGCAAATTTAACCGTAAAACGTAGTCCACATGTCAGGTTTAGGCTAAAAATGAAGTGCGCTAGATTAGCTGTAGGCTATAGCAGGATGATTATTGATTAGCATCAGAACTGCCAGCAATAATTTTTGGACAAAAGTTCAGCTCAGTACGAAATCAGATAATTTTTTATCTACCCATATTCTGCTGTCTCTAATAAATTTTTTCAACCTACTGTACAGTAGGCTATTTCTAAAATTTGCGTTGCCGCGATATAGTCGCTTTTCACACAAAAAATTGAATGGATGAGCAGAAGTTGGTCGTTGACTCGCTGCAAACCACAAACTTCACATTTCCCGCTGTTACGTGGAAAACATTAATCATTTTCAATGCCCTTGTGATGCAATAAACACCTTTCACGGCAATGTGCCAGCATTTATTGCTTCGAGTTTTTGGGATTTTGTCTCTAGACTTACCTAGTGGCGTAGCGAGCCAACAAATTCGTGGCGGGCAAATCTTTTGACTTTAAGCGAGCAACAGTATTTTGTTTTGGACGCGCCTCTCAAAGCACAAAATGACAAGAAACGCTAGAAATTTGGGGGGAATGGTCCCCTTGGCTACGACTATGCGCGTACCCCAAGCGTTTACTTCGTGGGGTGTGTGCTTCTTTTCGAAATAACTACCTTTTTTCGACCTTCAAGTTATTTTCTATTTTCAAATGGCTTTGATAATAACCAACAGCTTTTTGTTTTCAATTGCTGGTGATTTCAATTGCATTTTGTTTTCAATTGCTGGTGATTTCAGTTGGATTTTGTTTTCAATTGCTTGTGATCGATATTTTGGCACTGATTGGCGGATATTTTTGCAAGCAAATTTCGATATTTTGGGTAGACAATCGTGATGTGCAATGGAAATCGGAAACGTTTCCGAAAATAAACAAATTTTCAAGTCCGAACGACATGAACTTCTTTTACATGCACATCTGCAATTTTTGACCACAATATGACATGGGCTTTGTACAGACTGACAACAAAGGCTGCTGGCAGCATTTCGTTTTTTTTCGTGCACTTTTTGTATTACCTTTGTGACTGCCCAACGCGTGTTTCGGCGTGTGTTTGTTTTGCTAAAAAATAAAAATTTTTCGACAATCAACAAGTTTCTTTTTTAAGGTTAGACAAGTTTGAGAATAATTTCTGAAATGTTGTGAAGGCCGCTTCTGCTCCGGAAGGTTTCATGACTATTGAGACCACTTCATTTGAGCCCATTCATTTGAGACCACGTTCATTTGAGACCACTTTCATTTGAGACCTATTTATTCGAGACCACTTCAATTGAGACCACGTTCTTTTGAGACCTGTTCAGTTGAGACCACTTCGTTCAAGAATTTTTCATTTGAGAACACATCCATTTTTGAAACTTTTTCATTTGAGATCACGTTCATTTGAGACCACTTCATTTGGGACCACATTCATTTGAGACCTGTTCATTTGAAACCACATTCATTTGAGACCACATTCATTTGAGACCACTTCATTTGAGACCGCATTCATTTGCGACTACATTCATTTGAGATCACATTCATTTTACGCCATGTTAAAGTGAAGCTGTTTTGATTTACTGTGTATCACTTTGTACGATCTACCTTTCACTTCTTTGCGGGAGACCTGAAGTTTTGCAAGGTGGCTATTCATTTGAAGTTTTGCAAGGTCGCGCCATTCCGCGTCCAGGGGTAATTCAGGCTGGTTTTTAAATGCACCCGCACTCAGGGCCGGATCAAGGAGGGGGCAACGGGGGTAATTGACCCGGGCCCCTCACTCCAAGGGGGGCCCGCGTGATGATAATTATTTGTTGTAAATAAAATACTCCTTTGAAAAATTGTGATTCGGAAGCGATACAAGAATACAAATCCAAATTCCGATATTGCAGTAAGTAGGCCTACATCCAATGATTTCTCTACAATTTTTACTTGCTGCCAATTTTAGTAATCACTACTGCATGTAAATATTTTTGTTTTTGTTCAATGCAAATATATTTGAATTTTACTTGTAACTTTTTCTAATTATCGGTCTTTTGGCATGGGTATGATTATCTACTCGTGCATCACGCCTACTGCACGAAGTCGCGAACACGATACTATTGGCGTGCTAAAGCTAGTCCTGCTGTGGTTACTGTTTAGTGTATAGAAGTAGTTCCTAAGTGATTTTCGTTTTTTTCAAGAACCCCTGACTTTAAATAAGCTGTACAAGCAAATGTATTCTGTGGTAAATTTATCAATCAAACTCTCCATGTTGCAGGGCGCGTAAGGGCTCCCGCCCCCTGGAAATTTGTTGACGTCCCCTGCGGTGGCGCGCAGCCCCGGTTAAGAACCATTGGTATATAGCAGGGGTCACCAAACTACGGCCCGCGGGCCAAATCCGGCCCTGGTATATAGTATCAAAACGCTTCCGTAATTTCTCGTGTCGTCTAGAGCAGTGGTTCCCAAACTTTTCTGGTCGCGTACCATTTGTGGGTCCCGTACTGACAACATGTACCATACTTGTTCCAGGATGTCAATGTGCCAAATATCACTCGATCAAAGGTTTGGAAAACCATAACTGACACAAATGCAACATGAAGAAAATGGCTGTGAGAAAATATTATGGCAATTTTAGAAACCCAAGAAGGGAAGTAGGCTACACAAAAATTTCAGGAATTTATCAACTAAACCCGACAGGTACAAGTTACAGCTGTGAATACATTTTATGAGAAGAAAAAACAGAAAGTAGCTCTATTGTTGTACCACCTTTAAGGCCCTCGCGTACCACAGTTTGGGAACCACTGGTCTAGAGGTTGCCCAGCCGAACTGTGACCTTTGTTTCATCATAAAGATAACGTATGGTGGAAACGCACTTTTCTTCCGATGGCTACCATCGTCGTGTTACATAATAAACACATGAAAGTGGACAATGTCAACCCATTTGCACCTCATGCTATGCATGTTCCGTCAGAAAACGTTTTCATCAGTCGATTTGTAGAACGAAAGAGCAGAAAACGAGATTGCAGTGTTTAGCTAGCTCGATGCCAAAATTTGCAATGCCTTCAGGAGCTAAAATGCGCAAAGTTTGTAAGGAGGCAAAGCGCAAGAACCTGGGGATGTTAGCTAAAATCCTGCGACTGAATCGATTTTTTTTGCAGAAAAGCTTTCAAGCAGCAAGGGTAAAGCAGTGACGTTAACCAGAGCAACTGAAAATGTAGGTGGAAATCACGACATAAGCTTTGAAAGAACCTTACACACTCAGTCACGCTGGCCATATTGACATTTTATTATCATGGTGTTTTTGTTTGTATCTCTAGTTTCTTCTTATCGTTCAGGTTAATGTTGTTTCTTGCCGAGTCACTCTTTAACCCAGTGGTTCTCAAGTTGGCGGGAATCGCCCCCTTGCTTGTCGATTTTTATGGGCAAGGGGGCGAAAAAAACAAAGGAGTTGATAGGGGGGCGAAACAACACACACGGGGACGAAAACGCTCAATCACTAATCGCTCAATGAGTTAACTTCAGTAGCCTACTACTATGACTTGTCAGTTTCTTGCGGATGTTAATTTACTATGATAATCGTTTGAGGTTGTTGCTAAAGCAATTTATCTATTAAATTTTACTCTGGATCGTCAATGTGCCCGGTTAGAGTGTGGATTATTTCAGGGCTGCGAAACCGTCGAAAAATGACACAGCTCCGGCTCCGGAGCTCTTCTCTTCATGAACATGGCTCCAGCTCCGGAGCTTTTGGTTTTCATAAGTGTGACTCCGGCTCTTTTCACACATTAATATTTTAATTGTCTCGGTGTTCCTCAAGTTCAGTGGAAAATGAATTAAATCAAGTACACAAAACCAAGAGGATATGCCAAACCTTTTTGAGTAATTGAATCTGGTAGTGTTTTTACAAAAAACGGTCTTACCATGAGGACATCAGCGAAAAAACAACAATCACAAGTTCAGACGATTAAGAGAACAGTTACTGGCAGAAAGGAATCTCAAGATAACGGTAATATAAACAATTTCTGGAAGGGCAGTCGTTGGTTTCACCGTCAATGCTTGAGGACCTTTAGTTATTTCTTACGACCAGAATCAAGAAAATGGCTCTGTGAGAAACTAAATTTGTGTCCGAGCATTTAAACACAGACCAGTCCCAATTGACCAAGTGTTTTGCACTCGTTGCATGGTTTGTCTGTTGCAGTCTTGGGGATTCTAGTTAACAGCGCTGCCCTGGTAAACCATGCAAAGAGCACAAAACACATAGTGGACTATCATGTGTTCTTTCAAACACGAACACATTTGCATTAACACAAATCCGAGCATGTGTTTAAAAGCCCTTTGTTCGAATAAAAAGTATGACTCCTAGCAATAAATTCACATTTGACTTTTCAAAAATAGCTGAAAATTTTAAAAAAGTTGAAAAAAGAAAATTTCTGATTTCTTATCTTTTGCACTGCACTCATAATAAGCAGTGATGAATCGCAAAGTAAATCGCAATTTAGCGTGGGAACTGGTTACCGTGCTGAAAACACAGATTTTTTTCCACGGATGAAAACTTCAAGAAAAGTCCATATTTGTTTACATTGATTTTTTACCCTCCTGATAGTGTACTGTTATGCAAAGCAATGCTAGTTCGCTACAAATTATTTATAACTTACATGTTATGCTACTGCTTGTAAACGTAATGTTTTCTAGTGAACATTCCTACTTTCTATGGCGTGCCGTGCATTTTCACGCTTAAATATGTAAAGACATCATATCTTAGTCATACTCCCTGCTAACAGCATGACTACAAACAGCTACAAAAGCTATGGATATTTTATTATCTATCTACTCATTACAGCTCAGTTCTTTTAGATCGCTACACTGCTACAGACCCGGTTTGATCATTCTGACTAGAAAGTAAGATATTCTGGTAGTTGAGGTTTTTCTTACTTCTACAACAGTGCTTCTCAGCCATTTCGCTGAAGGGAGCCAAATCCAGTCCTACGATTTTGCTGGAGAGCCTCATTACAGTTTTTTAACATAATTCAATTTACACGTTTTGTTTTACAACAGAACGAAGTCTGTTACGCAAAATATTAGACGTTTTATTGAAAGACTGCTGAGGGCCACACAAAGGGTGCCTGGGAGCCGAATGCGGCCCTCAGAACTGGGGTTGAGAACCACTGGTCTACATGAATTGGATAGACAGTCACAGCCGAGGCGACGAGGTGTCACAGTAGGGAGCTGCAGGATCAACCGCTGACTTTTTGGAGACAAATTGGTACTGCTAGCAGTTAGCATCATCTCAACAGAGTCTTCAGCATGCACTCGATCGGCTTTTTGCTGCGTGAGACCGAGCCGGAATAAAAATCTTTGCTAAAAATACCGAGATTCAGTTCAGTTTATTTATGCATCCCAACTAAGCACAAAATACTTTATCAGGAATACTGGGACAGGAAGCGACGGCCGTAGCTGTCATTTAAGTCACTGCCCCGAGGTACTATGGTATGTCTCTTTACAAACCAAAGGCAGTGTATGCGGCAAGTGAGCGGCACCACACTGCAGCAGGTGAAGACGTTCAAGTACCTAGGGCTGGTATTTACGTGTGACGGAAGGCGGAGACCCAAGAGATTGATACACGGATTGGTAAGGATAACGCAGTTCGGCGTGAGCTTTATCGCTCTGTGGTCACAAAACGGGAGCTTTCAAACACCGTAAAGCTGTCAGTTTTCAAATCGATCTTTGTTCCGATTCTTACTTGTGGTCATGAATCTTGGATAATGACCGAAAGAATATTAACTCGGGTGCAAGCACCAAAGTTGGGATTTTTGAGAAGAGTCCACGGTGTGGCAAAGGGGCGTATCGAGGTTGGATTGCGCCCGGTGCAAGAAACAAGTTTGGCGCCACCATATTTAAACTTAAGCTATTTTGTGCGACTTTAAAAATTACAATTACACTCGTTACGCCCCTGATGTGACACTTCGCGACAAAGTGCGCAGCTGTGAAATTCGCAGTGCCCTGAATGTCGAACCACTTATCCTAGTGAAGAGAATACAACTACGTTAGTTCGGCCAGGTGTCCAGAATGCCCAACGAAAGACTGGTGAGCAAGCCCTCCTGGCTAAACCCACGGAAAAGCGCCCAGATGTCGTCCTAGGCCTAGGTAGAGTAACTGCATCTCCGACCTTGCTTGGTCCCGTCTTGGTGTGGAGTCAGCAAAACTAGATGAAATTGCAATTGATCGTGAGGTATTCCAAGTTCTCCTGTGGATGCTGTCCCTCCCTACAGGAAAATCGGGCATGAAAATGAAAGAAATGAATAACATTTACGTTAATTTATTCACCGGTGTTTAAAAGTGCTTAGCTAGCGAGTGGATAAATTCCCTAGACGGCTAGAATTGAATAATACAAACGTAGAGATGGATATAAATGTTTTGCCTATAATCCATGATACCTTTCGCATTAAATAAGATGCAAAATTCACTTCAGGTACCGCAATTGTTGCGTCAAGGTCATAACATGGCCCGCGGATTACCTTGTAAGTCCTCATATGGCCCACAGAGTAATTTGAGTTTGAGACCCCTGATCTCGTGCTTGTATCAAAAGCTATCTTCTTAGCAGTTAAGTGTATGTGCAGTTGAGTAAGCACATTCTCGATCACCACAAAAAGCAGACGAGAGCGTTGCGAATCAGCGAAGACGTAATTTTTGCAAACGATCACGTCAGGAAATACGTCATAGGGGCCCGAGAGTGAAAATTGCCACGGGCCCCACTACCATTGCCCGCACTTCAAAACACCACAGAAGCCAGAACACTTTTCATAACTCGGGCTTTGAATGGAGCGTTGCACCTCTAGATGTAATTTAGACCACGTCAACGAATTACACGTTTTGCGTTCCTGCCTGTTTCATTATCCGAGGCGCCAAAATAGTTTCAGTGTTCAACAAAAAATGAAAAACGAGAAAAAAATGTCGTTTTGCGTTGGTCGAAAAAATCACAGGAGAAAATGTTCGTGGCTTTTTAGAAGAGAAATGCAACTGCGTATGAGCAAAACGTCTTGACACGTGATCTCTACAAACGCGACTGTTTTAGTAGATAATGTTAATTATAGCAAAGAAGTGGAAGGTAGATCATAAAAATGTGATTCACATTCACAGTAAATCAAAACAGCTTCACTTCGACATGGCGTAAAATGAATGTGGTCTCAAATGAATGTGGTCTCAAATGAATGTGGTCTCAAATGAATGTGGTCTCAAACGAATGTGGTCTCAAATGAACAGGTCTCAAACGAATGTGGTCTCAAATGAATGTGGCCTCAAATGAACAGGTCTCATATGAACGTGGTCTCAAATGAACAGGTCTCAAATTTCGTGGTCTGAAATGAATGTGGTCTCAAATGAATGGTCTCAAATGAATTGGTCCGAATTGTCTGCACACCGCAAATGAATGGTCTCAAATGAATGTGGTCTCGAATGAAGTTGTCTCAAATGATTGGTCTCAGATGAATTGGTCTGAATTGTCTGCACACCGCAGATGACAGGAGACGATGCCAAAATACAGGTTTTTCTGCTCTTTTATCTAGACAGTGTCTAATTCTATAGAAAATTTCAACATTACGCGAGATAGTTTTCTCAAGTTTGCTAATGTGATCTAACCAGGTAAGCTTATCATCAACGTATAACCCCAGGTATTTAGTTGACTTTGTTTGGAATATAGTATATCATTAACTTTTACGTAAAGTCATGAAGTCGCTTGCCACTGAGACGTTTAAGCAGGTACGAAGTTTTTGAATATAATTTAAAGACTCCCCTTTTTGTGACTCAGTATTAACTATTTTTTTCAATTCCATACGGTTTCAACTTGAAATAGACAAAACATTATCAACTGCAAAAAGAGTAGAGCTGAACGCAGATGTTTTTGGTAAATCGTTGACATGTAGCCTAGAGCAAAAAGCAAGGGTCCAAGTGATGACCGTGGGGTACTTCCTGGGTCATTTTAAGAATAGATGCCTCCAAATACGATGTGCCGTTGTTGACGTCCCTGCAAGTAACTAGCCAATAGTTTAAAGGGTAAACTAATTGGTGCATACATGTTTTGACAGCCTGATGAACTGGGACAACCTCTGCACACTTCGGGCTTTGAGGGTATACTCCCTTCATGCAGAGGTTAAACATTTGATCTAGAAAAGGTGATAAGACAATCTTACACAACTTCAGAATATAAATATCATTTTGCCTAGTGCTTTCAGATTCAATTAAGCTATTGGTTACAGCAATAACCGCTTCTGCAAATCTCATGTAACGCGAATGACTGTTCAGGTCCACTACATAATATAGGGTAACAGGCAAACATTGATGCTAGGAGGAATTGTGCTTGCTAGGCTTTTCCAACTGAGACAAAATAATTGTTGAATATGCTGGCCATTGTTTTATGGTTGCAAGTATAGGCTAGGTTTACAGAATCAAAGAGTTTATCTGGAGGGTATTGTTCTTTTTCTTTTGAGCCTAAGAGGTTATTAATTAATTTCCACATTTTCTTAGTGTCGTTTTCACAAGACAAGAACTGTGACTGACTGATAATAGTTTCTTTTGTTTTCGTCCAGTAAATAACCTGTTTTGTTTCTATACTTTTTGGATTTCTCATGGGCACTTTGGTTTTTGAAGCTATAACATACCAGTGTTGAACATGATCCGGTTTCCAGATCGTGATCCAACAGGATTCCGCAATTAAGAACCGGATCGGACTGGATATGTATAGAAGTCCAACAAAATTTAGTTTTCCTTTTTCCCTGCTAAGACATTATCAAACGCCTGAATGCTTCTATGTCAAAAAATGCTGTTTTTGAGTTCGCGCAACAGTTCTATCATGCTACATAAATTGTAGCCAATGCGGTCAGCGCTTGCGCTGATCAGCCACAGCAGACAAAATAAAGACAACTGTTTCGGAAAAGGGAACTGTCGCGGAACACAATCTACATGCGCAGTGGATGAAAGGTTTGCAAAAGGTGGTGAGATGGTTTCTGGACACAAATGATAATCCTGATCCCCACGAAAACCTAATTATTACTTTTTGGCCCATTTAAAATGTTCCTTGAAAATTGCATGCAATTGTATTCCCTGGTATTTGCATCATGTCGACAAATTGACAAGCAAAAAGTATCCGAAAACAATTAATCTCCTTTGCGCAGGCATTAAAGTTTTAAAGTTTTTGTAAAATATCAAGCTCAAGGGGGTGGGGGGTTTAACCCCAACCCACCCCCCTTGCGTATGCCATTGAAACCAACACTAATCACGCTTTGCTTTATCCTTTCAACATCGAATTTTAATAGGTTTAACGTCAAATTTTAATAGATGAAATTAATGTCAAAAGTTCCAGTCTAAGGGTTATATTTGCATAAGAACACGAAAATATATTTGAGATCAAACAGAAATCACACTGCACAACGGTGAATTGGCAAAAAAGTATCAAGTTTAACCAGCATTAACACTTTTGATATTAATTTCATCTATTACATTTTGACGTTAAACTTGTTAAAACTTTTTTTGATGAATTGCGGATCCGATGCATTGTGGAAAACATTGATGCATTTTGGATTTGGTGAAACTCAGGCAAATCAGATGACTTGCGAACTCATGCATTCAGCACAGGCACAAAGTGAAAGAGTCACGGAATAAATATCTTTTGGATTGATTGGTCACCATTGCAGAACCGTCGTCAGAAAGTTTTCAATAGGGGGGTTTTGCGTTTTTGCGGGGGGATTGGGTTTGCGCGGGGGGGCTTGACACTCTAAAATTTGACAAAAACTCAACTGATTTATAGTGTTTCATGTTTCAATTTGGGGGGTGCTGGAGCTTTGTTTTGGGGGGCTAAGCCCCCAAAAGCCCCCCCGTGGCGACGGGGCTGCACCATTGTCGTGACATTACAAGAAATGAGGCTAAATGTATAGCCCAGCGTGGTCCAACTGCTTTTGACCTCCGGACCATTTTACAAAAACGTGACAACTTGCGGGCCACGTCGACAAAATGATGTATGAGGCAGGGTTCACAAGATTACAGACTAAAAAAAGAAGATAAGTAACCGTGTCATTGAAATTATTACACAATAGCAAATAGCAATTTATTACAAATCCCTATCAGTGTGATGCCTGTGATCGAGGCTTCTCTGACACTATCGTTCCTTTATCAATACCAATGTTAGCGGTAGCAAGTGGGACAGACCGGCAGACAATGCTTGTTTATTTTGCATGGCCAACGAAAAGACCCGGATGGCATCAAAGTCAACTGACCATGGGTCAGTCATTATATCCTTACTCGCGATACGCAAAGGACAGACGCAACTTTAGAAAATTAGCAATGGCAAAAGATAAAAATATTCATTGGAGGGGAAACAGAAGGAAACTTCTCAACAAGCCATGGATCACACAAGCATTATACAAATCCATCAAAGAAAAAAACAAAATTTACCGGAGTCTAGTAAAAAATGGTTTTGAAAATAAAGTCAAATTTGCATATTACAAAAGATACATAAACCAACTAACACATTTGCTGGTATTGTCAAAAAAGAAATATTATCAATCCCAGTTTTTAATTGCAAGAAATGACAGTGCAAAAACATGGAAACTCATTAATACCCTATTGCCAGGAAGAACCACAACTACCTCCACTCCTCCCACTTTAACCCATCCCTTATCTCGAGAATGCAAACAAAATCCTACAGATATAGCAAATATCTTAAATGATTTCTTTGTATCTGTTGGAAAAAACATGGCCAGCAAAATAATTCCTCCCCAAAGCAACAAGACTCACATTGCAAAAATGAGCTGTCAGTCCTCATTTTATTTACATG
>Ga0210059_1010849_pt1 | contig 14018 bp, 9 predicted proteins | sample Ectturendosymbi2_FD_188042 | JGI IMG/M metagenome (GOLD analysis project Ga0210059, IMG submission 188042) | Ecteinascidia turbinata endosymbiont from Florida, USA - Sample 2 (SPAdes) (version 2) | ecosystem: Host-associated > Tunicates > Ascidians > Unclassified | place: Key West, Florida... | reverse complement strand
ATCATAATTGTGATTATAAAATTTTGTTTGGTGTTCCCCAAAATTTTTTTATTGCATAAAGTGGTCCGTGATGCAAAAAAGGTTGAAAAACACTGCCTTACATCATGTGTGCATCCAGAAAACACGAATCTACCGCTTCACACTTGTTCCACCACTGCTTGTGGTCTGTCGAGCATCTGCCTGTCCGGTTCACAGTTGTTGTTATTCTGTCAAGTGCTGCGCAACAATCACAATTGTTGGCTGCAATCACGTCACAGTGAGGCCTGGTTTTTGTTCAGCCGCCGTTCGTTGTGTCGCTCGACGACATCGAACTCGTGCATTTCGAACGAGTCCAGTTTCACTTGAAAAGCTGCGACATGGCCATAATCTTCAAAGACTACAAGCGGAAAGTCGAGATCATCAATTCTATTCCAATGCAGTCCCTTGATGCCATCAAAGAATGGCTCAAGTGAGTAGCGTGTCATGCTCTGCCATGATCGAACCTTTTAGTGTTGATTTACTAGAAATGTGTTGAAAACTTTTACTACAATGTGTTGAAATGTAGCTTCTATCCATATAACAATGCACGAGCTTTGTGGCATCGTTGGTGACACCATGTTCATAAATATTTTACTAATCGTTTTCAACATAGTCTCATTTAGATGTAATTGACACGACTGTTAAGAAGTTTGAGGCGCTACTGTTTCATTGAGATGCATTTGTGCAACTTGAGTTTGTAGACCACTGTCAGCGTATGGCCAGCATTACTTGCTATAGGTTGGGCAAGCAGAAAGGGTCGCTGTAGCTATATCGCACGACCTGTGTATTTGAAGCCGCTAGAGCACCTACAAACACTGGGATCAATTGTATGCTTGTTATTGTGGTTTTGGACGTAAAGGTTTTGAGAGCTACTGTATTGTTGCTTGAATTGTACGTTCTTCGTGATATTATTGGACGTTCTATATGCCATCAATTCGTTGATGAAGGATCGTCGCTAACCTTGGTTCAGTGACATGGAAGCGTTCAACGTTTTCCCGCAAAATATCACCAGGCGTCGCTGTCACTTTGCAGTTCATGCGACATCCACTACACTGAGGGAGTGCAATCATTGAACTGGAACAAGATTTTGAAAACCATCACCGACGACCCCGAAGCCTTTTTTGAACAGGGAGGTTGGGACTTCTTGGAGCCGGAAAGCAGCGTGAGTTTGACGTTTAGATCTTTTGGTGGTCATGTTGTATTTAATTTTTTTCATCTCGGGCCGAGCTCCCATATTTTTAGTAATGATTAACTAAGCTTGGTACAAGTTTTAAATAATGCTCCTTAGCCAAAGTGTGCCTGTCATATGCCAGGAAGAGAATGTAATAGGACATCTGTGTTACTTACTGTACATAACTATGAAATATCGTTCTTGCCAGCCATGGTGGTCAAGTTTGAGAGGAGTGCTGTATTTCTCTTTGGAGCGATTGCGCTCGGACGCAAACCTGACGTTTGACTTGGCTGAAATGCACATAAAGTATGGAAAAAATATGGATGTTTCGAATTCAGGCATTTGTTTATTCGAATTTTGTTCTTTATCGCTGACGATAGTTTTTGCATTGCGTTCCATGAATAACATTTTGGTAAAATGAAGATAAATAATGGCATTGAAGGTTTTTCATTTAGTACTAAAAAGTGTGGAAAATGTTCTTTGAAAATGTGTGGAAAACCTGGCAAGAGTTTGTTCGGATGCGGGAAATGTTTTCTGCAGGAGGATGGAGAAGAGGACGAGGACAGCGAGAGCGACTTCAAGCCTGACGAGTCTGCATCCGGATCAGGAGGAGAGGAGGAGTCCGATAGTGATGAGGACTACAGCGATGAAGATGAGGAATCGGACGATTATGAGGACGAGTCTCTGGGAAGTGAAGAGGAGAGTGGGAAGGACTGGGATGAGTTGGAGGAGGAAGCCAGAAGAGGTTGCTTGTTTCTCTGTTTTTGTGCTTATTTTCAAACAACCGCTTGAGTTCTTGTTTTTTTCGAAACAGTTGACTCTTTTCGATACCTTCTTGAAGTACAACAAGCGGAACATCAAGTTCCTTTCATACCCTATTTAGCGAGCATTTGCTGTTGAGATTTAACTCATAAGAAGCGTCAAACCGATCTTTGCCCGGATGTAACAACCATCTGTGCGATCGCTGTTTTGCAGTCCGCACCGCACGTCGCAAACCCCCCTCCGCGTACTTGGCCCCACAGCCCGCACCGCCCTTTTAACCAACACTAGTACCCCTGCACCTATAAAAGGAACAACAACGGGAAAGCTGTTGTCTGTTATTTGTTGCAGTCAGCTGGAAGTTTCGGGATAAATACCTTTTCAAAGGTGTCCCAGATCCCCAAAATGGAATTTTCTCGCATGTTTTGTTGTTTTGCGATTGTAAATCGTGCTTGTCCAGTTACTAGCTCTCCTACCCCTGGTTGGTTTGGTCCACTCGTGGCGTCACGAGGGTACTAGAGGGGCACGTGCAGCGTTTTGAGGAACATCAGCTGGACCAAATGAAGAACATAGCAATTTTACTGCAGGCTTGAGGGCCGCTCACGGTGATAGGGGGGCAAAACTGTCGTGACGGCTGGAAAAGGCCGTTATTTTGCTAAAACCACTTGTTATGCCTGCGCTGAGCGAGATAACTTGTTAATTACCCCTTCTATCCTTAGCACGTCACCACGGTGTGCATTGACCTGGAAAGCTCGTCGATGACGTAGTCAGTTTCTTTTCCGTCACGTCAGAGATCTACGTCTTTCTCGCAGCTGATCGCCGCAAGGACGAAGACGAGGAGCCGACCACGACAAAGAAACGAAAGCGTGACGACAGCAGAGAGCGCAAGTCTTCATCGAAGAAGAAGAAGCGATGAAGCAGCAAGAACGAAAACGACGCGAGCACCTCGAAGCCGATGTCTGCGTTACTCTGCAGCTCTTTCCGTGATCTTTCTTTGTGTTGTTGTCGCGGATGACATTCCGGACGTTACTGTGTGACAGATCGGTTTCGACTGCGGGAAACCACCTCCTTTTTCTACCCATCGTGAACGCTCCTCACGCGGTTCAGCTACAGCGACGAACAGCTATGATTTTTAAACCGATTGAACGTGGATACTGCCATGTCTTGGACTGCTCGCCGCTCGAATTAGTGTCACCGGTTGTGCTGGTCAGTCGTTAGTCCTGCGCTACCACAGCCTCCTCGCGCGTTTCGCTAAATAAACTGCCTTTTGATAGAAAAATTTTGTTTTTCGCAAGGTGCAGATTGCCGATGCTCGTGTCGCGAAGTACTTGGCGTGCTCGCTGTGCTGCTACGTATAAGCCGTATGTTTTGAAACGTTAAGTTAAGAAAGGTTGTCTGTGATATGTTTTCCTTTAAAATCTGCGCCTACGCGTTCCCACGCACTCGTCGCCTTGACCAGGTGTTCTTGCGTGGGTCGATAAAAACGTGGCTTCAGCATAAAGCACGTATGACAGTTCAAGCATGTTTGACGAACTTCTTGAAAGGGAAATGGTAAATTTTTGGAACGAACAAAATGCCACAGCCTGTTATTCCTGGCTGGCCAAGCGATTCGTATGAAGTAAGCCCTTTAGGCTACTAGGGTGACCAGCCACAGAACATACTCGCGATCTGCGGCAACATTTTTTTTTCCAGACCTGTGCTTAACCTCATATGAAAACATTCCAAGTTCAGCTCGCCAAGTTTGAATCCTTGCATTCTTAATTTTATCACGATTACGTTGGCCAAACATGAACGCTAATGAAGGCTGGTCCGTTATTAGTGTGAACGGGCGACTATGAATAGCGACCCCACTTCCGCACAGCTTCGATAATTAATCGAAGCAGCTTCCTTTCCGACTGGGGAAGTTACATTCACGTTCCGACAGGGTGCGTGACATGAAAGCAACAGGTCGATCGCCTTGACTGAGGACGGCGGCGATTGCAAAGTCCGAGGCATCGGATTCAAAATTGAACGGTTCGTTTTCATCAACACATTTCAGGCACGCGCTAGGAGTTCTTCACGCAAACTTTCAAACGCAGCCACGGCATCACTCTGCAGAGGAAAATGGATTTTTCCGGCGGTCAGAGGTTTTCTTTTTCCCGTTATTCGGTCAGAGGTTTTATTTTTTCTATAGATTTGCAGGCAAGAGCATGACAGTTTGGAATATGACGCCAAATTGTGACGTCACAAACAGCGAACACCAAATGCATTTCTTTTGAGCCAGTTGTTCGAAGGTCTGCTTGGCCGCACTATCACGGGGCAGATGTTGAGCAGCCATTCGATTGTCTCATCCAGAACCGTCAGGCCATGCAGTCCGTGGGGAGGTCGATGGATTGGACATTGGAGGACAACATGGTCGACGGTTTGTTCTGCGTCACACCGAAGACCATACCCCATTTGTACAAGCAGGAGCGGAAACGTCCGGCACCAGTACGGAAGCGGTTAAGCCAGACCCAGGCTCCTCTTGGGAGGGTCATTTCGGGGTGGGCGCCGGTGTCGAGTACACAAATGACCATCATATGTCACTGACACTGCGAGACTGACTGCTGACAGCGGTAAGTCATGCAATTTTATACTATGTGAAAGAAACATTGATGCGCTAACGAAGCGCAATTTGTGCGACTGTTACCATAACATAGGGCATTTTCTATGGGTTTAGAAAGGGTTAAGCGTTTTGTGAACGTCCATTTGCATTGCATCGTCAGCAACCTGAAAAGCTAGGTTGCCACTGAGAATTACGATATCCCAAGGTTGACTTACGAAAATCCCAAGGTTTGAAAAAAATCTGAAGACATGAAAAAAATTTTTTAACTTTAAAAATCGTCGCAAAGCGAAATTGATATTGCACAGTTGGGCGACGATGGTACAATTCCCCGGGCGGCAAATCACTATGGGGGCGCCAGAAAGCCCCAACAATGTACTTTCTTCAATATAGTACATTTAGTACGAAACGTCCCAACAATGTACTTTCTAACAGTACAAAAAGTCCCAACAACGTACTTTCTTCAACACAGTGCATTTGCTTCCGAAAGACTTCAAGTTCGAACATGGGGCGCCAAACTTGCTTCTTGCCCCGGGAGCCATCTAACCTCGTTACGCCCCTGCTCGTCATTCAAAAAAAACTGCCTCTGCAGGCAAGTGAGCGGACATGAGTGAATTGCAAGCTCACCACTGCATGCCACCGGAACAGCGAGCTAATTTTAGCAACTGAAGACGATGAAAACTCGGCAAACTATACCCAGATAAGAATTGAATGAGTACGGACATTCCAAAGCATGTTTGATACAAGTTATGTTCATAGTGCGTTTGATATTGAAAGTAGCAATTTTTTAGAAATTCCCGACGACTCTTTTTGGCAACAATACGAATAAGTGAAATTTGTACTTATTTAATGAATACTATCAAAAAATCCCAAAATATCGTGCGTTTACAATTTGCAACGGTATTTCCTAAGAACCGGGTAAAAATCCAAACGAGTGGCATCCCTTCTGAAAAAGTTAAGCACAATATCGAAGCTTCCCGCTGGAAAATTTTCTACGGACGCCCATGCTTGCATCAGAATCAAATCCGGTTGAAGAAGTAACTGGCCGGGAAAACGGTTTGAGTTTTTGAAAGGGAGTTTTTGGTGTAATTCATAGCATGCATGGACAGCAATGTAAAACCAACAAAATTGCGTTAACGTCTTGGTTGTGGGTCTTCTTACATTTGGACTGGCGCCTCTTGTCCTTTCATCGTAGGCTATTATATTTTAGCATTTTAGTAGGGTTTCTTATCTTCAGGTTGAAAATCCAAATGTGTTAAAACATATCGATAATCACAATCTCATATAGTAAACCAAACTAAGCTTTCTACTAAATAATATATAATCGTTATAACAGGTTTTTTTTGAGGAAAATGTTAGGTACCCGGTATGGACCTGTAGGGACCAGATTTTCTTTGATTTTGGGGACACGATGATAATTTTCGCTGATTTGAGGGACCCGAATCGGGTCCCTAAAACACCTTAAAAAACCATGATTATAATAAAAATAAATTATAAGCAAAAACTCATTTTCTTTGAAAGCGCGTAAATTAAAAATGGGGGCCTCCTCAAAGCACGCAAATTAAAAGCGGGAGACCCAACTTTGTACACCCTGCACACTCGCTAGGACCACTAGAGGAGAGAAGACTGGGAATTCTGCAAATTAGAGTGAAAAGCATATCTGTGACACAAAATGTTGGCAAAAGACCTCTGGGTCAAATACTAAGGCAGACTAGCGTACGGAGGGGGGAGGCCACTGTGCCATGGCCACCCCCTCAGACCCTAAAAATAAAAAAATGTAAAACAACATTGTCTAAAACTTGCTTCCAAAATTCACAAAAATGCGTATTTTTAGGTGTAATTTGGAAAATTTTCCCGGGGGCATGCCCCCGGACCCCCGTAGAATGGTCGTGCCTTCGGCACTTCCCCTAAAGTTAATATGCGACGTCACACGATTGTGATGAAACTTGGCCCCCTCTCGGAAATTTTCTGCGTACGCCACTGCTCAGGCAGCCCTGGTTTGGGTGTATGCCAATACAGAATGAACGGCGCTTTAAATGAAGAGAAAAAATAATTCGAACCTCAGGGAGTAGGTTAAAAATATTCTGTAACATGGCATAGAATGGCAGGTAAAGACAACGCACAAAGATGTAGGCCTACGACTTGTTTTACGGATCTCCAGTCATAGGATGATTAGGCCCTATATTCTTTGGGCTTGGATAAGGACGCCCAATATTCTTCAATGAAAAGATATGGAGCTCCCAAGAAAAATTCAAGAGGTTTCTATTTTAGAATATTGAACCCTTACTCCTTGAATCATGTTGCTAATAGTTGCAAGATTTTAGCTGCTAGCGTGCCATTCTTGCTTATAAATTTACTGGTTGCTGTGGCAGTTCCCTTCTAAAGAAGAGGAACAGCACACGTTTAGGACAACTCCGCGAGAACACTGGTGAAATTAGCCGGAGTGCCCAAGTCCACAATTAAGAAACTTAGACCCGCCCGTTTTCGTTCGACTTCACGCTCAGTTTTGTTATCAGACGAAAGTGTATTCACTGGTTTTATTAATACATCGTTAAGCACTGCGACATTTATCTTTTAATACATACAACAAGGGTTTACTATAACATGGTGTATTGATATACACATAGAGATTTATTACAAGTAACAGGGGTTAGCGCAAGTTTTATTCTTTCATGGAGGAGAGAGAAGCCCAGATTGTCAGCGGCATCATAGCGACTAAACCGTGAATCTCTTTTGTATAAGGTAGTCCATTGGTATGCCCACTGCTGGATGTTCTGCCTAAGTCAGTTTGGTATGCCCACTACTGGATTAGGTGTTAAGCTTGGTATGCCCACTGGTCAACTGACTGAACATAGCAAGGACACAGGTATGTATAAAATTTCTCGCGTATTTTCATTGGTCGAAAATAGGACGTCATACGAAGTTACGTTTCGTCGGCGTCCGTAATAGGGACCTTGGTATTCGCGTCTAGCTGTTCGCCGGAATTCGAGGGCGTCTCGTAGTTACCTTGTTTTACCTGTGGGAATATTGTGTGCTAGCTTTTATCCGTCTAAATCGAAAACGTTACTTATTGTTTTAAGTCGGGTGTTGGTGTAAATGGTTGCTACACTATTTTGGCTTACTCTCCTCCCAGGTGTGACTTGCGATTACGTGTGGAGTATGAGTACACAATAATTCGAATAAATACACAACGCAACATCCTTGCAATCCAAGTGTTTCTAAATCCAGTGTTCGTCTTCGTTCTTGTTGAGTTCAGATCGTTAGATAATATAACTGTAAGCATTCTAATTCTTTCTGTTTGCCTTTGTTATTTCATGAGGTTATCGGCGAGCTTCCAAGTTGCTTTATGAACTTGATTTTTGAAGTCTTTCTTTGTTTGTATTTCAGAGTCACAAGACGTTTCAAGTTGAGGAGCCAAGACGAACTCAACATTACCCAGTTTACATATCCGTAAGCAAAATACCACGCAGAGAAAGCCATTAGCATGAGCCATAATTCATTTAGCGCATACCAACGATTTATAGTTTTGTGATATTAGCTTGTTTAAATTTTTACTGCCATAAGTGTTGTGGTTGTGACCTATTAAGGTCAAACCACATGGAAATGTAATTAAAATTTATGAGTCCACTTTGCATATTTCATCAATTCCTGTCTCACCATAAAAACTTGTTTGATTTGTTCTTTGTCAATTGATTTACTGTAGAAAATGGCATGTTTATCTATATTTTTGGACAGTAGAAGTGCAAGCATATTAGGTTCTCGCCAAGCTCAACTTGGCCCTAGTGTAACTCCATTGTTCAAACTGTTATGTGAGAGACTGGTTTTGCTGGGGGAATCATAATGTGAACACCAACGTGCAAGTGTACACTTACATAGTCTGCTGTATGCTTCAATAGCTGCTAACGCATGTTACATCACTTGCTCTCAGTTTCTGTTTGAGTCAGAACTGAATGTTTAAATCCGGATTTCTCAACAACGGACCTATGGCCCCCTTGGGGTCCACGTACAGACCTCTCTGCTTATAGCCTTGTTTCTTTAAGATGCTGATTGCTACTAAATTATTTCTGAAATGGGGCCACGAACCATGAAATGTTGAGGAACACTGGAAAGTTTTATGAGGAAGCTTTCCTTACATTTTTGAACCAATAATGTTTTCCTTTGCCCAACAGATAGGCTATTTGATTTTTGATGCAGAGGTTCAGAGATAGATCTTGGTAGTATGAGTACATTTGCTTCATGCATTATTCAAATATACTTGGTAAAGGATGAATGTGTCGAGTATCTGGGCAAAGAATAATTCACTACTCCACCATATTGATGCAGTAGTTCACAGTATTCAGCGATTGTTGAGACTGCAGTCATTTGTAGACGTATGGGTTGGCTCTATGTTTCTGTGGAAGGCGAATGAATGAAGCAGGAGATGCTGAGGTATTTTCTGTTCATTTAAGTTAAGGAGCAGCTGGGTGTTTAATTTTATTGTACGTGAATGTAATTGTATTATTTGTGCAGCGGATTACGGGAAGGCCTACGTATATAGGAAGGATGACATATTACGAAAGAAGATCTGTGAGTTGATGTGAAATTCAGCATCAAATATCAGTGTTACTGCAAATGCAAACCCCATGTTTTTGAAAACGATGTCATTTATTTCGATCTTTTATTTACGCGAGTGCAGGTACCCCCAAAAAATTCTGCACAGGGGACCCAAAATTGCTAAGACCACCACTGCTTTTCTCATTCTTTTTTATCAACATGCAATTCACGTCTTGGCCCCTTTGTGCTTTGTTTCTGATATTTCGTGGTTTTCAGTCACAAAAATGCATGAATAAATTTACCTACATCAGCGGCGGATCCAGGTGAGCACAATTTCAACCGCAAACGTCTGTGATACCCTGTTGAATGGCGCTCAATATGATGTAAATGCGCCCTTTTTAGTGCTTAGCAAAAACAAAAATTAAAGGCACTCTCTAAACCAGGGGTTCCCAACCTTTCTCTGACAATGTACCCTTTAGACAATGGCGTAGCCGGCCCAAGAATTTGGGGGCGGGAAAAAAATTGGGAGGGCCAAAATGTGTGATTTTAGGCGAATAACACTATTTTGTTTGGAAAAACGCCTCTCAAAGTACAATGGGCCTCTGTTACTGAATTGTATCAACCATCCTATTCATTCGTAATAATACTGCTCTTCCGTAATTTCCTGTGCGTGTGGGAACCATCCATCTTTTCTACGGTAATCACAAGCGTAGCCCTTCATTCGCTTGCACGGTCCTTGATTTGACTCGTTTCTGTGCAACACTAACCTGTTTTTGTTCCAAGATTATTGCTTTACTGGTTGATGGCAGTCTTGAAAGGAAAGGCAGTAGTAAAACTAGTAACGCAATATGGGAAAATCATAAGTGACGCCAGATTGTTAAAATCTTCAAAACGAAAGTGAGTTCAGCTGTGTTACCAAAAGTGCATTCCGCAGTATTTCTGTATCATAGGTTTTCAAGACAAAGGTTAGTAGATGACCTTTTTGTCTGATTTTAAATGCCTTGGTTTTAAAGATAGTCAAACAGCACTGAACCATACTGCAGCGTATAAAATGCGAGAGCAACAATGATTGAAAAACGCATTTAGTCTCCTCTTTGTTGCAATTCACATACAGCTTCTGCCGGCCACTGAAATGTATTGGATAGTCATTGTAGAGAAAAGCATCTCCTTACTATGGTCGTGCAACTACAACTTAAAAAAAACTTTTTCAAAGTAAATAATTTCCTGCCAAAGCTGATGAACTATCTTGTACGGTTACTGGGAAAAGCCTGGTCTTTTCTTGTTTTCTTTGAAATAGTATTTGGGTTACCAGCTCTGCGCTTGCAATGTAGATCACTATGTAGCACAAATATTTCTGTCGTAGTGATTGATTGATTTATTGTTTTGTATGAGTCAGCAAATAAACAAAAACAATGAAAAAAAACATTATGCTAAAATACAACCAATTGCCAGCAGAAATTAGAATAAATGAAAACTCATGGCAAAAAGACTGATCAAGGTGAAAAAGGATTGTCACCGTGGAGGTTATCTATTCAATCAACGTCATTTGAAACTGGTTGACAAGTGATAGAAAACAACAGTTGATAATAAAATAAGCACAGTTAGAAAACAAACGAACAAACACAGAACACTGTGAAGAAATATTACAGATGAAAAGAGCATGCCAGTGTTCATAGGGGAGTGGATCTAATCTCATTTTGGGGAAATTCGGTGTGGTCAAAAATACTAGACAGTAAGAACAAAAAAAGTGAAAAAGTAAAAAACTATGAAATGTAATTTTATCCGCAAGAAACGGGATGTGAATATTTACGTTGTAATATAAACGAAATCACAAACTGTATGTGGTCTGTAAAGTCGGCAGTCAATACGCTGCTTCTTTGCTATTTAGCCTAAATCACAACAGATAAGTATAAATAACTATAATTTTTGGTTGGGAAATTTTGTGGCCGTGCTGGCTAAAAATGTTAGAAATGAAGACACATCACAAGCAAAAAGGCTTGCATTGTACTGCCCGGCCCGTAGCCAGGTTAGGGGGGGCAAAATATATTTTTAGGGGAGAAAGATTTTTGTTTTATTATATGTTAAAAACAAATTGTTCTGGGAACAACAAAATTCGGGAGGTACAAAAAAGTTGGGGGGAACTTCCCCCGAATGCCCCACGTGGCTACGGGCCTGCATGCTGCAAGTTATTCGATATAATGGGTTGTCGTCGTATGGCTTCTGTTGAACAAGGTCATAAACTTTTGTTCGCAACCTGGATTAGTGGGCTTGCTAGCTTTTTCACATTAGCAGTCGAAATGTAATTCTTGCCTGAAGTCCTACTTTGATAGCGGGCCAAATATTTTTTTTATGGCAACACGTTCTTAGGCCAAGTGCGAATCTATCACGTCATTCTGAGATTGATTTTCATGGCATCGACAATCTGTTTTTTTTTCGCTGAGACATTTTGGTCACTGAAACATTTCGGCCATTTGTCTCACAGTTGTATTAAAACTCGCCGCAACAGTGTTTTTTGGCCTATATTTTCAGACATCCTGACCGAAATGACTTAATTTTTGTCAGTCATTTCAAAATCATTTCGGTCTATGACCGAAAAAAAACAGTCGACAATCAACCGAGCGCAAGGCATAACGAGGTTAAATGGCGCCCGGGGCAAGAAACAAATTTGGCCTCCCTATATTCGAACCTATGGTGTTTCGGAAGCAAATGTGCTGTAGAAAGTACTTGTGACGTTGTTGGGATTTTTCGGCATCCCCCATAGTAATTCGGCGCCTGGGGAATTGTGCACCCCTTGCCCCGCTCGTTATGCTCCTAGCCGAGCTACAAGAAATAGGAGATGTCCAGGGACGCCGGAACAGCGGCAGGTCAGAGAGCAGTAAATGAGTTGGGGGCAATGTAAACTTATAAAAAACAAAAAAATTGTTACCAATTATGCTTGTTTCTATTCAGCAACAATGTTGACTTGAAAAACAATTTCAGAAATTATAGAAAAACCATTCTGAAGTTTCTGGATGCGCGAATAGCTGCAATAAATTTGTTTCAATTCGATCTTGATAAACCACGAAGTTACCTACAGTAAGATACTTTTATAAAATGCACCTCTGGCTCCGTTGTCCCTCTTGTGAAAGGGCAGAGAAGCAATGCACCCGCTCTCCGGCATCCCTGGAGAAATCTTCATCAGAAAACCCTGACAAGGGAAAGCTGCAAGATTGATTTAAAATGTGTTTAGTTTTTTTGTTGTGCATAAGAGGAATGTTACAGTTCAGTTGATGCTTCTGCTAACTAAAAAGAACCAACTTTGCTTTGAGCTCACTTTTGGATTTCTTTTTAATTTCATTGGTTTCTCTTATGACAAATATCATGAGGTCGAAAAAATTACATACAATATTTGATTGATTTATTGTTTCATATGATTCAGCTAATAAACAGAAACAATACAAAGAGTCATCGCGCAATAAGGAAACCAATTGTTAGTGAACATTACAATAAATGTAGATATAATGGCAAAAGAACTGATCAGTGTAAACAAAGAGCGTCACTGTGCCACATAGGATTGGTCAAGGACCATGGACCAAAGTTTTTCAAGAGAATACTACTTATACTACTTCCAGCACTCAGCACCAATGATTGGGAATGCCTAGAAAGCTGCGCAAATTTGCGGTGAATCTAGAACAGTCGAAAGAGGAGGGGCGGTGAGAAAAAAAACATTATTGCAATTTAGGGCGGAAAAAATTAGAGGTATTAGCAGTCACGTAACTTGAGCAAGGGGGGAAAACTTCGCTAGAGGCCCACTAACCAACATTTAGAAAAAAGCTGAGAAATGGTAGCGAATCGTGATGTGGACGTCTAGGCCTGTACTAAAACCCGAAATCACCGGAAGACACTCAGAAAAACGCAAAAAAACAGCAACCTACTGAAAACCAAATAAATGGTAAATTCCGCAAAATAAGCTAAGTGGGGGGCGGTTTTTACATTTGGCTTGCCAGGGGGGCGATGCGGTTCGCATCCCTACCCCCTCGTCAGTTAAGCCAATGGCTATCACTAGCGCCACGAGTTTATGAAAAAGAGGCTTCCATGGGTCGACTTTTACGGGCTACTGAGTTTGAAACCGGTCCTGCCCACCTTACAACAGAGTGGCTCAGCTCGACAATGTAAGAAAGCTGGCTTCTGGGGGAACTTGTAGTCACACACGAATTTGAATTTTATGCAGGCCCGTAAACAGCTTGGGACACCAGAGGGGTCGAAGAGTTTTTTGAGAGAGGCCCTAATTTTTTAAACTATGTCCAACACATTTTTCCAGAGGGGGAGAAAAAATTTCTAGAGGGGACTTGGCCCCCTAGCTAGGGACCTGCTTTCATGCGAAGGCTTTCACGTGAAATGAAACGAAATATACTTATATGTCATGAACAGTATGTACTGTATATACAGTATATACTGTATGACATATAGTATATAATGTTCTATACATACTGTATATATAGAACAGTATGTACTATATGTCATGAACAGTATATAACGAAATATACTGATATGTCATGAACAGTATATATATGTCATGAACAGCATATAACGGAATATACTGATATGTCATGAACAGTATGTTGGTCAAACTAGCAACAAATTTTCCAAAAGATGGTCAGCGCATCGCAGTAATTGGAACAAACAAGATTGTGAAACTGACAGTGACAAGGACCAGATGGTCTTGTCGCGGCACTATTCAGAGAACCACGGCACTATAAACGAGCCACCTCTGCACGAAGCATACACCGTTACTTTTGTCGAACAACGAAGTTGTCACTCTCTGGATATCTGTGAAAATAAATGGTATCACCGAATTGACGCGCAAATCAACATTCAGAACATGATCCTCCCCCATGTGAAATAATTATTACGATGCTTTGTGTTGTTTGACTCAATCCGATGTTGTCTTCCGCTTTGTGCGCTAGCTTTTCTCTC
>Ga0210059_1010848_pt1 | contig 14018 bp, 7 predicted proteins | sample Ectturendosymbi2_FD_188042 | JGI IMG/M metagenome (GOLD analysis project Ga0210059, IMG submission 188042) | Ecteinascidia turbinata endosymbiont from Florida, USA - Sample 2 (SPAdes) (version 2) | ecosystem: Host-associated > Tunicates > Ascidians > Unclassified | place: Key West, Florida... | reverse complement strand
CCTTATCGCGAGTTTGTTCTGTGGCTGGTCGCCCCAGTAGCCTAAAAGGCTTACATGAATCGCTTGGCCACCCAGGTATAACAATGCTATGGGGCATTTCGTTCGTTCCAAAAATCTACCATTTCCGCTTGAAGTTTGTCAGACATGCTTGAACTGCCGTACGTGCTCTGTGCTTAAGCCTCGTTTTTATCGTCCCACGCAAGAACACCTGGTCAAGGCGACCAGCCTGGCTTTCTGCAGATAGTGTTTAGTAGAATTTGCAGGCGAGTGCACGACAATGCCGAAGCATGGCAAGGGTTAAAAGTGTTCTTTGATCGGAAATCCCGAGCGGCATGAGCGCAAAGCTTCGCAGCGTGGCAGCAAGCAACAATAATCATGAGCCGCAATCTCTCTTCGCGTACGCTAGCCATCATGTTCGATCGTTCACACGTTAATATCGGCAGAGCTTCACGTCGCTATCTTTCTTATTATTGCTTGCTCGCGCCACATATATAATGGTGTTATTCTTCACGCACATCCCGTTCGTGGTGAATCACACAATCAACGCAACACAACCGGAGAGGTTGCAACACCGCTTACTGTATTGTGTTTTCGCGTATACCCTGATAAGAAATTTTTCAAAGTGGTAGTCAACGTCGTTGTTGGAATATCTATTTCTTGCAAGTGTTGTCACTTTCACACCATTTTCGCTGTTGAGCGAAACAACGGTGTCATACTTTTTCCATAATGGGATACTGCGTCTTTTGTTGGACAATTTACGCACTGTTCCACGAAGACTATCATTCAAACTGATTACAGTCGCAACAATCCCTAATACTGTACAATAAACTCATGTTTAACGATCTGCCTCCATACTAATGGCGCAATCCTTGATGCCATTCTTGAAGTTGCACCTGTCGTTATATCAACCAACGAAGCATTCTGCGGGGACCGACGAAAAAGCGTCGCTATATACGATATAGCCGAAGTCTTTATAGACAAGTTTTACTGTATTAATTTCAAAACTACCATGCTGTCTTTCATTAACAAATACGTTGCGCACCACTAGCATCAAACAAATAACTTTCAAGGTGAAAAAATATGCCCAACTGAGCAACCCAGCTGAGCAATAATCAGGTGTAACAAAACTGAAACATTCTTCAGCAAAGTGAAGCTAATGTCAAGACGGAAGCGTGTGCAGATATAGCCAATGTGTACAAAAACTATCAAAAACCTGAGGTATCAAACAATTAACGAAATTCCACAACGTAGACAAATAACACCTACTGATGTCAGCTGAGTAGTATCGTGGTATTCAGCTTTGGATTTTGCAGTCATAACCGTTCCAGTCTTGATCCAGCCAGCATCTTCACCAGTTTCTTTGGGTAAAATTTCACTTATCAGTTCTCGTGTTTGTAATTGCATTATCGTCTCAGATTCGCTGCCTCTCATGCTCCACAATATACCTGAAGTGAAAATAAAATTGACACAATGACACTTGCTCTTAAAAAAAGGGTAACTATACGTCCTGATCTCCTTTCGCCCTTAGAAACGTTTAATTAATGCATGCTGCGTCTTTTCAGCGTGCGTTGAGTGGCTTGTATTCTAGACTAGACACTACGCCGGTGGGATGATTAGAGCATCTTGCTGGATGGTTATTGCAGACAGAGTTGCCACTTGTGATGTTTTGACATAAGATCTGATGTTTTGAGAGAAATTTCTGATGTCTGATGTTTTGGCGACAAATCTGATGTTGACTGGACTGTTGTTTTTGTTTTTCACATTGCCTTTCCCTTAAGGATGAAAATAAGTTAGATTATTTTTAAGTTTCTTTTATCAATTTCTCAGCCTCATGTGTGTTTGGTTATCGTTTCAAACTGAAGAAGCTCTCTTCTCTGCCTTGAGAATAACATTTAACGTGATATTCCCATAACCCTGATGATGCTTCGCTCTGTTTCAGATTCAACGAGGGTTATCCCGCTTGGATAGGTATTGGTAATTGAAGCATTTAGCTTATATGAAACTATAACGTAAAAATCTAATGTTGAAAAAGGCAACAATCTGATGTTAACGAGACTGACTCTGACTAGTGTGGCAACACGGATTGCAGATGTGTGTTGGCATTGCTACGTTGTGAATGCCATTGCGCCTTACCGTTTTTTTGTATCATAAGTCCATCCATGTTTTGTGAAAATTGCATGTCAAGCCTTCCTTCTCCATGTTAGGCCTTTATTAACTGGTGAGTAGCAGAATCCCTGCCAGAGAGGATGGTCGCTTCTAGGAATTTCAAAGCGAGTCTACACAAGGCCAAGTGTGCACAACCTGCGGCCTTCGATAAAAATTTATGCGGCCATGAATATGAAATTTAAATTTTAAGTTACCGCGGCCGTTCATTAATAAAAACTCTTTGTCTACTGAATGAGGAAACTTAGTAGAAATAGGGCCAAACAGACGTGTGGAACCACGCTAGGCTGAATGTGAGGAAACAGAACAGAAGCAATGCAAAATATCTTGAACTCACGGGCGACTGTAATTCATAAAAATAAACGTAATGCGGCCGGCAATTGGTGAAAAGATTGCGCATCCCTGGGTTAAGGCCACTGCGTTACCCACTTAATAAGGTTTTTTTATGGCGTTTTAGGAACCCGATTCGGGTCCCTAAAATCAGAGAAAATTATCATCGGGTCCCTACAGATCCAAACCGGGTTCCTAACATTTTTTTTAAAAAAAACCCTGCACTTACCATGGCCAGTACGTTGGGGCTACGTTGAGCTGCAGTGGATGTCAGAGTGGAGAAACATTTCGAACCTGCTTATCAGTGGTCATACCTACATTGGGGCTGAAAAGCTCAGTCTGTCCTCAAGCAAGACAATTTGATCCATAGGATTCTCTGTCAGACGTCGCAATTCCAGATCAGAGTGGGCCTGAATAGGCTATAACCATGACTAAAGGATAATCCACTTGTCCAAAAACTGCAAACTTCCGGACTGCAATCCCATCATCGGTTGCAGTTTAACGCCATGCCCAGCACCACATAACTTGATGATGCCAACCCCTACGCCACTATTTGTTATTCATTTCTCAGTATTTCTACATATCACGATATCGATTGAACGTTAAATTCACGCCACACAGCTGCGTATTTAGAGCGTTGCGTTTCGCAAGGTGTTGGTTGCACGTAGAAAATGTTCCTGGTTTGTTCATTTTCTTAATGGTGCAGCTGCCTGAACTATCCTACAGCTAGGGTAAAAAAAGTGCAGCCCATTCGCAACTTGTGTGATTACAGGCAGGGCCGGATTGACGTGGACGCTATTGATGTTGCAGCATTAGGACTGTTTCTAGAACTGCCCACATGAAAACAAACGATTTTATATTGATTTATACCAGCTTGTGTGACTATAACCTCAACACTTGTAGCGCGGTGCGAATGAGTATCTAATAAATATGCGTTAATGCCGGAAAAATAGGCCTCTTTGCACTGTAGCATCAAGCCGAAGTTCGTCTCTCTCAATCCGGCCACGATGACAGGCAATATTAACAGCTTCTACCTAGACCAGAGGTTCACAACCTGCGGCCTTCGATAAAATTTTATGCGGCCGTGAATATGAAATTTAAATTATAAGTTGTGGCTACTGTATGATGATACTCACTTTAGTACAAAGACGGCCAAACAGACGTGTAGAAGCATGTTAGGCTCAGTCAGCGTGTGGAAGCAAAACAGAAGCAATGCAAAAAATATAAACATATACTGAACTCACTGGCGGCCGTAATTCATAAAAATAAACATAATGCGGCCGGTAATAGCAAAAAGGTTGTGCATCCCTGACCTAGACTGAAACAAGGTGTCATCCTTTTGGGTGATGAAAATATAGTACCCCGATTTTGAGAGGCAAGTTGCGACTAATAACAGTTAAAATATATAAAAAGAAAACTCCCAATGCATCAACACAATGAATGATTTGCTTTTATTTAGATCTCCTAGAGCAGGGGTGCTCACATTTTTTCAGCATGTGAGATGCTTATAAAATTAACGAGTTAAAATGATTTATACTACAAAAAAATGCAAAACATATATTTATAAATAAACATATGGAGAATTCTTTGTATGTTGATGTACCTTGCAGGTATAAAGAACATTCGTGCAAATTTCGTTGCAAACAAAAAAGTTATGGACATGTGAATGCAAGGATGGATATGATATGTCCATCCACCATCACTCAACCGATGGCGCATAGGGACGGACATGGCCATCCACTGGGGCCGAAGGTGTTAATGTCATGAGCACCTTTGAGATCGACTGGTAGATCGCGATCGACGTACTGAGCAACCCTGTCCTAGAGCATGAAATTCACAATACAGCTATGGCGCAAAACCAGTGCTTTTTGAGTTGAAAACGCAAAGTGTAAAAATGACATGCGCACAACTTACCAGCCGTGTGCCAAGTTGTTCCTGATGTGATTCTGTCTTTTTCCAAAAGCACCACTGAACGGCATTGCTTCTTTACAAGATGATACACCGCACTGCACCCAACACTGCCACCCCCAATAACAACTGCATCAGCATCTACTGGAAGGGCTTCTTGCTCAATAACATCTTTCATCTGACGGTGAACAGACGATTCATAAGGAACATCCTTGTGTACTGAATCAGAGCTATATCTTGCAGGAAGTACTGCAAACTTACGTTGTTTAACAATCCAGTTCCTAACATTGCAGAGGGCACGCAAAACTGACATAGTGCTGTGGCTGGCAGGAAAGAAGGAATAAAACAACCAAACAAGTGTTCATAAGTTAAAAAAACAATTGTATGTGAAAAATGTTTTAAACTGAATGCTGCTTGCAAATTTACCACAGTTCAGTTTGAAATACTTGCAACTCAGTATAATTACATTGTGTAATACCTTCTCTTTGTATAAAAAAGTAACTGCCTCACTACAAAATTACAACAAACGGACCAATTAACATGTTCCCACCAGAGAAGGACTTGAATAAGTTATACCTGTGCTTACTGAAAGCATCTTCAAACCTATGTAAATGGCAAAAAATTTTGTACAACTTTGAAGTTTTACTGTGCTTACATAATACACTGCTATTCAAGAAACTACAACTTCAAAACCAATAACAACCATGTAAGCAAGCGTGGCAGCCTCTGAGAATCGCCAATCATGCAAAGTTTCATGAAATACACTGCAAAACAATAATTTGAATGAAATCATGGTGGCAATTTTACAAACAAAAGCAGCAATAAAAATTTGCAATAAAGAGACCAAGGTATTATGCCTCTCCAACAAGTAAGTGGCAATACACTGCAGCAGGTGCAAAAGTTCAAGTACCTGGAGGTAGCATTCACAAGTGAAGGAAGGCAGAACACAGATTGGTAAAAATATACGGATTGGTAAAAAATGCAGTTCTGCATGAGCATTATCACTCTGTGGTGACAAAACCAACTTTCAAACATTGCAAAGGTGCCAGTTTTTAAATTGGTCTTTGCTCTGAACCTCAGCTATGGTCATCTTGGGTAATGACTGAAAAAATGCTATCCCAAGATCAATGAGGCAAGTTCCCCTGGCTATGAATACTATCCCAAGAGTGGTAAGGCAAGTTCTGCTGCTACACCCATGGGAAAGCAGCCCAACGGTCAACCAGGGACCAGATGATGTGATTACATCTCTGACATTGCTTGGACTTGTCTTAGTGTGAAGCCAGCGGAACTATCAGAGATTGTCGAAAATCATGAGGTATTCTGAGGTCCAAACCTGCTGTCCTTGCGATCTCCCCAGATTAGAAGTGGGTGTGAAAATGAATGATTATTAGTTTTTATCATGACACTTTGCATTGTCACCACCAGCCAACAAACACTAACTGCCTATTACTCAGCCCATGCTACTTTTTCTTAACTGTGCCAGTGCTATCAGGCATGGCACTGACCTTGATTTGTTTTGAAGCTGAAAAAGGCTAGAGCTGAATTTGATATTTGTCAAACACTTCATTTTTTATCCTGGTTTCATTATTTTTAATTATGTTTTCATAGCTATCAGGATTGAGTTTGAATGCATGGAAAACACTTTAGTTACCAGGTGGTTTCCTTGCCACGATATCCACCGTCACCGCACGGTTTTGGTGGGAAATTCAAATGCTGTCTGCTTGTGCAAAAGATAGATTACCAAATCTGAATACTCAGACACTCTGTGAAATTTGTGACCAAGTGAAAAATCTTTGTGTATTATTTCATGCCTTATTTAACACTTTGAGAGCCAGCGTATGATGTATTTGTACCTAGATTTTGGCCTAAAACCAGCAGTTTTCGGTTGCCTTACCAACGCCATAGCTCCTCCGCCGATTGCTCTAGAGAGCTGTTCAAGGTCTCAAAGGAATCGGCCAGTCTTCTAGCCTGCACTCAAAAAAAATTTTTTGGTTGGGGGTTGCAGATTTTTTGTGAGTGACGTCATAAGTGAAGTAGTTTTTGGATCATTCTGGCTGATGTTACCGGGCCTAGGACCCAACCACTCAAGAGGCCAAAGTATTTCGCTGAAGTTTTCATTAGAAACTAAGCTCGAGTCCGAATCTTTTAAGCCTTTGATCGACTTTCTAGCATTTCTGGTTAAAAAGTTATGATCTAAAATAAACAAACTAATTAATTATCTAATTAGCTAATTAGTCAAATAGTTTTATTACTTTAGATCATAACTTTTCAACCCGAAACTCCAGCAAGTCATCCAAAGTATCAAAAGACTCAGATTGTAGCCTAGTTTCCAATAAAAACTTCAGCGAAATACTACCATCTAATGGTAGGCACCCAGGGTCAGGTAAAGTGGGCCAAGGTGGACTAAAAGTCCTACACTTATGATGTCACTCACAAAAAATCTGCCACCCCAAAGCAAAAAATTTTTTTCGAATGCAGACAAAAAGACTTGTCATGTCATTTGAGCCTTTACCAGGTCTGCACCACTGACCAGACCAGAGAAATTCCCGCGCAAATCCACGTGCGTTTTAGTGTTTTTTTCTCGAAAATCCATGAAAGCGGCCGGACGCCAAAGTGTTAAGGATGACATTGACAGTTAGAGCCAAGTGAGATCATTCTATTGTGAAGCAAATAAGCTTAGAAACACATTTGTTTGGTGCTCCTCTGACCTCTGCAGTTAAAAACACTCAGTTTTGTGCTTGCTGCATGCCAATGCATGTCTGTCAATTGTGGTGCAAGTCCATGCACTCTAGTAACAAACACTTCCAGATTGCCTACAACAATGCCTATCAAATTTTGTATGACATCTCTTTTGGAGAGTGTTGGACTACACCAAGTTACGTATTTTGTCTGCGCAATTGATACCTTGATTAGAAACAATTTTTAAGCTTTTATTTGATGATGTGCATCTTCATCAGGGTTGTTGTAAAAAAACCCGACCCAAAAACACCCGGGTTTTCTTAAAAAGTCCACTTAAAAAAATCCCAATAAAAACCACCAAAAAACACTCTTTACTTTTCCTTGAAAAATCTACTAAGAAGTAAAATATAAAATAAGTAGGACACTTGTACAGTTAACTATAATTTTTTTAATCTAATAAAATGAACAGCAATGAAATTTGAAGGACTTGAAAAAAAGAGAAGAATTAATCAAACAGTTTGAGTAAATTCTGATGGTTATCTTCTTCAGCTCTGCACAGTCAGTATATTTTAACCAATTTTTCTGCCTTCTCTGCATCTAAACTTTTTCTAATTTTGGAACATACCAAATCATATGTTGAAAAAATACACTCTATAGATGCTGAACTAGCAGGGCATGCACATAAACTTGACGTAGAACCTCAAGAGTTTGTGTGGGAATGGTTATTCTCTGTTTGCTGTGTTCATGCTTGCCAAGCCTTATCACTTAGGAGTGAACTGACCAATAACATTTTGTGAAAATAAAGATGGGGTACATTTCTTTACTCTCAATTTTGAATGCTATAATAGGTATAGGTTATTGTTATGTAATTCTGAAAATGGTGATATTGCATGATGCAATAAAAACAATTCAGAATGGGTTTTTCTGTTTTCCTTAAAAAAGGAACAAAATCTTGTTTCTTTTTAAAAAAAAACAGGAAAAAAGGTGGGTTGTTCTTTTTTTTGAAAAAAAAACAGGTTTTTCTCAACCCTGATCTTCACCCAGATTTTTTATGGAAGTGGCTATGGAATGACCCATGGATCTTATTTCAAAACTTATTCCACTGTACTGCCTCGCATGATGAGGTTCGAAAAAAGCTAGTCAGTTTGCCTCTGAAGTGTCGTCATCCTGGTAGCATAACGGATATGTTTCAAGTCTGCCATGCCAATGGTTATGGGTTCGCCTCTCACCTTGGCGCCTTACGTATTTTGTAATAGTGACTGCTTTCTTGTTTCAATTTGTGGGACCGGTTTTTCTTTACTTTTTTCAAAACTTTCTAACTTTTTCTTTAGGGGTTAGCATTAGGTTTGGGTTAGGTTATGGTTTGCTTAGGGTTAGGTTTACCTTTTGTGTTTACAATGTTTCCACCAAGCCTACTTCATTCTCCTCGTGCATTACTGTCATGTTACAGGAGGTGGTTAAATAAGTTTTAAATTTAAAGATCAACGAGAGGCTCTGTAGCCACTACCATTCTTTATCTGCTCACTTTAATTTGCTAATTGGTAAATCAAATAATTCTAATTTCCACTGATGCATTTTATAAATCAAATCTTTATTTTCCTTTTTTGTACAACGCTTCCGTATCAAGATGAACAAATGCAGTAATTGCTCATTGTTTGTCTTAGTCTTTGTTCTTCAGTATTGACTCTACACAATTACATGTACAAGCTAACTCCTACACTGTGATTCTTTGAACAAAAGTGTACCTTTATGTTTTTCTAACACATTATCTAACTATAGATTCTGAATCTTTGTTTTTCTAACACATTATCTAACTATAATGTGATATGGATTTTCTGTCTGAGCCAAAAAACTAAAAATTATTTTTTTATGAGCGATGAACAGCATTTGAGCGCTTTCTTTTTCAACTACCACATTCAAAACATACTCCTGCCTTGCCAACTGTTTCTACTGGTTAAAGCATTTAAAAGTTGTTTTTTGCCTTTGCTTTCAAGTCATGCTAGAAAAAAGTTGTTTTTCAACAATATTTACAGTCAGTGAATAAAAAATAACTATATTATATATATCCAGTATTCTTTTGCTGCATTGTCATTGTGTTGAGCCACTAATACATGAATTAACAAGTCAATGCACACATGAATAAAACGATTTAGGGTCCTTGTGTAGAATTTACTCAGCCTATAGGTATTCTCAGTTACGTTTAAACTTAAAGCTTACATTAGTTTTGGTTTCATTAATTGGTACAATGTAAAGACGGATATTTGCCAGAGCGGATATTGTTAACAGATATGTGATGACATAACCGGAGTAGAAAAAGATGTTGTTGTACAATAAGTAAAAGTGAAGATTCCAAGATACAACAGAAAAAATTATTTGTCATCGCAATCGGTCAATTTTTAGCTGAGCACCAAATTGGAAAATGTTATTTAAAAAATATCTAGACTACTCTTTACCATTCACTCATCACGAACAATTAATTTATGCGTGAAATCCATCGGAGATGAGTATTTACAATGTAGGAAGTTACGTACAGGCAATGAAAATGTCACCTGATACAAGGTAGACCTACCTCTACCAACTATGCACAGCCACAAATGGCGGCAGTAACGCTGTTAAGAACTGCTGAGTCCTTATAGCTAGTAACCAGTCATTCGCAGACGGCTGATAACAGCAAACAATTTATGACAGAGGTCAGCAAATGCCGGAGTCCGCAGGATTCCCGATGTCTTTCAAACAATCTTAAGCTGACCTCGGCTGAAGATATTACCTTCTAGTTCAGGGGTCACCAATTTTTATGTAACTTACAGCTACTTCTTGGGTACCAATTAATGCCATGGGCTTCTAGTTTGATACACACTTCTAAAATAAAAAAAACTTTTGCTCAATTTACCTTTAATTATGTTACCATTAATGATGTTAATCTACATGATGATACTCATCATCTTTTAATGCTATTTTCAAAACAGGCCCACGGGCTACCAACATGATTGATGGTCCTTGCAGGCGACCTGGCGCCCGTGGGCACCATGTTGGTGACCCCTGTTCTAGTTGAAGCCTAACAAATGCACAGCTTAAAGCATACAGACAACCTGCTACAGTCAGTACATCACATTTGACATTGGTTCCTGCTACTTTGACCACAAGTTGTCTTGTGGTACTGCCTAGCCTACTTACTGGTACTGAGTTAATAACTTCTCCGTCTCTCTGTGTCTGAATGCATGTTCATAACAAATAAATGACCTGCATTTACGTCACATGGCGTAAATGAAATGGTCATCCTGATATGGTTGAGACTTCTATGCTCTAATTGTAATTAATAGCGGAGTTACGAGTGCAATGACTAAAACCAAGACCTTTTCGGTCTCGTACAGAATCGGGCGTAGTGTCATTTGAACTAAACGCTTAATTAAATAAAACAATTGGGCAATTCTGGACATAATCCAGAATAGCCATACTGTACCACCAATTCCACACAAGACCCAAAATTTTGTTTTTATTCTCTTTCCGCTGATCCGAATTTGAACAAGCTACACTAAGCTCAGGCATTCAAGTAAGCTCTTTTCCTCCCCGGTCGGCTGCCCACGTGAAGAGAAATTTATTGTTTCATATGAAATGAAATGAAATTACTGTATTTGCCAGCAGACAAGAAGTCCATACTACAAACACACATCGTCTGCACAACGCAGGTTGATAAAAACTGACAAAACAGAACATTTTTTAAATGGCGTTGGAGGCTGAATCACAGGGTTACAGACCGGTACCGTCGCCATTGGGGGGCTTTGGTGGGCTTATCCCCCCCAAATTGAAATATGAAACATTATAAATCAGTGGAATTTTGTCAAATTTGAATCTCAAGCCCCCTGCACAAACGTAAAGCCTCCCTTTCACCACTTTCTGGCGACGGCTCTGTTACAGGCACTTTCACAGAACATTTTGCAACGTCATATGACTCCGCCAAAAAGTAGAAACAATGCAAAAAGCCACCATGCCAAAAAGTAACCAATTGTCAGTGGAAATTAGAATAAATGAAAACACAATTGCAGAACTGATTAATGTAAACAAAGATTGTCACTGTGTCACGCAGGATTGGTGAAACGCCATGGACGTCTCCAGTCAACCAACCCTGTTTGAAACTTATTGACAAGTGGTAGAAAACAACAACTGAAAATAAATATAAACACAGTTAGAAAGAAAACAAGCACAGAACATGGTGAGGTAAAATTACAGACGAAAACTTCGCCAAAACGTTGATTTGGAAACATTTGTATGACGTCACAGTGTGACGTCACAAACAGCGCACATCAAATACAAATGACCACCATATGGCACTGAATGAACCCCCTATGAAAAATTTCTGCGTACGCCACTGAATGCAAGCAAGAATTGATAAGCAGAACGCGATAATTAAAAGCAAAAGCTGTGAATGCAGTTTTTTTGTAGAGAAAAGCAGACGGCAAGCCTATGTGTGCATCACCTTGAAGGCCTTTTTGCATACCTCTAGTGCAGGGGTGCACAACCTTTTCGCTGTTACCAGCCGCGTTATGTTTATTTTTATTAATGACGGCAGCCAGGGAGTTCACGATATTTTTTTTCTTTTGCATTGATTCTGTTCTGCTTCCACACACTGATCCCAGCTTGCTTCCACGCGTCTGTTTGGCAGTCTTGGTATTAAGTATCCTCATATAGCAGACAAATAATTTTTGTTAATGCACGGCCGCTGTAGCCTCTATTTTATGGCAAATGTATGTACACGGTCGTATAAAATTTCATGAAAGGCCACAGATTGCGCACCCCTGCACTAGTAGTACGCGTGCCACATGATGTAATAGGTGTTTCGTAAATAGCGGTTTGAAGGTAAATGTAGCAGAAGACTTAAAAGAGTCTGGTATTAAAGACCAAACTTTTGAAACAACAAATGTGAGGGAACATTTCCCTTGTTGCGATCGGAAATGCCGAGCGGCATATGCGCAAAGCTTCGCTCTGCGGCAGCAAGCAACAATAAAGTTCACATGCCATGATCACTCTATTATTGCTTGTTCGCGCCACATATATGTATGGTGTTGTTCTTCACGTATATCCCGCTCGTGGTGAATCACACAATCAACGCAACACCACCGGAGAGGTTGCAACACCCTGAAGACGAGTTAACTCTGGGGAAAAAGGTTTTTAGCAGTGCATAGTCTTGTGGAGTGAGACTAAATGGAGTTGAGTTGAATAAAATAGTCATTAACATGGCTTGGAAACAGTTCGTTGTAATAGGAGTGTATAAATTTGTTTACTGCGAATGTATAAAGTTTGTAAAGGCAAAGATGTGAAATGCTGAAGTGATTCTTTCTAGGAAATATGGTTAGTTCTTAGTTTTAAAGCTTTGTTTTGAAGTCTGAGGAAGGGAAAAAGTTAAACAAAAGAGTATTTCCTTTTGAAAACAAGAAACTTTTGTCGAATGACGTTTTGGAAACAATAACAAAATGCCAAAAATTCACGCGGCATGACGTGTCAGTTGCGCAGCAGCCTTTATAGACGGCCTACGCGGCGCTGCAAAAATGGTGTCATGTAGAGAGGCGAGGCGTTGTTGTTGACAACGCTGCACCAACCACGTGCGGTCGCGGTTGTATGAACAGCAGTACCACGTGCTGTTTATTCAACGCCGAGCCATCATACGTGTGAGTGATCAATCAAGCGTGCAGTCAAGTGTTGCACAAATTGCTGCGAATGTAACGCACAGGGTTGCCAGATTGGCCATTTCATGGCCAATTTCGAAAAAAATGGCCATTTTTTAACCGCGCTGGCCATGAAAAAACGTATTTGGCCATTTTTTTAGCCATTTTTTCGGTTTGTCATTGTAAAATTAAGTTTTCATGAAATATTGTCTTTTTGTATTTTTTGGACGGTATTCATGTCACTCATTGTTACAGTAACACCGTGGCACTTCAACCTTTTGTTGCCTTGAAGTGTGAAATGATTTAGCCCTTGCAGTCAGTAGATTTTGTATAGATATTTCAGTCAATGATAATCTTTTGGTTACCACCTGCCGCTCTTGCACTGCCTCTGAAGACTGCTGCACTTTTTTGTGTGACTGATAATGTTATGTACTGTAGAAGTATTTTGCATTTTTGGAAAGATTTTATTCTTAGAAGTTTCTCATCACTTTTACAGTAACATTCTGCAGAAACATCAACCCTATATTGTTCAAAGTGTGAAGTAATTATTTAGCCCTTGCAATCTTGTAGATTTTGTGCAAGTATTTCAGTCGGACCTGTCATGAGTCAGTGTTTGTTCTTAAGTGATCTTGCCTTTTTGTTCATATGTGAACTTAATGATGGTTTTGAGCATGTGGTTAACTCATTATGGTCATCAACTTAATGCAGTTCATGACATTCATCTTTTGTTCATATATTTGGAGCACAAGGTCAAGAGACTTGTAATCTTGTTGTTGAATTGGAAAGTTGATATCAAATTGTTTAACCCAGGAATGGGTCAGAATGGAAGCATGTATCTACAATAGTGTTTAATATATGATTATAAGTTTTATTAAAATGAATAAAGACAAGTTGTAACAGGTAATTTTAGGTTTACGACAGAAATTGCTTTTTTTAGGGTAAAACTTGCTTCTTTCGCAAAATGACATTTTTTCGGCAATAACTATAGGCCTACTACCTTGAAAACAATTTGAGATGCCTATTAATATGGAAATTACTATAGTTAAAACATTTTGTGATTTTGGACGTAACTTTAAAAAAACAGTCATTTTGGCTATTTTTATTAGGATTTTGGTACTCGTCACTATTCTTTGAACACTATAATCGCATTTTACTATGTGATTGAGTGATCGAACTTTGCAGTGTCCGTTTGATCGATGGCATGTCAATCCACAACACTTTCGCATTTTACCTAGACTAGACCAAGTTAGGAATTAGCGCCCTACTCCGCAGTAGTGC
>Ga0210059_1010846_pt1 | contig 14020 bp, 7 predicted proteins | sample Ectturendosymbi2_FD_188042 | JGI IMG/M metagenome (GOLD analysis project Ga0210059, IMG submission 188042) | Ecteinascidia turbinata endosymbiont from Florida, USA - Sample 2 (SPAdes) (version 2) | ecosystem: Host-associated > Tunicates > Ascidians > Unclassified | place: Key West, Florida... | reverse complement strand
TTTACCCAGAAATTCTAGTGTGTACTTTCGCGCTGCAAGTGTTGGTGTTACTGTGTGTCTGTTTCAATTAAAATACGAAGTCTGTGCTCATAACAACCTTCTGTACAGTTATAGTATGTGGACTTGTGTTATGTGATATTTGAATTTGTTGTTACATCGCCTAAAAAAACTATGCAGTACTGTATCCTACCAACTGAAATTACACCGTAAAATAAGTGAAGTGGCAGAACAGCATTCATGCGAGCGTACAGTCCATTTAAGCAATTGTAGAAAGACGCTGTTGTGCTATTCGGTTGCAGATGAAATCTTAGGTTGTAAATCCCTTCCCTTTCGAGAATTGCTATTGCATCATTAGGCGGTGGACCCTATAAGCACAATTGTTTTTGGCGAAATAGGACAATCCAAACCTGGGACCCGACAGTACAAAATAGGTTAGTTGTGCGCGGCTGTGGCTACAGAAATAGTATGCATAGTAAACACTTGCGTAAGTAAGCAGTTGAATGAAATCAAGAATTTATTCAGTACAACGTTTGTTCGTTCCCTGAACAGAAAAGCAAAGCTTACATGTAGGCCAGAGTATTTAAAAGTATTTTATGATGAGACTACAGCGTGGTGCTATGTTCCACATTGGTTTGAAACCTCTGATTTAAAATGTCTTACACTGCATGTTGCCACTCGCCAGTCAACGTATGTCACCAGTGCAACGGCGATTCGCGAGAAACTTTGTTCATGCGGTTGAAACCAGATCGAGATTCGATACACAGGAGCAAACTTGAAAAATTTGTTCATTAGTATTGTGTCAGTTAGTACCCTATCCAGACTGATACGCAAGATCTTTTGGCACATTCGGGTGTTGATCTTAGAAGCAGCTGTTCAGTGCGAATGGTCGTACCTATGGCAGATGAAAGTTTTATGTTGTAATGTATTTTTTATAGCTGCAGAAAAAAAAAAAAAAAAAAAAAAAACTCACAAGCCCTTCAAGTCAGAGTCGAGTCAGAGTCATGACTTGGTCGGATCGAGTCAGAGTCGAGTCACAAGAATTGTCGAGTCACCTCGAGTCTTTGGTTGCAAGCTCGAGTCAATGTCAAGTCACACAAAATTTCAGGTTGTTTCTACGAATTTTTTTGCTATGAAATGGCGTCCAACATGTTATAAAATGGAGCCCAAAAAGTTAGAAAATGTTGCCCAATATGCTATGAAATGGCGCCCAATATGTTGGAAACTGGTGTCCAGTGTTGTTTTAACAGGTTTGATTGTAGGTTTGTATATCTAAGTTTTCTCAGTTTGCATTATACTTGTCTCTTCAACTCTCAATCATTTCATAAATCTTGCCCAACCTTGTTGCAAGTGTTGTAGCCTCTCAGTTAGCGTTGTGGTGAATGTGCGATTCACCACGAACGAAATGTGCGTGAAGAACAACACCCATGTGGTGCGAATAAGCAGAAATAAGATGAGCACGACGTGGGACCTTCATTGTTGCTTGGTGCGACAGTGTGAAGCTTTGCACACTTGCTGCTCTGCCTTTCCAATCACAAGAAAGTGGTGCTTTGACCAGGATGCGAAGGTGGTGCCAGGGTACAACCTTCACAAAAAGAACGTGCAATAGGTGCGGTTCGTTGAAAAAACGAGGGGGTGTTGCTACAATTTCTTGGTTGGTATTGCATTGAAAATGTGGTTTTGCATGCCCAATACATGAAAATGACCAGAGATGGACATGTACTTGCATTTAAATTTTACGACATTTCAATATATTGATGGATTTGGGTGTTATCATTTTTGCTTAAACAGATTTGGATTGATTTTGAATTGATTAATTTCTAATGAAATTCTTCACAACTTTCGCTTCAGTTCTGGGACTGCAGATTATTGTAACTTTCGGTTCAGTTTTGGGACTGCAGGTTTCTGTAGGACTGCAGGTTAACAGTGGATTGCAGCCAACGACATGTTGGGAGCCACTTTTTGCAGGCACAATGTTGGGTCACCCTGAGCCAACCAAAGAAAGAGTCGAACCAACAATCCTCCGCATAATAGCGATTGAGATTACACATTTGATCAAGTTCGCTCTTCTATTGCAGCTACGAATTCTACGTTATATGTGCCGTAATCGCGTCTCCACCTGGGCTTAGGCTAATAACGGTGGTAGGAATTCAGATTTAAACAAGAGTCGGTTTTCGAATTTGCATTATATTTTGAAATATAGTTTTTGGATTGGATTTGAATCTGAAAAAGTTGAATCACTTTACTGGTATCTGTAAAAGACTCAAGGTCACACTATAGGTCCACTGCCATGTTCACGATATGCAAATACTACATTAAACCACGATAAGTTGTCAAGTAATATATTGTGCCCTGCTGGCTCCTCAGTGAAAGCAAAGTCTCAGGTCTTCCTTTATGCAAGTTGGGGAAACTTGATCCTTAAAATGCAGCATAGCACGACGAGACAGGCAAAACAGAAAATTTCTGCAACTCTTTATCATCACTGGAGCAAAAATGCTTATTTCTTTGTGTGCAAACGACCTGAGTTTATCCATCAGGAACTCAAAGATTTTGTAAAAATGACTCTGACTCGAGTTGAATCATTCTGTGAAAAACGTGACTCGAGTCAAGTCGGGTCACTATTTTTCTCAACGTGACTCGAGTCGGGTCCGAGTCACCAAAAATCGTGAGTCGAGTCGAGTCATTGACTTGAGTCACGCTATCACTGCAACGAGCTAAAAATGGTCTTAAGTGTTGTTTCAGCAGGTTTGTCACCAGGTTATTTAGATCGAAGTTTTTGGTGGAAGCAGTTTCCGTTTTACTTCTCTTCTTCACTCTCAGTTATTTCGACGAGGCTAGCTCAATCTTGCTGCAAGAAATACCCCCCCTTGTCTTTCACATGACCAAAAAAAGACCAGAGATGAACATGTTCTTGAATTTGGTTTTAAATCTTGCCGCAATCTAGTATTTTAATGGATTTGGATTTTTAATTTCTGCTTAACCAGATTTCGACTGGATTTAATATAATTGTTTTGAACTTTTTCGCTACTTTCGGTTCAGTTGTGTGACTGCATATTAAACGTATTGAAAAGGTAAATTCAGTGGAGTTTCTTATATCCGCAGATAATATATACGTTGCGTCAGGGGCTCAGCCAGGAATTTTGTTCGGGAGGGGCCAGACACTGACGTCGTCAGATTTCAAACTTTAGCTATTTTGCACAAAGATCATTTTGATGTCACTGGTCAATTTCTGGTCTATTATAACAGGGTATGTCGTCAAATATCTTCTACCAGTCGGCATCGATAAATTTTAGCAGACAACAAAACGTGTGCTTTTGCAGTGATCATTATCAAGCAGTTGTTAACCAAGCGGAAAGGGAAGTGCCGTGTAATGTTGTCCTTGAGAATATCACTGATTATGCCTATTGACTATTGAATAAGTCAAAATCAACTAAAAGTATGTAAGTGGATTCAGAGGATGCCAGTAGCAAAATTTTGACTTTACAAAATACCTGCGAGCACAATCAAAAAATAAAATTCAGTCTGCGTTTCTTTTTGAACAACTCATCGATAACCATCTCAGAATGAATGTCACATTACGATTATTCGTCAAAAAAAAACAACAATCCATCAGACGGTTTTGCTCAGGCCCGTAATCAGCTTGGAAAATCAGGTGGGGCGAAGAGTTTTCTGAGAGGAGCCCAAATTTTTCAAACTATGTCCAATAATTTTAAACTATGCCCAACACATTTATCCAGGGGGGCGAAAAGGTTTGCAAGGGAGGCTTCGCCCCCCTTTCCCCCTGGTTACGGACCTGTGTCCAATAGTTTTAAAGTATGTCCAACACATTTTTACAGGGGGGCCGAAAAATTTTCTACCTTGTTACGGGCCTGGTTTTGCCCCATAGTGCTGCGTAGACAAGCTAGCAACCGTTGAAGCGTTGAAAATGAATGTTCATTTGTTGCTGTTGTGACTGGCAACGTTTCAAATAAGTGCAACAGTGTGTGAATGTTTGAGAAAAAGACACAATTGCAGTGTCTCTGCAAGGTTTAACTCGCTGCTCAAGTTTAGATTACTGGCTCAGGGGCTATGAGAGGGGGTCCTGCAGGTACATTGTTCCGGGGCCCGACAGCTACGGAGGGGCCTGAGACCGAAAGACAGGCCTGCAATCAGCTTGAGACACCAAGGGGGCGAAGAGTTTTCTGAGGGGGGCACAATTTCTTTTAACTATGTCCAATAGGTTTTAACTTTGTCGAGCATATTTTTCCAGGAGGACAAAATTTTTCTAGGGGGCGTTCGGACCCCTGATGCCCCTATTTACGGGCCTGCTGAAGGAACGATTGAGTGTGTTACTAACACACTCGGAATAATGTAGCGAAATTAATCCCGCCCGGTGATAAAACTGGTTTTGCCTGAAGGATTTGGTAAGAAGTGTCATGTATTTTAATGTGAATTGCTGGCAGTGCATTTTCCTGATACGATGTATTGGTAATTATTAGCAGTAGGCCTTATTATTGTTGAACTTAAAGGTTTGCCTACTTTGTCGAATTTAAGACATTCACGATTACTGTCCCAGTGTACTGAATATTTCTTTACGTCTTGAATTTTTAAACATTTTCAAACAAATCTTTAATAAAACTCTAATAAACCAAGAGTTTTAGACTAAGAGATACCTCAAATGAAATTTGATTGGAAACATGCCAGTTCACAATACATTCTGATCTAACAGCAGTAGCCTCGAATGTTGGGCATATGTGTAAGATAATAACTGAAAAGTTTAAAATTAGCAAGTAACTGCAGTGCAGGACGCAAGTGCTTATAGTGCACCGCGAAGGTGTGCTCTGTATTTTGCTGATTGTTAAACTTGCGCCGCAAGCTGATACCTGGTCCAATCGAATGTGAGTTTAGGATTAGTGGACATAACCAGAAATCTGAAGATTTCGAAACAAACAGGAGAAACTAACCATATACAGTTTTTCGACAATGCTTTTAAAGCAGTGGTGGCCGCCATGTGGCCCGTGTCGCTTGTGTGAATTATTTCCAACTGTTTGTATTAGCTTGAGAATATTCTTGACAATTCCAGATACAGTAGCATTTGCTGAAAGATTTTTCAGCAAGCTTAAACTTGTAAAAAATTATTTGCGGTCTGCTATGTCACAAACTCGACTTGTTGACCTAGAAAGATTAAACATTGAGTCTAGCATTGCCAGACAAGTTGATTTTGATAGTGTTGTTAGAAATTTTGCTAATACGAATACCAGAAAATCGCTCTTATAATAGTTAAACGATTTTTTTCTAATTTTTTCCTTTGTTAGATTCTACTATGACCACTTAAAAGTCATGTTTGAAAAATGGTAATATGGTCACATTTCTTGAGTACCGTTAATCCGTTATGTTTTAATGTAATGTTTCATATGATCAATAAACGAGCACTTCTTGTTGAAGTATGGTGCACATTAATTAGCCTCAATTTTTATTTATTTCAAAATAAATTTGCAAGTCTTAGGGGCCCCAAATGGGTTTTGTTCCGCCTCAAAAAAATTCTCTTGGAGGCCCTATACTGGCCCACTGCACCACGTAAATATCCATCTGTCATATTCTGCTCTCAAGACTAACGATCGAAGAAGTCAACGCCAGATTTCACACAAAATCACCATGGCTGTTTGGTGATTAGTAATGGTTTGCCTGCTAATGATTTTTTATATTTGCTCTCTGAAACTGTAATAAACGTGATATTAACAAAGTTTGTGTGCTGTGCTGACAGTGACTTGCTGTACGTTTCAAAATTGAGTCCCTTCCACCTGGCTTTGCATACCCACTAGCCACAATGCCAATCGTGCTGTGAGAAATATTGCGTTGTTACATAACACTCCGTTGCGTGGTGCGCTTCGCGTTGATCATGTCTTGACCGTGTATGTTTCTATTTGGTTCGGCAATACTTCATGCAAATAATCCTCTCAAAAATGTCTCATCTGAATTTATACTCCTTTGCAAGAAAGCTGCACCTTGCATTTCATTCAGGCTACACCTCAGCTCGTGTTGTCCGCATTCATTGGCAACTTTGCTAACAAAGTTGCATGCTTTAGTCATATAGTTTCGCATCCAATCGCAAAAAGTCACATTAAACCTTGGTCAGTGAGAGAACACGACACTACGTGAGTCCGACTGTTCCTTCCGTTTGTTTTAGAACAGTTGAGGTTGATATAAAACACCAGCGAAAAATCTTAAAAAGTTTTTTCGGGAGGAGGCCTCTTGGGCCTCATTCTGGCTGCGCCTCTGCGTTGCGTTCGTTTAAAGCAGGGTCTCCAGACTACGGCCCGCGGGCTAAATCCGGCCGGCGACGCCATGTCATCCGGCCCGCGGAGACATTTTGCGAATAATAAAAAATAATATAATTCCGAAAAATGTATTGATTTGGTAGAATGTAACATATCCCGAAAAATCCATTACGTAAGATGTCTGGCCCTCGGACTGTTGTGTAATAGCTTATGTGGCCCTCGGAAAACAAAGTTTGGAGATCCCATTGAAAAAAATCTGCTCTTTTATGCATGGTGTCATCAAAATTTCAGAATAAGTCTGACTTTCATTGATCCAGTCCCTTTTCTTGAGTTTACCCTAGGGTTGCGTGAAACACCTGATCCTTAAAAATCTCGCATAACACCACGGCGAGCTGTGGCGTGCAGAGGTCTGGTGGTGCCCGGGACGACTGCTTGATTGGATGCCCCCCTTCAAAATTCTAGTATTGAGCAGTGGCGCATGGTGGTCATTGTTATTGGATATGCGCTGTTTGTGACGTCACAATATGACGTCATATTCACGTTTGCAAACCAATGTTTTGGCGAAGTTTGTTGACACAACATACATATCCAGGGACGACGGAGCAGCGGTAGGGCAGGGGGAGCAGTAAAAGAGTTGAGGGCAATGGAAACTAAAAAAACACAAAATAATCGTTACCAAATGTGTTTGTTTCTGTTCATCAACAATGTTGACCGCAAAAATAATAACCGAAATTACAGAACTCATTCTGAATTTTCCGGGTGTTCTAATAGTTGTATAAATTTGCTTCAAGTCGATCTTGATAAACCATGAAATTACCTATGATATTGTTATGAAAAGACACCTCCCCCACCGCTGCCTGCCTTTTGAAAGGGCAGAGGGGGCAATGGCCCCGCCATGCCTCCATTCTGTGGCGTTCCTGTGCATATTATTCTACATGCGCTCTCTTTGCTCGTTGTTGTAGGCTATACAATGTGTCACTGTAACGAACATAAATTAGGAGCGGTCTCCTAAGACAGAGCAGTTCATAACTGCAAAAATATCTGTCAACGCTTAAAACAGGGGAGTAGAACACACACAGTGCTACGTCAGCGCAGTTCACAACTGCAAAAATACAACGCTGCGCAAATGTCTCGTCGAATAGCAGTCGGTCAGAAGGAATGCTGCGGGAATGACAGACACCTAGGGTTGATAGTTTGAAGCTTGTAAACTACCCAAGAATTGCGAATGCCAATAAAATACGCAAGAAAATTTTCGTTTTTTATTATGTGGCTTGTTGATGATGTTCGTACATGGTACTAGTGCATGAACCCGTGTGTATATATATGTGTGACGTGTTGTGTGCGTTTGAGCGCAACTGTGACCTCATGTTCTTCTTGCCGATGTTCGAGACACGTGCGCATCGTTACATGTTCTGTTTCCTCATTTAATACAAGCCATCACAAAATCAACATGGCTGTTATGCATACAATTACTAAGGGGAAAAACAGTACGGGCAGGGGTGTAGTGCTAAAAAACGAGGTGTGGGAACGCCGTTCCGTCACACGCAAAGAGCTGCTTTAGTTCTCACAATCCAGTCAAGCAAGCTGTAATCTAGTTCGCACAGTGATGGAGTCCCGAGACTTGGTCTCGGTCTCGAGACGTGTCTCGAGACCCGTTTTTTCGAGTCTCAGTCTCGGTCTGGAATGTCTCAGGTCTCGTCTCGGTCTCGGTCTAGGATTTCGGTCTCGGTCTCGAGACTTTGCATGAGTTATTTTTTAATAAGGCCTTGCAAGAAACGAGTCCTTAAAAACGGATTTACAAAGCAATTGTTCAAAATTCAGCGGTTCAAACCGATCAGTGGCTAAGCTTTCTTTGTTGTTATGCTGCTGTTGCAACCACTCCGGTGGTGTTGCGTTGATTGTGTGATTCACCACGAACGGGATGTGCGTGAAGAACAACACCATACATATACGTGGCGCGAACAAGCAATAATAGAGTGATCGTGGCTTGTAATCTCTGGTGATACTAATGATGTCAACGATTGAACGTAGCAATAGCGTGCGCGAAGAGTGATCATGGCATGTGAACTCTATTGTTCCTTGCTGCCACAGTGCGAAGCTTTGCGCATATGCCGCTCGGGATTTCCGATCGCAACACTACTATGAGGAAAATATTTGAAAAATTGTGCTGAATTCAATAAAAACATTGTGTGTACCAGTGAAACCGCAGCGCATAATTTCTGCAACGCGTGCAACGAGATGTTAGGAGTAGGCCTACTTTGCTAAGGACTATCTTTCAGCTGTTTTTGCAAGCAGATTTATTACAAAAACCAATATTCAAAAGAAGTGGGAGAGTGCCAACAAGTTTCTTTTTTGAGAAACCAAATGAAACGAGGTCTTTTCTTCGAAGTTCTTTTCAAAGTTGTGTGTTAAAACACGCTGGCGAGTTTTTTTGTTCCACGTAATGCAGACTTTGCAAAGTTCAGAAACGCTTCGGAACTCTTGAGAAAAAGTTTAGCTCATAAGAGTTCTATACAGAGAGCAAGTAAAGCGTCATAGCTGATCAGCTACTCTGACGTGCTGCTAGGCTTTACGGCCCTTCTGCGTTTTCTAACTGACCTACGGTGTTGCGAACCTCTAAGTGAGGGAGCGAAAACGGAAATTCGGAACAGTTGTGAATAATCAATTTAACGTAAAAACATGGAAATCATCAAAAACTTCAAAATAAAAAAAACTTGACAATAAAAAATAGCAAATCTAGGAAAATATATATATCTAGCCATAAAATCAGCAGAAGGCGGTAGACGATTTCACTGCCAGTCAGATACAACGCTAATCTCGATCTTCGCTCATTCTGCTACACTGTAGCAGGTTGTCAAACTCATTTTCATGGAAGGCCATATCAGTATTATGTTTGCCCTCAAAGGGCCAGTTGTAACTGTTAAGACAGTGTAAATGTGGTTTTTGTCTGCGTGACCGCAAAAACCTGCAAACACACTGAATACATTGCTGCACATTCAAACTAGCATGTGTATGTAACTAAACAATGTTTATTTTATTTTATCGCAGCCTCGTGGTCCATATCACAAGCACAATCGAATAATACAAGAGTACAATGCGTAGCCATAGCGGATAGCACATATACACGATATGTGTTAGCACTTAGCACACAATCAACACTGAGCGGGGCAAAGCACTTTAACAACACCCCAACTACAATGCCCTTTACTCATCATCATACAGGGATTCGGCAGTGGGAGATAAATGAAAGCATTCTAACATAAAATTTCGGGTAAACAGCTATGAGAAAAAAATAACGAACAAAATAAATCGGATGGGGTGCACATTGGTGCACAGAAGCATACAAATTGTTTCGATCAAGTTTTCTTAGGTTCAAGTTTTCTTCCACAATCAGCTACGTTGATGTGTAACCAGCATCTCTGTGACGTAGTAATTGTTATGTTGCAGTGAAAGGAGCCTGAAAACTGAAAAACTTTTTTAAGATGACTAAAATAGCAAAGTTATAACATGGCAAAGACCATCATTCGCCTTTATACGCAGGTATAAACCACTACTGTTACAAAAAGTCTGAGTAGGCTGAGGCTTAAAATTTAAGCATCGTGGGCCACCAGTTTGACACATGTGTGCTACAGCATGCTGCAACCCAACAATGCCTGTCGAAAGCATCTCCTAATACTTTCTCTCTGTCAGAGAAAGAAAAAATCTTCAATACGAAGACAATGGTTACCTGCAAACGATCTGCCGCAGTTTTGAAACAACTGACAAGTGAGACAAAAAAGCAAACCGAAGTTGCTACAGCACTTTATTAGCCCTGTGCACTTCGTGGTTGCCACGGAAAACACATTCAATCCACAGTCCCAACTGTTTCACAAGTAATGACAAAAAGAAAACTTTCCCGCTGAACCATAGCCTGACATGAGCCAACGCATGCATACGCTATGCAAAGAAGGCAGAAAAAATGGAAAAACTAATGATGAGAAGGGTGGCGAATAAGCATAGAAAGCAAGACCCATAATCTAGAATTAAAAACAACACCCTTCGCAGTTTGTATTTGATTGTGATGTTCAAGATACTTTATTATTCCTTATAGTTATAATAAGCATGCCATGATGTATCATTTTCTTTCATTTTATATTGTTGTAAGCAAATGTAAGGAGTGGAAAGAGAAAGCATTTAATGGTCGGCCCCGGGCGACAGTTAGCATCGCCACCCGACACTACGCCACTGCAGTGGAGCATGCAGTGGGATATTACCTCGCTGGTTCAAAGTGTAAACCTAATTCGGGCCAAACGTCTATTACTCCAATAGGCCTAAATATTTTTTTCTTTGCGTCAACAAGGGAACCACGGGCAAAATTTTTAAAACTTGTTTTCGACTGAGTGAGCAAGTTTGGATGGTTGAAACTAGTTACAATTTTGCTTTTCAAATTTCAAAATAGTGCTTTCGTTTTTTATATCTCTAAATTTGTCACCTGTTAATTCTAAATATTCGGAGAATTCTAAATCAATTTTTTGTCGTCTGAGGAGAAAAGAACTAGGAAAGGTGCAAGTAACATTACACACAATGGCAAAGCGTTGTTAGTCAAAATTTGCGAAATATGTGGCGAAGAAATTTAAGCGTCAATGCCGAATATTAGCTTATTGCCTGGCGCTAAAATAAAAAGAATGCAGTGAAACAGGTGAGGGGCACATAGAAAAATATTTTGAAAGATTGTTGCTTCATGAGCAAGTGCTTCAAACGACGAAACACCTGGGAAAGAAGTTGAAGGATTAAAAGCAACCTTTCCTGAAGTGTTAGCCTACCACTTTGATGTGTTGTTTTGATTAGTGCTGCTATACACACTCGCCTATATCGAGTGTGCTTGTTTAATATGAAAAGAAATAATTCACCTCTTTTCCACGTTCTCAAATAACATACTTCAATATTGAGTAGCAGGCCAGAACATGGGAGCTTCATCAGGGCATCACGTCCTGTCCTTACACAGAATGGTTAGTAGCGTTTTTTAACGAATATGACAATTTATAATTTTTCTGAGTCAAAACAAATTTATTGAAGCATAGCAATGGCAAACACCTTTATCTTGGTGTTTGGCAACATTCCAAATATTTTTTGCAGCATTTGTCATAGAGTTAGCTTTAATTACCAACAGAGAAATTTGATGTCTCGAGTCTCGGTCTCGAACTTCAGGTCTCGGTCTCGGCTTTTATGGCAAAGTCTCGGTCTCGAAGTTTGAGCCAGGTCTCGGTCTCGGAGGTTACGGACGGTCTCGACTATATCACTGAGTCCGCAACCAGGGGTCTCACAAATGCAACTCCAAAAATCCCTAGAACAGTAGTGGAGAACGGGGTATGTTGAACCATTTTTTACATTTTTTACCATTACTCCTTTAGTGTAGGCACTAGAAACCTGAAATTGGGGCATTTGGTAGTTAAATCCATTTAACACATTTACACGTAGGTTGTTTGACATTGCCTTTTATATTCTTAGCATAAATTGAAAACAAAAAACATCACTTTTGCGTTTCAGCTTACCCCTTGCGGGGGGTAAGTTGAACCAGGTAGTGGGGAAAGTTGAACCAAAATAAATATCTGCCACAAAAACGAACTGATGCAGAATGAAATGTCGGAAAATTTACACTTGCGTGAATGCAATCAAAAATATTTAAATCCGTTGTAAACACATCTAACCATTGATGCATGAGGAAGTGGCGGAGTAGCCCTACTTTCACTCGAGTAAATTTATATGATTTTTGAAGTCCAATGAAAATACATGTTTCTTTTGTCTTTTTGTCGTTCCAGGGTCTTCTAGAAACGGGAGTATCTTTACAATGTCCCGTTTTGAAAAAGGCCACTCGTCACCAAAGTTGAAAGTGACGGCTGGTCTTCCTGTTGTAGGGTCATTTCTTCCTCTTTTCAAAAATTTCCTTCACATTCTCTAATAACGTCATCAATACTCCCAACCAATGGGTGTAACATATGAAAGAGTTTTTTTGCCAGTGAAGCTCACAGCAGGGCAGATAAAGCCAGTATGATCAGGGGGGAGATTTCAGAAATATTTGGTTGGTCAAGTCTCATTACTGTGTCACTACTGTGAGGGAGATGAAGTATACATCACAACACTGCCGTGACAAAACAATGGACGGCAAAATGGCCTTAAATTGTGAATGCTGCGTTTTCCGAATTGTACAAAATCATGGTGAATAAAGTTACTTTCGAAGGTTTTAGGGGGAGCGATTGCCCCAATCGCTTTTTTTGATAGAAGAAATTTTGATAGTTCCTTCACATGTTTTGCCAAACCATTTTCCATTCCATCACTAAACATTTTGAGTTCATCACTGAGAGCATCATCTCCATAAAGATGTTTCGCTACTGAGGCCTTTCGGTCAATGAATCGTTTTAAGTATCGCGATTAATTTCATATTGGCTTGCAGTTTTCAATATTAAAGTGCTTTTTGCTACAGCGTCGGAAGAGGCTGTCATAAAATCTTCCAAAACAGAAGCACGATTTTTTTGTTATTAAAGGAATTTTTATAAGTGCAATGATTAAAAACAACAGTAACTAAATCAAACAAACAACAACTAGCGACTTGGATTAAGTGGGGTAAGTTGAACCATGGTTAATTTATGTCAAAGCACTAATGTCCAGCTGTGCAACACAAGGTGATGAACTCTGATGGACCTACGCCTTGAAGAAATAACGATATCAAACAAATATACCTTTCCCACTATGAATTATGAAACAGCACAGTACATTTTCAGTTTTTCACTTTGAGCTCACAAAAACACTTCCAACTTGCCAGCTTTCTGCACCAAATAATTTTGGATCTGAGTCATCAACCAAAATGCATTCCTAACAGGCTCCAAACAATAGGTGTCGCGCATCAGTCCCTGGACCGCTTCATTTAGCCAAAACAGAGGTGGTTCAACTTACCCACCGGTTCAGCATACCTGTTCTCCCCTACCAAAAAATCCCTAAATCTGTAGTGGTGCAGCATAAAATCGGAGTGCCATGATAAATGTTAAAAATAGAACCAAATACGATTTGAAAAATAAAATAAAATGGTTCATTTCAAACATTTTCATACTTTTCCGAAAATCCCTGAAAAGGATCAAAAGTTCCAATCCAGGAACAAAATCTCTAAAAGTGAGAGTACTGTAGGCAAAAGCTTGAAAACTTCAAGACTAATTACTGGTCTGAAACCAAGATAGCAGAGCTACGATAAATGCAAACAATCAGACAAAGCGGGAAGTAAGCAAATACCATTGTTGATATCACAAACAGTAATTGCACAACCATGCTGGGTGTTATACACGAGATAACTTGTCATTTATTGATTTATGCTGCTCCAGGCGCTACACGTGGAATTGAAAGGAAAAATCCGAATCTTTACGTAACGTAACTAGTACAAAAGGTGTGAGAACGCCATTCCCACCCCATTACACCCCTGGATACGGGCTTATGTAAGCCGTCTTCATAGGCGGATCCAGGGGGAGCTAAGGGGGCTGAAGCCCCCCCTAAATTTTTTCAGATACGGTTTTTGATCGATGGTTACCGACACAGAAACGTCCATTGGGATAATTTTTTTGTATAGCCTTTAAATAAACCATTTCTTGCACAGGGTTAGGGACGAAACTATTAAATGCAAGGCTTATTTTGCCGAATTTGGGCAGTCCGAATGTGCATATTTCACTGTAAATGAAATTTCTAATAAACAAGTTTTTATATAAAAAATATGGTCACAATATTATATAAATACGTAAGTGTTT
>Ga0210059_1010845_pt1 | contig 14020 bp, 11 predicted proteins | sample Ectturendosymbi2_FD_188042 | JGI IMG/M metagenome (GOLD analysis project Ga0210059, IMG submission 188042) | Ecteinascidia turbinata endosymbiont from Florida, USA - Sample 2 (SPAdes) (version 2) | ecosystem: Host-associated > Tunicates > Ascidians > Unclassified | place: Key West, Florida... | reverse complement strand
CCACTCCTGACACCTCTAAGAGAATACAAAGCGAACAATAATGGAGCATTATTTTCTTTCTTTCTGTTTGTTGATCGCATGCTTGCGCTACATGCGCCGCTTCAGTATATGGCGCTTCAGCGCTTTTATTTTTAGAATCAGTCGAGTTGACTGGCAAATGTTTCGAGAGTAAACAGGAAAGAAAATACTTACTTTCCAAAAATGTACCGGAAATTCGCCTACACGTCAGCGATGCACTGATTTGTCAAAGATCATGAGACTTCTTTTGATCTCGTAGCTTGATTTGAAAACTTCTCGTTACGATATTTTCTGTCGAAGATGAAATGCTCACCTTTCACGGTGGTTGTAGAAGTCTTCGGTTGCAGCTCAAGCACCGTGCAATGCTCATGAAAACGGAACGCACAGTAATCACCACGAACTTAAACCGTCCTAATCATGCTCATCTGGTATAAACTAGTCAGCTTGTAATTTTCAAGAGCAATATACAACAAACTCGTTCCACCGAAACCACTCCCAAAAGCACAGAGTCACATTCACTGAACACCGATCGGGCCGAAGCACAACAACACTGACCGCAAACAAGCACTGTAGTTTCATGACGTCTTCAGCGAGCGGTCTCACAGAAGCGTTTGTCAACCTCAGCACACGTCTGCCAGGCCGGTGAAATATTACCTTTCCCACTTGTTACGTGTGTTTAACAGCTAAACGGCCACAAGCTATTAACGGCTCGGTCGCGTGACTGTCTGGCTGTGTTGCCGTATGCCGCCGAAGATCGAGGCTGAATTGGGCCGATAGCTGTTGTGTTCAGCATCTCCGGGGAACAGCTGTTACATTTTGTTGCGTACAACACATTGGCACCGTCTGAATGCAGACTTCCGCTGTGATGAAGACGGAATGCCTGAACTTTGTTTTACACTTTTAGTAGAGATCAACTTGATCACCTGTCCAACACAAGTTAAAGTCAACTTTTTTCGACTTAATTTTAAACGTTTGGTTGATTTCAGAGCTGATGTCACAACTTCGGAAATCTTATCGCTTAGTGCAGCAAAATAATCTTTCTTTACAAGGATGCTTGATATCCTTAAGATATTTACTTTTTTTGCTTGCTCTGGTCTTTGAAGAGTTCCACCGCGCAACAGATACATTTACAGTAACGCGGACCTTATAGTTCGGCGTTTTGCAATTCTCTTTACATGTGAAAATATGCATGGCAAAGTCCTTGATGGTTGAACTAATGACGTTACGTCAGAACCGAAAAAGACGAAACGCACAGAATACCAACGCGATTTGCGAAGACATTTGATTCTCGGTTTCGCCTCAGTACATTTCTTTACATGTCCCACGTTCGCTTAGATGAGGCGTGGGATGCCGATTTCATTTGTGTTAATAGAGGTTAGCAAGGCTTCAATTACATCTTTATCGGCGTTTTCATTACACGACGTTCATATCGAAAACAACGGTGAAAAGTGCAGTGCACAAATATATCCCGCTGCAGAACCATACATGTGTAAAGGTCACGTTACAATTCAGATTTATGTCGCACCTGCAGTGCCTCTTTCCTTACCTTGTGTAAATGTCCAACAGTAACATATCCATATTCTAAACGAATAGCCCAAATCTTTAAAACACGTTAATTTGTTCGCACCGTTTTCCAAAATTTTCTAAAAATAGTCGTGTTTTTCAAAATGGCGGTTCGTGTCTTTTAACGTCATCTAGCAAATATTTTCAGTACGTTTCTGCCATTTTACCACTTAACCAATGTCGGCAGCAATGTTGTCATGGAAACCAACTCCCAAACCAGATGCTGAAACGATATGGAGATTGAACAGCGACAGAATTCCATTCCTTGCTTGAACCCAGTTTGTTTATTTGTAAATGCACACGGCGGGGTGTCAAAAAAGAAAGTAGTCCGCTTTAACATTCTCAAAAATGATCATGAATCTAAACCCGGACTTACGAAGTACACGTAACAGTGCCGGTGAACCAAATTACCGGTATCGTAAAAAATTATCACTGCAGATCTAGACAACAGCACTTCCTCCCAGCAAAATACAAGCTTAAACACTGCTGAAATTCTTAAACAAGCCCTTTCTATAGACCAACTGTTCTTAGAGAGGCCTTCCAACTTGCAGCAGTACCAATCGCGCTGTCTTCAACCACCTGCCTTATCCGCCCGTTGCTACATTTGTCTGACAAGGCTCAGCCCGTTTTAGCTCTACATGGCATTGTGCTTCCCTTTTTCCCTGACATTGCTCAGTCCACACTCTGTCAACAATGTCGCGTCTCGGCATTCCACCAACACCTGCGTTATATGTGCTCTGAAGTTAAAGCGCGAGCGACAGATACTTTTTTCAATCTCGAAAACATTCAACAATACAGTCAACGCGAATCGTTGAAGAGCGTTGTACTTCACAAAATAGGCCAAGCAGTAAATAGCCTCGTGAAGCACAACGGCGCAAGGAAGTCAAGCTTGTTTTTTGTGTTGTTTTGTGAATTGATGATCGCGCACAGATAATCGGCGTTTGCATCTCTTTGAGGACACTAAAACAGTAAACCAAAGAACGCACCAATATATAAAGAACAGTATAGTCTCGACACAAACAAAATTTAAAAGGTCCACCCTGACACTGAACCATTTCGCAAGTGTCTGGATTCAACGCTGGTTTCACAATTGTAACAGTCAAAATGATTGGTGAAAAAGTTTGATAGTCGATTTAAGATCAAACTTGCACTCACGCATGACTATGTTGGTTGGTTTCATTTCAAATAAGTAGAATGGTGCAGCTGTAACCTGCATTTGGTGGTGTGCATCTATGTTCTGATCATATTTGCAAACAACTTTTTTACAGTTTCCAAGTCAGCGTGTGACCAATAAGAATAGGTTACTTTCGAAGCAGATGCTCATTTCAAGAGTAGGTAATTTACTTCTCACCAGTTTTCAAAAACAAGACCTTCATCACCTTCGTACAGAAGTTTGCAGGCGCCAAAGCTATCTTCAAAATTTTCCAACAACCAACTCAGAACATTCCTTCACAACATAATCATATGTGGATAAACGGGTTCTCGTGTAATATTTATTCCCCGCGAGAACAAAAACAAGGCGGTAGGAAGTTTTCTGAAAATGGCTCTCGGACTTCGACAACGGCCAAAAAAAATTGACAGCCGTTGAAGGTAGCAAAAAAGTGCCATCGTACGCATTCAAAAAATCGAAAACTGGAGAAAAACTTGGCAAAAGTCTACGGGTTCATTAAGTCAGAAACTAACCAGAGGTATTTTTTTACGCGTTCGTTCCAAAATATGGCAAAGGCTTGAGAATGTCAGCAACACAGAGCGGTTGCGTTGTGGCAGTCCAGAGTGGTCGCTGACAATGAAAAGTGCTGCAGATATAGTAATGTTGCTTATCACTGGGTTATTTCTATGCAGAGTGATTTCGCACGCAAAGAGGATAACTGCAGCGAAAAAATGTTAAACTGCACACTGTTGTCGTAAGTATGATCTTGCATATGCCTCAACTAAAACTACTCGGCCATTGGACTGTTGCAGTCCCAGCACAAAATACAAGCAGGGAACATAAACGATGCCCGCAGCACAAAAAAAAAACTAGAACACAAATTTACCTAATTCGAACATTACATTCAAAAGAATAAACAGCGGATCAAAACAGTCAATTGCGAGCGAGATTCGTAATAACGCACCATAGCCTCTCGATTATCGCCAAATAGTTTTTATGATACAGCCAGTTGCTGAAAGCAATAAATATGATGCTACAGTTCAGTTCAGTTAATTTCTGTATCCCGACTAAGCAGAGAATACCTAAGCAGGAATGCAGGGACAGGACGCGACGACCGTAGCTGTCATTAAGTCACTGCTACAATGACGTAATTTTCTACTGCGTATCTTTAGTAAGGCCAAGCGAATTTATCATGCTCAAACAAATATATGTACAAAAGAATGACAGCTAAAATGCATTACTTGCCTGAACCCAAGCCTCTCTTTAATTTCCTTTGCTGTCTCTATTGCTGGAAAGAGCAGGAAATATTCTTGCACACTTTCAGGTATCTCACCTTTCTTAAAACCTCTTTCCTTGTTCAAAATGTCTTCCAAACTCTGCTTACATGCGTCAGAAATCGATTAATCACCAATTTTTTAGGAATACATCACCTCTTATTTACAATGAATTATTACCTTTGAAGCAACTCTACAATCAATTCTTCGACATTCCACCGAACGACACTCAACTAGTGCAGTAAATGTTTTCCTTTAAGCTTTCAGAATATTACATGTTCTTGGAAAGTGCAGCAAACGATTAAGTACACTAACGCAATGCATTTGGAAAACGCAAGCATTTCTACACTAAAATGGCAATACACTTTTTTGAAAGTCTGTGAAATATTTTAATTGCTGATGAAGAAACAATCGTGCTAAGCTTTTAACTGAGTCACAGCTCTAAATATATTCTTAGGCAACATAAATTGTTTTGAAGGTGTTGACTAACGTCGTTTGACTACGCGAGACAGCGAAGTTTGCAAAATTAAGCTTGCGAAATTATATGCGCCGTATTATATCCTACTCAGGCAGATGCTGCTTTCACGTTTCATCTTTCCGTTTACAAAACCTATTCGTAATTACAGTGCCTTCGCAAGCCAACGCCTTCCACAGATGAGTGCTCTATTGTCTTCGTTCTAACGCGATGTCAAACACGGGCCACGGTGCGCTGTTAATTTACCGCGGAAAAGCCCAGGTTATAGTTTTTTGGTGAATCAAGATCACGGCAGCACTTTTGTTTGCAGCTGAAGCGCCAAACAACCATTAACCTCACATGTGTATGGGAAGGCACGAAAGTCATGACAAACACCTAATGTTCTGCATAGCTTGAGCAAGGTTTTCACTGAAACGTCGGAAAACTTTGCACCGACAAACCTGGCCATCAGTTTCGCTAAAGTCACGGTGGTGTGCTTTGATAAACTCACGTCTGATTTGTTCAACAATGTGGAGAAGGTGAAATGCTCATTATCAGGAACAAGGCACAGTCAGAGCAATAGCTGCAACTAACTGCATCAGGTATTAAGGGTGCCCTGAGTAGGCCTTGCACTGTCTAATCTAAAAGAACGCATGCAGTGCATACCTTGTCTCCGTCCTCGTCAGACTAGTACACGAAAATAGTGACGGTCGCCTTTCGGGCTTAACTCATTCAAAGAATCAGGTGTTTTTCTTACGCCGTCAGCACGGCTGTACTACTGTCACGCCTGAGTAAGCCGCTACCATAACCAACTGGGTTGTGAAAAGTTGCGTCACTGATGGATGAAACACGATATTTCCCTCATTGCCCCCGTACGTTTTGATGAAAAGTTTGAAAAGGACACAGGTCAAAGGCAATCATTCACGTTTCTTTGCCGATGAAAACTGAAATATACGTACAAATTGCGGGGAATACAAAACCTGTGGAAAAGCGTTCATTTCTCCTAGAAGATTGCTTATTTGTTAAACTGGTTTCGAATAACACTTCATTGTTTATCTCGACTGGAATCATTTTATACAAGTCGTATATGAGTAAATCTTACGCTCTTCCAGTGCATCAATATCAATTATTCCGTCACTGCTTTCCTTGGCAGTGGCAGTAACTTTTTGAACTCGTTGCTCTTTGAACATGCAAAACCCTGATGGACCAATTAATTTCGATGTGCCTGCATGATGCATGATGAAAAACAAGTAATAATTTTCGACAAGATACGCTGTAGTCTTTTAGGTGAGAGATACTCTCTAATGTCAAAAGCATCAAACAGTGTAATGCAGACTTACTGCGCAGAAAATTTGTCTATTCTGTGCAATAAAAAATGTTACTAGTTATGTAAACGCCCGCTTCAAAATGGTTACTGAAAACTAAGAAATCAAGCAACATTATTTATCGTTTCAGAAGATCTTTCTCTCTTCACAAAAATAATTACCACAATGAAAGTACAAAGCCCTGCATGGAAAGCTATTTTTGACAGTTTTATGAACATTAAATTCGGGTAGTAAAATTAGTACCCCACTTGCTATATTTTATTGGGAGAATGCATGTAGTTTCAGAATCGTTTTAGACCTGGCGGGTAACATGAATGCATTGCGCAAGCATTGCTAACTTCAATTTTAAGTTATCATTTTGCATCTTGGCATGAAGTTAGGCGTTATTCAGTACAATCGCCGAGAGGAGAATGCATTGAAACAACTCTCTAAACATATGAAGTACACCTAGATTTGCAAAGGCAAAGGCATGATCCAGTAATACTGTATCACAAAACAAAAAAATAACTAAAACATGCTCAAAAATTCGAAGGGGTAATTTCAGTCCTACCCCTACATACAAAACTGTTCTAAAGGCGTTCAGGTGCATCGTCTGGAAGTTAGATTTATAAGCCTCCACTGCAGGCGCGGTCGTTTGCTTTCTGTTGTATTCATCCGACTGCGGCAAATCCGTGGCAGAGAATAATTCATAATCAAATCGTCAACTACAGTTAATGATGTTGAATGTTATGAATAAACAACCTGGAACCATATTATAGTTGAAAACCCTCAATTGCCACAAGATTGACCAGAGAGTGGAGGTTTTCGAAGGTTGATATTGTAGAGGAGCAACAAACTACATTGCATTCTGCAGCGGACAGTGGTTTAGCCAGCAGAAGCTTCTACTGCGTTGATAACCCAATCTCACTCTATGTATGAACCGTTACACAAAGTTCGTGACGCGTAGCATGGTATTGGTTTCAAAACTAGATATTTTTATGATTCTCAAAAAGCGATTTGTGTTATTTATAGATGAACAGCGTCGGAACACAGGGGAGAGCCTGCGGCTACGTCTGCAGAAATATGCGCCTGTGTAGAGTTGTCTTAACGTTGCTCGACTGGTTTTGAAAACAGCAGGGTACAAGAGGGGGATCCAAACCTCGCAGTTCACTTGGGTATGCTGGCCCGTTTGTGCCATGAAAATGTGTTGTTAGATTTGGAAAAACATTACTGTAAATTTTTTTCAGATAAAAGTTTTTTCAGATAAAAATATTATTTTATGAAATAATTTGCACCTTTGAAAAAAGTGTTAAAATTCACACATTCTTCAAATTTGAAAAAGAAAGTGCTTTCTAATCTTTTTTCAAATTTGAAGGAACTTCAAAATCGTATAAATTTCCATTGTTGTTTTGCATAAGACTAGTCGTTCTCGTTTCTTGCTGCAAAATGTTGCTTATTTCATTTCATTTGTAATTCGTGGGATTTCAGAAAATTTCCAGGGCAGGAACTCAGTTTTTAACTGACCTGCTCATAGTGCATAAAGCATCCCAGTTGTCGACTCATTGGTTGGTTTGCCACACGTTTTGCCCGCCCACGCAGTCCTACTTAGTTCCTGTAGATCCAAAGCAACGGCAAACCTTTGGAATCGAACAACGATTAAAGGTGCATTTCGAATTACGCTTCGAACTTTCAAGATGGTGGTCTCTAGACAAGTCACAGTGATGGAATGTAAGTTTTCCAAACCTGTTTTGTCAGACTCGTACCTCAAACAACCTGCTAGCGATAACGCCTTGCACACCGCCGTAACGACCATCGCAGCACAGTTCTTATGATCCACCCAGTTCCTAGCAATAGAAAATATGTTGCTCAAAATAACCGAAATTTCTGCTGGAATTTATCTTTTTTGTGAAAAAAGTCCAAAGTTTCATGTTTAAGCAAATAAAATATCACTGGCTTGGATTGAATGTGCTTTCCCATTTCCTGTTAACTTGCAGGCTGGCCAACGTTATAAGCAACAACTTTTGATAACTTTGCAGGTATCTCAAATTTTTCAAAAAATCTTTGATCGCATCTCGAATATTTCGAGTTGTGCCGTCAAGCTTCAGACACCTCTTTAAACATATTAATCGATTAACCACCTTTAGCTGTAAATACCATACACTTGCAGCAGCACTGCAATTCACAGCAGTCACTCAACTGATCTTTAGCGAACTTGTGCAACCAAGGCAAACGCTAATTTTTACGAATACCACAAAGTCTGGAAAGATTAGCGACGCAGTACAGTGAAGTAAGGCTTTCTGCGAAACGGCAAACAAGCGTTTCCCCGTTCGACGGAACATCATTTTCTGCAAGTCCTGTCAAACATCTTTGCTTCTGATACAGGATCAAACCTATCAAGTTTACAAAATTGCTGGTGCAAGATACACATTACTCATTCGAAGCAGACCACCACCACTCAACGCAAAAAAGGGCTGTTATCCTTCGACTGCTGAGCATACCCGCTCGCCAGAGACGGAAAGCTATGTCAGACTTGTGGCATGCCGTCCTATGCCAGTGCTTGTTCCTATCACGCTTACGCCTTTCCGGAAGTGTATTCGTATCCTTCTTCGCGAGCCCAGCATGCTTCCTAATGCACCTCACCTAACTGTTCATCGCAATGGGGCAAATGGTGGTTTGTTGGCTGTGCAGTGATATCAAAGAAAACTCCAGGACATTCAAGCGGAGAGAATGAAGATCACGGCGACAGTTTTGTCAGAAGCCGGAAACGTCACGAAACCAGAAACTGCACATACATGTGTCAAGGCATGAATGGCATTCACGAAACAAAGGGAAAACTTTCGTGCAGAGAACAGATGCATGGCTCCTGAGTGTTAACTTGTAGCATGCATTTCTTGTAAACAAGTAATTCGCACCTCTGTCTCACATGACGCGTTAGCACTATCAAAAAACGGGCTGAAGGAAGGGAGCGCTAAAGATGAATCTGTTTGGTCCCTTGAACATCACTGCAACAAAGCTCAGAGGGCCACTGCTGCCACAGCCATTTCAGAACTTTAAGAAAAACTACTGCAGACAAGTTCTTGGGAACTTAAAAGGATCCAAATGACTTAACAATGCAGACGGCTGAGTCGGTATTAGCCAGCAGAACTTTATCTCGACAAGATTTCCGGAAGCATTCTGGTCACGTGGCCGAACCAACGTAGCTGAGACCTCTATTCGGAGAAGTGGTTGGACATTCAGGGTTGTCAGAATTTGACACCTGTGCACATTCGTTAGGTCAAACTAACTTCTAGGCAACTGCTGCGTGATCTTAGAAAGTCAGCTTGTCATTCCGAGAGAGTTATTGAAAGCAATACAAAAATCAACCAACAAAATAATACTTGCAAACCAAGTACAGTGCTTGCTCCAATATCGTGCACTGCTCGGGCAAGATTTTTAGAACGAAACTGAGCGAATAAGCAAACAAACGGATAATTGAATTCTTGTATGTTAGCGATAGAAACAGCAACACAAAGCATAGCACACAAATGTCTTAAAACTCGCTAGAAGTTCAAGAGTCTGCTAACAAATTTTCCGATTGAATTATCAGTTCCAGCAGTAGATCTATCAAAAACGAATCAATTCTGGATTGTTTGCGGAAAGCTTCGCGTTTATCGGGCGCTAACTCGCGGAGTAGTACTAACGTGGAAGGCGAGAGCGACTGGCTAATCGAATTACGGTTGAACAGTGCGCGGATAATCGAGAAAGCGTTGTATCCAGAAATACCGGCGGATGCTTTGCACGTCACAGCACCTGACTTCGCTGACGGAGACGCACGCAAGTCTGAACAGCCAACAACGACCTGATTGAAGTCGTTTATGATTGACGCCTGTTCGTCCGCCGCGAACAAATGTCATTGTAAGCGGCTGCTGCCAGAGTGTGACAGCAGCTTTAAAAGCAAGAAGTGATTTATTAAAAACCGCTCGTTCATATCTGGGCAAGTGTGAAACTTTGATTGAGCCTGAGGGGGATCAATACGTTGCAGAAGGCTCGCTAAGGCAAATTGTTTTCCGCAATTTCACAAGTTCACAATTCTGTACTTCGGTGCATATTCATCAGGAGGAAGTCAGTTAGCATCCTTCGCATTGACATCTGCAAATATGCAACTGATACTTAAAAGATGAGTGATCCGCTCACTTTGACGACTTGTTAAATTTTTGAATATCCTGTTTGAGCGCCTCTTCAGTGTTTAGCGCCTTTCAAACTGTTCCCACCAACGCATATCATGTATTGTGCGTGGAGACATAGAATAAAACCGCTGGAAGATTTTGCGGTCGTTTTTATATGTTTACTGACTGTGTTCAGCTTCGGTCGGGATCATTAATTCAAATGTGGGTTTATGTGCATTGCAGATTGCAGCTCCCAAAAAATGTGTTACTGGAAAACGACGTAAAGCAAACGTCCCTTTTTAAGGTTGTGTTCAAATACTGATGAAAATATCTATGCCATATTCGCCGACAACGTTCTAATCAAAGTCAGGTTGCTTGGTTTTTATCTGAGGCATCCTAATACAGCTTTGCAAATCTTAAGGCTCTTGACGTTTTCGAGGAGACACGCCAATGAAAAGAAAATGGAATTTCATAAAACGCAATGCGGTAGTGAACTTCGTGCACGCCAAGCTGCGCTGTTTTCAGAAAACAGAGAAGTTTCAAAGCTGGTTTTCGATCAATGACCAGTAAGCGTTGCCAGATCGTTACGATTTAAAAATTGAAATTGATTTAAAATTCGAAGGAAACCTTGAAGCAATGTACCAAAATCAGTGTCGGGAATGAGGTTCTTTCTATCTCCTTATGCAACAACGACCTCAAAAGTATTCTAGACGGGCTTTCGCAGCTGTTTGAACAAGAAGCTTGATCTATTTTAGCGCATACGTTCTCATGGAACGTTTCCTACACGCGCTCCCGATAAGCGCAAAACGAACCAAAGCAAACAAAAGTAATCCAAAACGAACCAAAGCAAACAAAAGTAATCCAAAACGAACCAAAGCAAACAAAAGTAAGTAATCCGTAATCCGATGTCACGAACGTTGTTTGATTCGAAAATCGCAGCTTAACCCTGGATAAAGCCACAAAACGGATGCAACACGTGTTTTGTGGCCTCATGATCTTGGAACAGCCAACCTTGTTTGGCAGATCAGACGCATGTTGTTCAACGAGGCTCCTGGACAGATTCAATTGTCGACGAGACGTAATACAACAGAGTTGATTGCAAAAGCACAAAGCAAACCAAAACATCGCAGGGAAATGCTTTTGTTTTCCAATGCACAACGTTCGATCATCATCCCACGCAGCTTCGCTTCTATCAACCAAGTATTAGATGGCTTTCATCAACATCATTACACGTACAATCTCGCATTTTACGAAAGCATCGGAGATTACGAAGCATCAGGCTGTTGATGGAAATTGACGTTAATGTTTCGAATTTAAAAATTCTGGTTGGGTTTTGGTCATACGAACTATTTTCTTATAATTTTTCCAAGCATTGCTTCTAATTTTCACGTTTTTCGAATAGCCTAAACTTTGAAAAAATGTTTTCAAACATTTTGATGAGAATATATTATACAGACGTATACAAATCTACGAATTGTCATCAGAAGTTTCATACATTTACTGAGTCTAAATCCAACTTTCACAATTGAGAAACTTGATGTTTTCGGTGGTGTGAACAGGTTACTGTGAACAGTTTTTTTCAAAACGATTGTGAAGAGGTTTTTTTGTATTGCTTGCAGGAAGATTAGTAACCTTATCAACGTTTGCTGAGCCGCAAAAACGTGTTGAAGAGCAGTTGCACAACGCAAAGCATCATATTCATAAACAATGCAGGAACAATTAGAGATCATGGGTTGCATAAAAGAAAGTGAGTCTTGCTTTAGGACAAACAGCAAGCAATTTATTCGTCTGAGTCGTTCAATAGAAAGCAAAAATTTTCTGCAAGCGCCAACAACTACCAATATTGAGCCCAACGGGGGGCATTTCAGACCAAGCAAAAAGTTTGGGAGGGAATTTAGCGCAAACAAATTTTAGGAGGAAAGTAACGACAAGCATGATTTTTTTAACCGTATAAATACACCACTGACACTTAACAACTTGCCAATACGACGTTGTCTGTTCAGCAGCAGTCGTAATGGAACTTTGCAACTTTTGATACACAACGTTACGCGCTACCGTATAAAATATCGCGAAATAGAGATATTGCATAGTCAGCTTCTGAAAAATCTTGGATCTCGATCTCAGTTATCTCTGTGCGTTTTATAACGACAGGTAGTAAACCATTCGGTACAGTTCGGTAGATGGAACAGCCCAAGAGGGTTTTGTTGTGTAAACCATTCGGTACAGTTCGGTAGATGGAACAGCCCAAGAGGGTTTTATTGTTTTCATCACGTGACGAAAGTTATGCGTTGAACGAGGCACGACCTATTCAGTGCCGGGCCATCCACGCAATAAACGAAAGAAGAAAAGGTGAGAGACCCTGAAGTGCTTCCGTGGCCGGTGCTACTTGAAACTTTGAAAAGCATTGACAGAAGCAAATCCAAGTGGATTTTAGTCATCGCCCGTTTGAAGCATGAATAAACAGCAAAAATGGACAGGAAATGCCACCATGCCTTGCCACGTTAGGCGCCAGGCGGGTGAAGTGTGTTTTCGAAACAGTTTTGATGATCGAAAATTGATGATCGAAACAATAATAACATTGAGAACCAAAGTGCCTTTCGGGCGTTACGAAACACGTCATTTCCTGGAAGCGATTTTCACCACAGACAGTAGGTTACTTAGGACTGGATGCACTTTTGTTTTGCACAGAACGCATGAACGCTCTATAGTCGCGCAATAGGCAAAGCAATATGGAAATATGTTCTAACGAATCATTTATGGGCAGTGTGGAACGTGTGCCAATTAAAAATAATTTTTATCTTATGTTTCAATTTTGATCTTATGCTGAGGTTGCGATCAATCGATAAAGATTCCGTTGTTTGCAACAGCACGTGCTATCATGTGGAGTGATTTTCAGCTTATTAGATGTTTGTGGTACAGTACATTGAGTTTACAGTAGAAACAAGCGCAGATTGGGTGTTGTTGACCAGGCGCCACGGAAGCTGTAAGATTATTTTTCATTCCCTGTCTGGTCATACCGAAGATCGACAGACGGTGCTTGTGGCCATTCCAGCCTCGTTCTTGGGGTTCGTGGGTGCGTGGAAGGAAATTCGTCATGCGCGGTGCTGCATTAACGTCCCACCGCTTCACCACACACGATGGAAACCACGTGATCACTGGCGCTGGGCAAGCAGAGTTGGAAACTCACAAACCACTCCTGGCACTCCAAAGAGAATACAAGGCGAAAAATAATGAAACATTGTTTACTGCCCTTCTCTTTGTTGATCGCATGCGTGCGCTACGTGCGCCGCTTCAGTCTATTGCGCTTTAGCAGTTTCTTACGTTTCGAAACAGTCGAGTTGACTCGCAAATGTGTCGAGGGTAAACTACAAAGAAAACGTTTCCTTTGCAAATACGTACCATAAAATCACCTATACTTCAACGAAGCACTAATTTGTAAAAGATCTTGAGACTTCTGTCGATCTCGTAGCTTGATTTAAGAACTTTTAATTACGATACTTTTTGTCGTAAATGCGATACTCACCTTTGATGGTGGTTGCAAAAGTCTTCGGTTGCAGCTCAAGCATCGTGTTGTAAATCCATGAAAGCGGAACGCACAGTAACCACCACGAACTTAAATCGTCTTTATCATGCTCATCTGGTGTAAACCAGGTAGCTTGTAATTTTTCAAAGACTAATATCGAGCAAACTCGTTCGACTAAAGTCCACTCCCAAAAGCACAGTGTCACTTTTACGGAACACCTAACCGCAAGACGCACAACGACGTTTGGCGGCAAACAGGCAAGATTTCATGCCGTCTTTAGCGAGCGCACTGACAGAAGCGCTAGTCAATCTCACAACTCGTCTGCCACGCCAGTGAAATTTTAGCTTTCGCACGCATTGCCTATGTTTGACAGTAAAACCAAGGCTAAGCACCCACAAGGTAATGACGTCTCGTTCGCGTGACTGCGGTCTGGCTGTCCTGCCACATGCTGCCGAATATCAAGGCCGATAGTCATTGCATTCTCAATCACCTTAGAACAGGGGTCACCAAACTACGGCCCGCGGGCCAAATCCGGCCCGCGAAGCCATTTCATCCGGCCCGCGTAGACATTTTGCCAATGAGGAAAAAC
>Ga0210059_1010844_pt1 | contig 14021 bp, 7 predicted proteins | sample Ectturendosymbi2_FD_188042 | JGI IMG/M metagenome (GOLD analysis project Ga0210059, IMG submission 188042) | Ecteinascidia turbinata endosymbiont from Florida, USA - Sample 2 (SPAdes) (version 2) | ecosystem: Host-associated > Tunicates > Ascidians > Unclassified | place: Key West, Florida... | reverse complement strand
CCCAGTTTTCGTGGTGAGTACAGTCAATTGTTTATCTACAAATTACGTGCTGTCCTTGACTATTCTAATCATAAGCAATTTTTCTTTTTCAAGGCTTTTGCTTCCATAACTTCAGCCCCCCCCTTAAAAAAATCCTGGCTGCGCCCCTGCACATAACCATGGTTTTGTGTGCTTGTAACTACCAAGAACTCGAAGCAAACCTCCTAACGGGACGTCTCGGTGGTTAAAAACTTCTACCCACGAGCCCTAAAAATCTTCTAGCAGCCGTTGCTATTGACCAGTGGTCGTAACCGATCAAACTACACCCTGTGTTCTCATTTGTTTGTTTACCTAACTGGCGTCGGTGTGCGGTGTGCGCAGCTGCAGATTGTTTATAAAAGGCCTTGCACTGATTTGGGAGCGTTAGGGCTTTATATCTTTGCGCTTTCTATTCAATATGCGTTTAACTGTTCTCCATTTTTTCAACGAAATAACTTGGCGGATCAACATTCTCCCCGCATTTTACAGGAAACGACAGTGTGTCGTTTTACGAACTGAACTCGATGTACGGCCACGACACCTTCCTCCTCGACCTGACCAGCATTGGAACCGCTGTCAAAGGTTTTCTGGAAACCGAGTTGTCAGTTCGAGGCAATTTGTCCAAAACCCAATGACGCGTCAGCGCGTTACGTCATCAGCTCCAGGAATTTGAACATTTTACAAATCGTACCTCCAACTGCTCGTGCAACATCTCGTGTAAATTCCTGTCGACCGCGTTTTAATCGTCGCGCTTTGCGCAATGAATCTGCACTACGTTGTGGAAACGCCGTTAACGCCTACTGCGACGGAGAGTTAACAAGTCGCTTTTTGCGAAGGCTTCCAAGTCAGAACTCGCCTGCATAGGATTTGACTGAAGTGTTGCACGCAATCCTCAATTTTATAACCTGCTTCATGAAAAGATTAATTTTTCCACTTTTCAGCTTGGTCCAGTTTAGGCTTTGGAGAAACCAGTAATCCAAAAATTAGTAATGTCACTTTCTTGTAAAGACACCAGCGACAACAAGTCGTTTTTTTGACTTGGAAGACGAAGCACGAAAAAATACGTAGAATGTATAGTTGTTTTAAGTTACTTTTCTTCTCATTCCCTGGTGTGTATTTGGCCAAGGTGTAGATGGTAGTTTGCTTTTTATACATTATTTTCTTTTCAATCGCTGTAAGGCAGTGTTTCCCAACCTCTTCAGGCTTGCGGCACCCTACAGAAGGGTGATACAATTTGCTGCAACAAGTGGCGAACACATAGTAATTTGCTTTAAGGTTTGACGGAAACGTATTTTAATGATATATTGAAAAAAGGATAACGCTTTGGCACCCCTGAGTACTGTAAATGGCACCCTAGGATGTCGCAGCACGCCGGCTGGGAGCCACTGCTGTAAGCGATCAGCATGTCTGTCTTCCACAGTATGTTGTCTGAGGTTTAACGGTGAAACTGATACCGCTAGAGGTCGCTTTTATAACGAGCATGGCTCGGATCGAAGGAATGTGCTTCGACTTGGTACTCACAGTTCATCGCGTTTTTCTCGCCATTTCGTTCCATTGTTGCAGTATAGCACCCTCATCTCCAGAACCTCCAACCGCAATACTTTCAGCAAAGGCGCGTGCGCAGTAGACCCGTCTCGAAATCAATATTTTGTTTTAAAAATTTACCGGCTATTGCCAAGGCAGCTACGGCGCTTGGGGTGTGGTATCCAACCCTGTCACAATGATCAACAATTCCACCATAGCGCAGCGCACTTGAGGCAATCAAGTCTGCGCATAAATGCCATGGGGTACGTTCACAGTTTTTGTAATATGCCCGTTCATTATTGACAAACCGTAGATTGTTCTAAAAAGATATTCGCGTTTTGCGAAGCAAAACTTCGGTGTACATGTGTTTGCAAAGAAATCATCTCCAACATTTTTTGCTCATAAACCAAGACCTCCGTCAAAACGCAACACGGTTTGAATTGCTCTGGTTTCGTGCGTCGCTTTTCTGGATTGCTTTGCGGGTTTATTCCATGCTTTCCGTTGTTTGAAGGAAAGCCTCGCAAAAGGGTTTGTCGTTAAGCTTGCGAAAGAGGTTACTGACCCAAAGCGACAACGCTGCTCAGGTGGCTTCGAGTATTTACCATTGAAACTGTCGCACGGTGCACTCTCCGACTGCTGCGTGCTTTTTATTGAAAATTTGCGCGATGTTAGTTTTGAAGTTTTATTTCTGTGCTTGCATTTTTCATTTCCTCATCAGCATAAAACGGAGCAAAATTAATGCGTTTTCCCGTTCGTGCATTCGTCGTTCCCGATATTGCAACGAAACTGGGACAGCGCCAGTTTGTTTGGAGGGATGAAACGGGTTATTGTCAATCCTTTCTTTTTCAGCAGTTGGTGTTGAGCCTTGCTTAACTGCTGGTATTTTCTCAATGCAAATATTGTTCAGTTCAGTAAAGCTGTTCATGTTTGAACCTGTCAAACCTCTGGTAATGCTAGCATATAATGGGTTCCTTTACTGGTTTGGCTCATCAGGCATTGACCTGAACTGCCGCTTGGATTTGTAAATGACATCATTTCTTAGTGCGAACATACTAACTTGTTGTTTCTTGTTGCAGTGCCAGTCATCGCCAAATAAAATTAACTCAAACGCAAGTAAAAATTTGTAAATATTTTGGGGTCGAAAGCGAAATTTTCAGCTAAAACGACACGATTGGTGCTATCGATCACACTGACCTTAACCAGGGTTGATAAAAATTACGATTTTTTAAATCAAAAAAATCGTATTTTTCCGTTTCAATTGGATTTTCTTAATTTAAATCGGAAGTTTTGGATTTTTGTGATTTTATCATTTAATGTGTAGTGGGTGGTCACCTAACACTTGTAATTTTTAATTTAAATAGTTTGTTTTAACATAACTTTCGTCAAGTACAGCAGCTAGAAACAACTGAACTTTTATTCAAACTTTCTTTGCGCTTAGCAATATCCCTTAAGGCAAATCAGCCAGTGCTGGTATACAAAACGAAATATTTATTGAAATAACAATATTCAAAACAGGTTATCAAATTCATGGACTCTTGATGGCATGTTGCAAAGCTTGTACATAAATACAAGCTTGCCAGCTTTTTTGATGCGAAGTCGATTGTTAAAATTAATTATTCTAGCACAGTTTCCACTAATTCAGCTTCTGCAAAAGTATGACCTACATGTACAAAATGGTAAAAATCTATAATGTATCTGTTATTAATTCTCAAAAAAATGTTATAAAATGACCATGTCTACACTCAATACCAGCCTACATGTTTGATGGAATTTAGATGCAACTTTTACTTTATGCCTGTTTTTTTTGCTGAGACATTTCAGTCGTTATTCCATAGTAGAATTAAAACTTAACGTAGCAGTATATTTCAGATATTGTGACTGAAGTGACTTAATCTTTTTCGGTCATTAAAAAAAATTCGGTCTATGACTGAAAAATCACCGACAGAAAAGTAGCTTTATGCCAGTCTACAGTCCACATGCCATTTTTGCAGGTGGTTGACATAGAATCTGTGACCTCACAGACAGGGACGAATATAGGGAGCGCGGGGCCCTAGGCCATCTTGGTTTTTGGGGCTCCACGCAAGTGTGACCTATTTGGCCGTTTGAAAAGCGTGAAAGTATGACCTTACGTGTAGTGCACCGTCAAAAATCTATCTTTTGTTGTGCCGACTTTGGTTCTTCAATTGCCTCAGATCTTCAACAATAATTAAAGCCTCCTACATTCTGAAAAACAAATGGCAGTGCAATTTTTTATTGGAATTTATAGGTTTTTCGTGTAGTTCATAAATTCACTTCGTTAAATTTCCATGATTTCTGGCGTTTTTATTAGGTTTGCCTTTCGGGTGTATACATTTTCATACGGGACCGTGTTGCCGTCCTCGAAAATATCGTCTAGCTGTCGATTTGATTATCTGTACGTGAACTCCTTTTTTGTAGTAATAATAACCACATATATTATGAACCAAACACGCACAATCCATTCAGTGGACACAGGGCTTGTTTATGACGTTCTGAAGTTGTCATTTTCCAAGCAATACAAAATATAATGTTTTAATCCTCTATCTATGCCATAGACCGATGGTAGCAGCATGAAGAGAAGTGTTGCACAGCAGCAAAGTATTGTCGCAACACCCTCAGTTAAACATATGACGTAAGCCCAACGTGGACACGTTTTCCAAGTAAAGCTCACCAGAAACTGTCCTAGCTGATTCAGTGGGATGCGCAGAAAATTTTCAAAAGGGGGAGGGTTCATTCAGTGGCATATGGTAGTCATTTGTGTGTGGTGCGCTGCTTGTGACGTCACAATTTGACGTCATATTCATGTTTCCGAACCAACGTTTTCCCAAAGTTCCTTGAAGCAATGTACATAATCTTCTACACGCACTCTCCTTATGTGTCATTGCACTGAATATAAACTATCAGCGTTCCAAGTTAAGATATCGGAGGAAAATACATTCAACGCTACGACACAGCAGTTCATAATTGCAAAAATATCAGCCTGCGCGTTAAAACAGGAGTAACACGCGCTCATCTTCGTCAGAGCAATTTACAATTGTAAAATCAGGCTTCGCTAAAGTCTCGTCGAATACGAGCAGTTGAGCATAGAAAGCATTACCAAATGCCTGAATACTTCTATGTTAACAACAGGCCCGTCGCCAGGATTTAGCAGCAAGGGGTGCCAAAAAACAAAAGGGGTGGCCACATTTAAAAAATACAGTATTGGATGTATGCAGCAACCGGGGGGGCAAACGTGAAATGGGGAGGCACCGATTTCAAATGGGGGGCGGGCACTACTGGCTCCCCCGCTGACGACGGCCCTGGTTAACAACTGCTGTTTTTGAGCTAGTGCAACAGTTCTATCGTTCAACAAAAATTATTGATGTATCCAATGCGGTCAGCTCATGCGCTGATCAGCCATAGCAGACAAAACAAGGACAATTGTTTCGAATAAACTGAACTATCGCGGAACACAATCTTAAACATGCGTGGTGGACAAACGATCTGCAAAAAGTGGCGAGATGGTCCTGGATGCAGACGATAACCCAGATTCACACGAAAACATAAAATTATTACTTTTTGGCTCGTTTACAAATTTGCATACGAATTCATTCCGTGGTTTTTGCATTAAGTCGACAAATTAACAAGCAAAAGGTCAAAAAGTATGCGAAAACAATTAATCTTCTTTGCGCAGGTAATACAATTTTTGTAACATATCAAACTTAAGGGGGGTTAACCCCAACACTTGCGTATGCCCTTGAGCTGATTTAATTAACATATGGAGTTTCAACAAGCAATCTCTGTTTGCGAGAAATCTTGTAAAACCAACCAAACGTAGAATCTAGTACTGACAATATTGCTTTTCATCGGAGTTTTGCAGTGTCTGGCGGTCTTGCGTTGTTACGAGCTTTCTGTCAGTGGAAAATTGAACATCAATTAAATACAGTTTCATCTTTTTCGTTCTTTTTCTGTAACCGCGATCGAACAGACAGCCTGAATCTCAGTCATGCCCAGATGCACACCGCACAGTATTGTCATGTTGTTGCTGTAGGCTACTGATAAGAGTCCAGAGTAGACATTTGCATTTCCGGTCGTTTCAAGGTAAATTGTGAAGTTATGCCTCTGCGCAGTTTCGCAAATATTTAGATAATGTATTGAGTGGTTATAGGAAAGAGTTGCGTGGGGCCCTAGGCCATGGCCTATTTGTCCTATGCGTAAATCCGCCAGCGCTCACAGAAGTTATGACTGATAAAACATTAATTGCTTTCAACTTCTGTCATCAGAACTCTCTGTCTTTTTTATTAATATAAGTCAGGGGCGCAACCAGCTCTTCATTTCGGGGGGGGCAATTTTTCATGAAATTTCATTCGATGACGTCATCGTATTTATTCAACCGTGATACAACTTTTTTGCAAACGGTCGCAGATAAAGTTCTCTTCGCAGCATTTGCGAAAATGAGAACTTTTCAGTTTTAATCAAGATCCAGACCGAACAATCAGGACCAATGGTCCTCAACCTTTTCGTTGAAAGGAGCCAAATCCAGACTTACGACTTTGTTAGAGAGCCGCACTAAAGCAATTTTAACACAAGTCAATCGGCATGTTTTGATTTATAGCAGAACGAAGTCTGCTACACAAAATAATAAAGGTTTTAATGGTAATAAGGTTTTAAAGACTGCTGAGGTCCGCACAGAGGGTGCTTGGGGGCCAAATGCGGCTCTTAAAACAGTGGTTGAGAAACACTGATCAGGACAAAGTAAAAATTAGTAGCCTAATACACACACATGGCTCCGTACTCAACTAGTGCAGTCATGGCTGTGGTGTGGCAGACGAATAAGCTACTAGTAAACCTGCCTAACTTTTCGTCTTTTTTTGCAAATTCTTCAAATCCTATATCAAGATTTTTGAAACTTCAGTTGAATATATTTGCAGTGAGATAGTTTCAATCGTAGGTACGAGACTTCGTCTGCCAATTGAACGCTCTTGAAAGGAATGCAGCGGGAATGCAACTTTAACTATATTACGAATGGCTAGGCCAGGATCGCCATCAGATGTGGGTGGGCCTCGCCACTTTTGCCAGGACTATCTAAACAACACCTAATAACTCTGAAGCTCTTGTGAAATTCGAGCTTGTTTTCACTATTTAGTCGAATCTTGGAAGAATTTGTGAACGTTCCAGCGGCATTTACCTCTCCAGATTTATTCGTCATCAATATTTTGTTTTTTGATCACGGTCATGGCAGAAAACCTTGATTCTTGCAAATACGATGTAGCAAAACGAATCACCATCCGTAGCGCTTTTTTAACCAAAGCTGCTGGGTATTCGCCATTTAATGAAATCCAAAAACTTGCCGGATTTCCTGAAATAAACATTCTTTTCAGGGAATCATCACAGGCAAGATCAATATAGCCACTTCTTTTCTTATTAGGGTAAAGCAATGGTCTCCACATTTTTAGTCCAAGGGCCACATAACCTATTACACAATATTCCGAGGGCCGGAAACTTTACATAATGTGATTTTTTCGGTATACGTTGCATTCTACCAAATCAACACGTTTTTGTAGAGATATCTTTTTTCATTATTGACAAAATGTCTTCGCGGGCCGGATTTGGCCCGTGGTCCGTAGTGTGGAGACTTCTGGGGCAAATGACGATGGAGTAGGTTGCACGAAAGGATCACGAATCCATTCATAGCTTAATAAACTATTTAGAAAGTTAGATAGACGTTACAAAAATTTACATCGTAAATTAGAAGGCGGAATTATACACTTATTTTCAAGCGAATCATTTGATAGCGGTACCATTTTTAACTGTTAACATCATATTCACTAGATCGATTGCAGAAGACGGTATTAGCTCCTCAGCAATGGTGTGAGGCTTGTTAGACTTTGCAACTCTGTGTGCAACTTGGTAGGATGCTATTAAAGCCTATGTTGGAAATTGCGCTATTGTGAAAAGGTGGACACTTGCCTGTTTAGATCATTTACTTTCCGAAAAACATCTTCCTAGTTATATTTACAATGAGGTTGTGATGATGTTAGATGACGTTAAAGCTTATTTGGTATCATGCATTCGCTGATCAATACCTTGCTGCAAACAACAAACTGGGGTTTTTCCTCTCCGTTCTGCAAGATGAATGTGAACCCAAAATCTAAATAACTTTCGCTGTACTCTTTATTTCTAATTGCGGAGTTACGCTTAGGTTTGCTACATTGGTTTCCTGTTTGCATGAACATTATAACTGACTACTGTAGCCTTCAATGCAAAGTGAACGAAAACGAAAACTTTAGTAGTAAACAATAATAAAAAGTTCGTAGTCATTTAATAGGCTATCTACTGTCAGCATCATCGCACTTGAACAATAGCCCATAACTATTCTTTGGATAAAATTATAAAACTGCACAGAATTTTACTGTTGTTAGCTCATTGGATAAAACTGCAAATTTACTTTTGTGTGACGCCTTTAGAAAACGCACCACGGCATCACGACAAACAGTTTGAGAACCATGTGTCTACTGGCTGCGAACTTCTGCATCACCACGGCGTCACAACGACGGCGTCACACGGCGACGACACAACGACGGTCACACAGCGAGGACACAACGTCACACGACGCCGTCGCAACGACGGCGTTGCATCACCACGGCGTCACAACGACGCACCACGGCGTTACGACGAACAATTTGAGAACCATGGGTCTACTGGCTGCAAGCTTTGCTCCACTGGTGTGATAGAAATTCAGTATTTATTGTTGACGTTTCGAGAATGTATGCAAACTCTCTTCCTCAGCAAATAGGCAAGAAACAAAATCAAAGCGTTAACACACTGCATTTCTGAAAATTTTCATAGTGGTACCTGAACAAATGGACAAAAAATGCTTTAGAAATACCAAAATTTTAAACAATTTTCCACGTTTTGACAATTCCAGCGTATTTGTGGTTAAATACCAATCATTTACGAATTTTCGATCAGATCGCCTGTCTCAAGATTAATCTTGTAAGTGGATCATTAACCAGGAAGACAAAGAAAATTCAAATAAGAGTTTGCTTAAAAATTATTAGAATACAAAATTTTATTTTATTCTTTGAAAATTTGTGCAAATGTCAAAATTGTCCTGTAATGTTTTGAAATTTTTTGGGGGGCAAATGCCCCAGATGCCCCCCCTAGGTGCGCGCCTGATATAAGTTAAGACCTTTATAGAACGTTAATTAAGTGTGTCATAGAAATCACACAGAACTTCAAAACTGCACATGTTTTTTGATTTATATTGCTTTATTTAAATCTGCGGTCCTCAAAGTCCTGCTCTTTGGCCAGATCCGGCCAACGAAGAGTTCCAATCCGGCCCGCGAGTTTTCCTAGGAATGCTTGGTATTTTAACCATTTAGTGTAATTAATTTAATGTAAGATGGACTCGTAATTCCACAATAAGCATTTGCTGTAATTGAGAATTTTTCCCGTTAGGTATTAGGAACCAAACTAAACGAAGATTTTCGTTTTGACCAATATGTCAGCTGGAAAGTTTTGGAGTTTACTTGCAATGTGTGAAATAAATGATCTACTTGGGCCCAAGGGCCATTCGCTTGTAATGTTATACTTTTCGAACATCACAGACGGGTAAACGTAAACACACGCACAATTTTTGCGCCGTAACTGCTTTTTTTCCGTTGGAAGTTACTGCGCAACAACACCCAAATCAGGTTACCAGTTTGACATTTTTAATTCCAAATTCCACAAATTTACCCTTGTTTAAATTCCACAAATTTGGCCTTGTTTAAGTGGTTTGACATGATAAAATGCCGTTTGGGACGTACGTAAGAAACGTAAGAATTTAAAATGTTTTTAGCGTGGGGGCAGAAAAAATGTTCTGGAGACTGACTATCAACTGAACTTAATTGCGTTCATTGTCTTTGTTATCAAATCGTGTAGACTCACTGGTAAGTAACTTTACGAACTCGTGTAAACAACTAGATGAGGCAACAACTCTCCATCAATTCGAGATATTGTTACTCATCCTTGAACAGCCACACAGAATACGTCGGTGAGCCGCAGTTGCCCACCATTGGTATATGGCACATTTTGCCTAACGATTTGGCGTATTTAGGTTTATGTGAAACTGGAAAGCCTGGTATTGTTTCTGTGAGTTCCTGAATGCAGTTTGTAACAGATGTTCTTTGGAGTTGTTACATATCTCATGTACCAAACGCTTGTTTGCCACATTCAAAGTAGTTAAAAACTATTACATGGTGCATGTCTGTATTTTCACAGCCTGTTTTTCATTGTTCCAAACATTGATAGGTATTTTTATTAAGCATTTTCTGTAAGAGGAGAAGGTACTTTTGGAGATTAACACTTATTTATTTCTATGCAACAATTCTAGGCTTGGTTATTTTGTTGAGCAATGTGGAATTTTTGGTCCATCAGGACCTGGCAACCCTGACCCTAATAACTTGCATGCGCTTGGCGCCTAGACTACTGAAAACTCTACGTTAGCTTGCATAAGTGCTGCGAATTTGTAAGAAGACATTTGAAGTCTAAAGCGTAAGGGGTTACCTGGCAATTTGTAAATTGTTCAACAGGAGTAATGGGTGTTAATTACAAGCGAGTTTGTTGGGTACAGCTATTTGGTACCCTGTCTGTAGTCATAGTGATTGTGAGGTATACAAGGTTCTTGAAAATCGTACAAGGTACCACGGCAAAAAGTTTGAAGAACACTGATATAAAAAACAAAGTAATTAGCACTGTCAAATTAATCTGCTGGTTGATTGGATTATGAGGGAATGTTCACAAACCAAAAGTGAGAACACGCGTTGAAAACTTACATACGAAATATGTTGAATTTTTCTTATGTAGACTACACTACTCAACAGATCATACCCTTGATGAACTTATCATATTCACAGAAAAATTGACGTGCTCTGGTATTGCTGGGTTCTGCTATTTTGTTTTGTTTTCAATGCACCATATAGTCCGGCCCACGGATGTTGACAAGATTGCGAATTAGGCCCAGCATCCAAAATATTTTGAGACCACTGATTTACTGTGTAACCTAAATCAAACAACTCTGACCTTAGCAGAGAGGGTAAGTTGTTGTGAATTGTCAGTGATACAACACGGCCAATCAAACGGTACTGCAAGTATGGAATTTTAGAAGCGCGTGTATACGGACGAAGGTTACTATTTGCGGTTAAGCGCAAAGATTTTTTTCCAGTTGTCGGTTGTTTCTCCTTCACTGCTTGAAACATTGACCGACAAATATTTATCGACCTGGTGAGGAACGTCATTTCGTGATGTCATTGTTACGTTCGAACGACGCTGTTAGTGAACGCGATCGTTTTTCATCTGACTGACGTCGCATCAAAAGCTGACGGAGATATCTGGAGGTTGTGATGAACAAAACAGGAAGAGATCACGTTTGTTTCATAGAGAATAGGGACGGTCTATAGAGCACTGGTGCCATTTGAACAATATAAACCGCTTCCTCTTTTACCAGGAATTTCTGGCAACACCGTACCCTTGCGCTGTTGCATTACTTCCTGAAATCTTTTGTCACATTTTTCCACTGGCTTGGCATTACTGGCTTTCAAAAACGATACGTTTACTTACGCCTGCGTAGTGAGAACAGCTCTCTGCGTAGAGTTTTCACGGTTTTGCAGGTCATTGATTTTCTAAGAGAAACGAAAACAATTTGTTTTTTTACCACCGGCAGTCGTTTGGCTCTTGTAGGAGTTTTGCACGTTATTTGTGTCCAAAATCGACTTTTGTTCTTGGTATTTTTAGTGCCGTAAACACAGTGTCTTGTCAAACGTCCGCAAATAAGTTGGGCGGAGAACAGATGCTAACGGACGGTCGACGATGGTGAACTGTGAAACCTGTGGCTGAGCTTCGACGAAACGTTGGTCGAGTCGATCGATCTGTTTTGAATTATATATGAGCTCATATGACCGCTACGTAATTATGAAGGTACCTTTCTGATTTCAACAGAAAAAAATTGTTCCTTTCACTTCGAAAGCTATATTTATACTGTGTGTTTGAGGGAGATTCAGAGCAGCTTTCGCTTATTTTGCTGTACAGTGTGTGCTACCTGAAAGCTGGTAAGAAGAAGGGAATACTGGTTGCGTTAAATGAATTTGCTCGTGTGAAATATATAAACTCGTTAAAATGTTATCGTCTAAAGGCGCGGAACAAAAAAACATCCCCAAATTGTTCTAGGACAGGATCTAATCATTTCAGTGCGTCCTCGAGTGTGCCTCATTGGTAATGAAGTTATTGGAAATCGGTAATAGTAATGAAGCTATAAAGTTAAATGGAATATTGTGAAGTTTTTTTAATACTGTTCTGCGCTGCGTATTGTGTAACTGATGAATGACAGACACAGGAAATTTTGGGAGTTTCCAGCATTTTCCAGGCCAGAAATCATAGGCGGATGCAGGATTTTTTAGGGGGGGTGCTCAAGGACGAGTTCATCCGGATGTGTACTGACTGCATAGCAGTGAAAGCCCAACTGCTCAGGTAACTTTTTTAACAAACACGGTTGATAACCATACAGATTTTGGATAAATTTCATTCTCACCATTATCCAGGCTTACTGGGACGTTTACGGAGCGGAAGCGAACCTCCAAAACAATTCAGAAATTATTCTCAAACTTATGTAACCTTAAAAATGTTACTTGTTGAATGTCCGAAAAGTTAATAAACACAGGTCCACGCCGAAGAAACGCGTGGGGCAGGCATGGAAGTGACACAAAACTACACGAAGAAACCTGAAATGCCGCCGGTAACCTTTTTTGGCAGTCTGTGCAAGATCCATGCCTTATTGTTTTCGAAAATTGCAGATGTTTATGACGTTCTGACTTGAAACTTTGTTTGCTTTTGGAAAATTCTCCGATTTTCATTGCATAACACAATTCCCCGGGCGACGAATCACTACGAGGGGGTATAAAGTTCCAACAATGTCATGAGCACTTTGTTTCTAAACAGTACATTTGCTTCCGACAGACCTTGGGTTCGAACATGGGGTGGCAAACTTGTTTCATGCTCCAGGCGCCATCTAACCTCGTTACGCCCCTGCACGATGCGCATCACGATTGTCTAGCCAAAATGGCGAAATTTGTTTACATAAATACCTGCCCATCAGTGGCAAACTATCAATCACAAATTGTTTAAAACAAAATGCTGCTGATTGTCGAAGTCGTTTGACCACACAAAATACCTTGAAGGTCGAAGAAAGGTACCGTATGTTATTTCGAAAACAAACACAACTTTTCCTCCCCCCAAAAAATGCTTGGTTTACGCGAAGAGACAAACATACCAAAAAACTCGAAAACAATAATTATGCTGGCACTTTGCCCTGAAAGGTGTTTATTGGATCACAAGGGCATTGAAAAAGATCAAGCAATACTTTTTCCACGTTACAGCGCGTAAGGTAGTTTGCTGTAAGTCAATGACCAAATTATAATCCATTCAATTTTTTGTACGAAACGCGACTATATCGCGGAAACGCAATTTTAGAAATACTATACAGCAAACTGAAAGCAAATTATTGGAGGCAGCACAATATTGGTCGATAAAAAGCATCTGATTTCGTGCTGAGCTGAACGTTTGTCCAAAATTTGTTGCTGTCAGGCAGGAATGTATTGCTAAAAAGAGAGGTATGGGAAAGGCGTTCCCAGATCAAACATAAAGGACGATTGATTCGCCTACAAGAACTTCCAAAATGGATCTTCCTGTTTCACCTTAGTGCTACGGTGCTATACACGAGGTTACTTGTCATTTATTCATTTATGCTGCTCTAGGCGCCACACGCAGAAATTGAAATGAAAAATCTAAATCTTCAAGTAACGTTACTAGTACAAAAAGCTGTGGGAACGTCTTTCCCACGCGTTCCCACCCCGCCACACCCCTGCTGGCAGGTCTGATGCTAATCAGTAGTCATCTTTAGCATAGCCTGCAGCTAATCTAGCGCGCTTCATTTTAAGCCTACCTGACATGTAGGATGCGTTTTACGGTTAGGTTTGCTGTTTTGGAATTTACGCTGTCGCTGAACGCTCTAATCTAGCTTGTAGTTACCTGCAAGGTAAGTTCGTTGTAGCGTAATTTTGATGCCTTCGCTTAACTACAGTAATAACATGAGCTGCACTCATTCATAAAAGCTTGTTGGAAAAAATAGTAAATTCTGCAGCTTATTCAAGTTTTGTCCAGTCTCCTCCGTCCCGTCACCATTGGGGGCTTTGGTGGACTTAGACACGCAAACAAAACTCCAAGCCCCCCAAATTGAAATGTGAAACACTATTAATTCAGCAATATTTGTAAAGCCACAACAGTGACCCACACCAAGCGAATCTATCGCAATTTATTGCGTAATGGTAATGGTAATGGTTTATTGTTTCATATGACTCAGCCAATAAGCAGAAGCACCATAAAAGCCATCGCATGCAGTAAACCAACCATTAGCGAACATTAGAGCAAATGAGAATACAATGGCA
>Ga0210059_1010843_pt1 | contig 14024 bp, 6 predicted proteins | sample Ectturendosymbi2_FD_188042 | JGI IMG/M metagenome (GOLD analysis project Ga0210059, IMG submission 188042) | Ecteinascidia turbinata endosymbiont from Florida, USA - Sample 2 (SPAdes) (version 2) | ecosystem: Host-associated > Tunicates > Ascidians > Unclassified | place: Key West, Florida... | reverse complement strand
AAACTTGACAAATTAAATGAATGGTCTTGCCCAAACAGCTTTTCATATAATAGCGAGGAGATCCATATCCCAATTTTTTTTGGCTGTTAAGCGGACACAAGATGCTAATGACTTCTAAGGTTCTCAAACTGTGCAATATTTGATACAAGCCTGTAGTTAATTTTTCTTTTCAGCCAAACTAACTCAATAATGCCAAGGATTGCGTTGTATGCTGCTTAGCATAAAAAAATTTTAGATCATAAATATTATAGATACAGCTGACACTCGTGAGCAAGAGGGGTTACGTACACTTCCCGACGTTTCGGTATTTTATTACCACTATTTGTAGGCTTTATCAATAATTTCATTATTTCTTATTTCAGCTACGTGATTTCTAAATATGAAGGTAGTGGAAGCAGTGTTGACTCGAGTTTCCGATGGTCTAGGTGGTTCGGAGGGGCCAGTGTTCGACACTCGGGGTCGGTTCTATGCAGTTGCCCCAGCGGAAAGCGCTCCTGAGGAAAGGTCAGTGTTACGACGATCTGCTGCACGTGCTGTTCGGAACACCGACGCACGTAATATGTTCGGACGACACTTGCCAATTACCTGCTCCAGATACATACGCTTTTCTTTAAATCTTTGAGTGCTGATATCCAAGGACCGAAACACTGTTACAGCGTGAGCCAAACACGAGAGTTTCGAGCAGATTTCTAAAGGTGAATGAACAAATACTGCACATTAATGCGAGATTGCAATTATCGATGTTTCGGAAGAAAACCAGAAAAATATTTAGCAATCCGACTACCATCGAAATTGCTTACTATACGTAAAGAAGGTAATATATCCAGAAGTGATAATATCCCCAGACTGTGAGCGTCTAGACCTTGGAAATGAACAACAAATGCTTATACAACGAACATTAATCAGCAGCAACGTATCATCAGCCCCAGCAAATACTGGCGCGACATTCTTTTTAAATTCAAAGCTTACAGGTTAGTGAACGTTTCAACAGATCTCACGCAAGCAATACACTCCAGACAGCAAATAACATTGCTCGAAAAAGCCTGACCGCTTGGAAAAGGAATGACTCATTAGCGCCAAAGCTGCTCTTTGCTGTAATTTGTGATGCAAGCAAAGTTTTGATGTATTTAAACTCAACTTTGTCTAAAGCAGTGGTTCTCAAAGCAGTGGCGGATTCAGACCAAGCGTTTGGGGGGCAGTCAAATTGGGGGGCGCCAAATATGTCTTCACTTGGTTAAATGCCAAAGGTTGTCTGCGACAATCGTTGTGTTTCACACAAAAGAGGTTATCTTTTGTAAATCAAAAAATGGCTATTTTTGTTGGTCGAACTATGCTATTTTTCAGGGAATAACCACAGTTTGAGAGCGCTTTATATCATTAATTCAGAAAACGTTTGAAACGTGTCCCAAACAGTGGGCCTCGTTTTTAACAAGCTACCCAGATCGCGTAGGCTATATCTACAAAATGTATTGAAAAGGTATAAAAGCGTGCTGCGCGCAAGCGTTTGCCACTGTTTTAGCTATCCCTAGCGAAATCATTGAAGAACAGTGTCTGAAACGCATTCCCGACCTGGTTAGAAGTAGAACGGTTCTTCTTAGACTTGGAAGCGAAAACTCATGTCCCACGATAGGACTCAAATAAAAAGCTAAAAGACGATCATGTTTCCAAGCCAAGCTTGTGCATTTCCATGTACATGGAAGACTTATTTATTGCTGAAGCGACAATTCAAAAACAACGCGTGAATGAAAGACATTTGCCAGGACACTATTTTAGGTATCTTTGTTGACTATCGTAAAAAACAATCTTATAATCGTATGATAGATTTACACTGGGCCTTAAAGCATTTTGCCCTAAAATACATTTATCGCCACGTATAAAGGTAGATTTTCAATCAAGTCTTTAAATATCGTTTTACATTTTTTGATACTGGATTGCTGATGTGAAGAAAAAAAACATCAATCCCACTAGACCAGGTTATTAATAAAAGTTGTGACACTTTTCAACAGAGGTGGAAGTAAGCGGGCTGAGCCCCCCAAAATCACAATCAATACCTCCAAAGTGAAGCTCTAGTCTCCTCAGGAAGTCATTTTTCAATTCATTTTATACTATTACGAAGCCCCAGAAGAAGCTCAGAGCCACCGCCAGTGCTGTTGATCTGGCGATGGATCTGCTTCTATCCAACCAGGCCAGAAAACACAGAGGAGCATCAGCCTATCACCAATTTAAAACCACGAACTTTCGCCAACACCACGGTTACCGGAAAAAAGTTTAAGATTCACCAGAAGATTGCTTTTTTGCTCAAATTTTTATGATGCAAGCGGAATGATCTAACAACCACTAAGCTAAGCATTTTTCTGTCGGTTGCTGATTTCACTAACCATGCCAAATTTGTCTTTTCATGGCCAACGTGAATTGTCTGCGGGTTTGCAATTGCAACAAAAGGTTCAAAACCACACAGCCATCACTAATTGTTGCCTGACGCGTCGCCAGGTGGGGGTAAAAGGCGCCGTCATTCCACCAATTTTGGACTGCACATGTTCAAGTGTAGAGCAAAAATTGTTATAACCACGTAAAACCAATTATTCAATCCACTAATCTGTAGATAGCTAGTATTTTGCCAAAGCTTCTACGTCAAAGCTATAGGGGTACGAAGTGGAGGGGAGATACGGACAAGATAAAAAAAATCAGGTAAAATTCCCGATATTTTTGGGCAAGTTTCTGAAATAGAACCATCGCCCTGCAAAATTCTCCTATTCGTTTTTCCTCAAAATGGCGCAAAAATTCGGACGAATTGAAAATTTTGCCCCGCCTAAAGCCCTAAGATTCCCGTATGCCTCTGCTTAGAGCTGTGTACCACGATTTGTTGAGGCGCGTCGCTGCGCGCAGTAATCTGGGGCGTAACGACGAGGGGCAAGGGGCACATTCCCCGGGCGCCGAATCATCATGAGGGCGCCGAATGGCTGCGGGGCACCGAAAAGTCCCAACAATGTCACAAGAACTTCAGTGCAGTACATTTGCTTCCGAAAGACCTCAGGTTCGAATATAGGGGCGCCAAACTTGCTTTTTGCCCCGGGCGCCATCTAACTTCGTTGCGGCCCTAGCAGTAATTCAATACTCCTCTGCGTTGTCCATGTTTATGAAGTGAGGAATTACACAATTGCATAGTTACGCAGGTCATAATTCTTTGAGCTAATCGGGCACGTTCAATGCATTTTTGTTACATAGCGGTAAGTTGTTTGCTAACGTAAACATCTGCAGTTTTTACACGCTGCATTATGGTTCAATCAGCAAGGGCGTAACGAAGGGTCAAGTGGGCGCATTTACCCGGGCGTCGAATCACTCTGGGGGCGCTGAAATACTGCGGGAGCGCCGAATGATTGCGCCGACGCCAAAACATCCCAACAATGTCACACGTACATTCTTCAATACAGCACATTTGCTTCCGGAAGTCCTCAGGTCCGAAAATGGGGGCGCCAAACTTGCATTTTGCCCCGGGTGCCATCTAGCCTCGTTACGCCCCTGTCAATTTGGAGATTAGTTCCGTCAAGAAATCCATCCACTCACTTTTATGTTGCAAAACTACGATACAGGCAAACTGCGGACTCATGAACTACACTGGCAATTGCCCTGAAACTGTTTTTTCGTTTTCATTTAGGAGCCTTTAAAATATTGAGTCAGTAATAAGTTTTCCACATTGCATTCCTATTTTTACTGCTGCCTTTCCTTTTCCTTTCAGGGCGGTCATCAGGCATTAAAGAATAAACTTGTAAAAACACAGGCCATTTTCATACAGCACAGCAGCAAGTCGAGAACTGCGAACGCGACTGCGTTTGTGAAGGCTTGGCAGTTCTCACGCAGCAAGAAAAAACGAAACAGCATAACTATTACGAAACAATAGCATCGTTCACGCTATTCGATAAAAGGTTGGGTAAAGTCCGGCACGTAAACCCTGACGTTTAACTAAGCAAAAAACATTGTTTATTTTAGAGTATTTTAAAATCTGTTTCTACTTCAATTGGCACCAAAATGGGGCGCATTTATGGCAAAGTGGCACCACAGAGGTTTGGGGGGTAGTTGCCCCAAACTGCCCCCTGGATCCGCCACTGTCTCAAAGTGGGCGGAATCACCTCCTTGGGGGCGATTTTGAGGGTCAAGGGGGCGAAAACGCTCAACCACTAATCGATCATTGAGTTAACTGCAGTTAACGATCATTCAGCTAACTTCGGCTGTTGCCTTCATGTTGTCAAAGCAAAGAAAACGATGATTTATAAGCGAGGTGATCTACGACTGTATCTCACTAAAATGTCTCCAATATTTTGAAGCTTTCTGAAGGCCGCCAAGCATACTCATCACATTGAAGTAGTACCGTGGTTTGAATCGATTTCCTTAAATAAAATTGTTAAAAAATACTACCTTGTGTTTGTTTTATGAGGCTTGTGGGGCGAAAACGATGTGTCGAGAGTGAAATGGGGGCGATAGAACAAAAAGGTTTGAGAAAGACTGGTTTAAAGTGCAAGCTGCGACGATAATAAAGGAAAAAGCGAAAATGCCTACAGTGAATACAGATAAGTAGTAAGCACAGCGTGCCGGGTCAAAGGAAGGTTTTTATTTTGCCGCACATCCCTGTTTTTCAGGAATCTGCAAAAACCAAGTTTTATTTAAAATGGGAATACTTCGAGCAGTAGAGTACTTTGTTTACCAGATCGAAGTTTCTCACATTTCTGCTCTTCGACTAAAGTGTGTTCAGGGTCCACTAAAGACGAGCACTACTCAAAGAGTGATAAGTAATCTACTACCATCTTTTCTGATCCTTAACGTATTTCATTTTTAGTGTAGTTTTCACAGTGGTGGAACGACGATTTTGTACACTCAGCAAATGACTATATTGTAATGTAGGTTAATAGGAAGGACACTTTTCTGTCTAAGTTGTCTTACGGTTTCTCTAAAACCGCTGATTGTGAATCCATTTTTTTGCAAATGTCTTTGGTTTACCTAGTATGAAATCAAGTCAGGGAGATCGAATTTTATCAATCATATTTTATTGCCTATGAGCCCCACATCTCTGCGAACCACTATAAAATTTCTTTCTAAAAAATTTCTTCACTACAGGTTCTTCTTATCATTCCTGCAAATATGATCTTCAAAAATTAAAAATGTCTCTTTGTGACCTGTTGCTGAACATTGGTCCTCTTGTTGGTGCAAAAGACAAACCGACTGCTTTTTAGATGAAACTGCTTGTTTCCAGAAAAAAGCTCAGTGGAAAACATAATTTCATTCTGATTAAGAGAATATTGTGTTTAGAAATCCATCAACATTTCTTGACGGGATCGCCGGTAGCTTATACACAATTGATCTTCAGAGCGGTCAGAAAACGCTTGTCTGTACTCCTCAAGTCGATGGATACGGCGGCCGCCCTGCAGGTTGCCAATCGGACAAGGATGGCAACATTTGGGTTGCCGATATGCGGTTAGGCTTACTCAAATGCAGTGCAAATGGTGACTACAAGCAGGTATGAAAACAGAAACATGCATGTTTGGACTGTGCTTAATAGACAAGTTGTTATCATTGTCAAGGCAACATTGAAAGTCTAGACTATGTCATTGGTCAAAATACTTGTTTACGCTGAGGTTATGCACTTCTTCCCTTCTAAATAAGCTCACACCATTCAATCATATCCGCTGACATTGGTGACTTAGAGTTCTTGTTTAGTGTGGCACTATGTTGATTTTCGATGGAAATGATAATCACAGTTGTCCAAGAGGAGCTGCAGATGATTTTTAACCAGTTTTATCGTTTTTTTTTGGGCTTTCATATTCCGTTAAGACCGGATTTATCGCTCAATCTAAATCAAAAAATGCAAGATTAATCACAAAATCAAATTTATCTACAGAAAAAAATGCAAGATTAATCACAAAATCAAATTTAACAGAATCCTGAAGGTACTTGAAATTGTAGTTTAAAGATTTGCATTTTACGTTTGTCGTGGGGTTACGCTTTCGAGGTGAAATTCACCACTCAATAAGCTCCGATACATTTTGCATCTTTCTGTGACTAACACCAGCCTGCAAATGCAAATACAAGAGTTTTGTGTTGATACCAATTAGAAATAAGCACAAACGCTTTGGTATTGTTAGATAAGCAAAGTTGACACTGATGGGAACCCCTTAAATGGAGCAAACGATCTTGTTTTTGATGACGATGGGAATTTGTGGTTTACCGGACCAGGAAGTCCCATCGCTCCTTCGCCAGAAGATCGAGAAAGCATTTTTAAGGTATACAGTTCTCTCTGAACAGTCCAATTACCTGATGCCTTTTCCAAACATGGTCATGCACCCTGTAGCATTTGAGATGTCGGTTAGTTTAAAACTTAACGAAATAATTTTGTAAATAAATCGCGGAAAAAAGTTTTAAAAGTTTTTCTCTAGTTCTAGAAATCAATGACAAACCAATATTTTTGCGGTGTAGCGAAGCTGTCTTTACAAAAACTGTTTGTTCTTTTTAATAAGGTAATCAGCAGGTCCAAACTGGAGGGCAGAAATGTTTGAATTCTCTCTCTACTCAAGCATTTTTTGCGTTTTGTATTTGTACAAAGTAATGAAATTAGCGACCTCCATGTAGCCATGAGCGTCGGAACGATTTTTTCAAGGGGAGGAGCACTAGGGGATTTTTCCAAAATTTGTCCAGGGGTCCAAAGTAGTGAAATTTGTCTTTCCCACTCGAAACTAAGAAAATAACCGTTTTTGGCTGAAAATTTCAAAATCCAAGGGGCGAGGCCCCCCGCCCCCCGTTCCGACGCCCAAGCATGCAGCAAGATTATCTTTTTAGCAAAAGTATACACATTTCAATCATACACGGGGTCTATCTCACAAACTCACAAAAGAACAGCCTTTCTTTCTTTAAGGAGGTAATTCCACAACTCATTTGCAGGAACCCACGGGAAAAATCTACTGCTTGCCTAATGGCGATTCAGTTCCAATAAAAGTCGATGGAAACTTCATTTTTTGCAATGGTATCGCAGTTAAAAGCAAGTTGCTGCTGGTGGCTGAAACAATTACGCACAAGATCATTGCCTATGACATAAAGGGTCCAGGAAAAGTGGGAAACCGGAGAACTTGGGCTGAAGTTCCGAATGGTTCGTAAACAATTGAAATTATTGAAATGAAGGAGCTTTTAGTATAATATGCATAACTTCCAATATATTCACTGTTTTTTGATGCGTTTGCTATGTAAATAGGCGGCCAATCATTTGGCGTAGTAGGGACGCGGCTTTCATTTGAACAACAAAATCGATTCGTATTGTTTTTCGATGCCCACATGCATACGGGGAATGGGGTAAGTCTGCACCTGAGGATTTATGCTAACTGCGTTCCGTAGAAGTCGATGACTTTTTGCATTGATCTTCACTTCGAAAAATATATCTTTTATGCGCCTGGTTGCAGTAAGCGTGAAAATTATATTTGATTGTAAGTTCCTGCCAGAAGCCTGAGGGACTTTTGAATTCTTGTTTGATTTTGATTATGAAGCACTGCCTGCGCAGTAATTTGTATTTTGTCAGAAGAAATGTTAAAAAGGTTGTCATACACACAAAATCGCAAGATATTCGACAAATACCAACACAGTAAAAGTAAAAATATTTTGAGATACTCAAGTAACAGAGATATTTCCATGTTATTCAGGTTTCAGTCAATTGTGTATCAATGGACCATCGGTATGAAATTAACTACAATGTACGTCTTAGTTTTCACCAAAAATTGTTGCCATAAACCATAGAAACTTTTATTTGATTACAAACATTCTTAGGCAGAAGTGTCCATGCTACTGAACCTTTTCAGCGCATCAGAGAACAGCTTTTATACTTGTAGCCCACGATCATGATCCGAAAACTATTTAATATCCTGTCATGTTCCACCTACAACAAAAAGATGTTTGTTTTGACATTACAGAACCAAAGTCTAACGGCCCCGATGGCATGGACTTCGACGAGACAGGACAGCTGTTGGTTGCAAACCATGGAGGTTCTCATATTGAAGTTTATTCACATGAAGGTGGAAATTCTCCTGCAATGCGGATCAAATGTCCTTTTGCTCAAATTAGCAATTTACATTTCAAGCCCGGGACCAACGTTTGTTTCATCACAGAACACGATAACAATGCTCTTTGGAGATTTGAATGGGAACACAAAGGCATGCTCATGTACTGCGATAAATAAACTTTTTCTGAATAAGAAACGTCATGTGATAATATTTTCATCGGAATTGCAACAAACATGCATCAGTCATTTAATACTGCTTCACACATTTTTATCTAGCTCTGCGCAGGTCGCAAATAAATTGCAACTAACGGATTTTGAAAGTCAAAAATATTATTTTGATGTTCGGAATCGGATAACGCTGTTAAAGCGCTTGTGTGAACTTTTTTATTACCAACTTGGATATCTTAATTATCGACGTACTGAGATAAAACATGACTTATTGGCGTCGAATGTGTCACGTGATTTCGTTTCTTGAAGTACAAATTAGCCACATCTTTCTTTCAGGACGACTGATTCTGTAATCAGGGACGTAGTGGGGCGAGAACGCGTGGGAACGGCATTCCCACGTCTTTTTCACGCTTTGCTTTAAAATCAGTTGGAAGCTGTTTTCAAATGGCTATTTTTTTGGATGCGTTCCCACACCTGTTTTGTTAGCGCTATATCCCTGGCTGTAACACTGACAGAGATGGCATCGGAAAACTATCTGACCCCTTTACAGTCATAAATTCCTTTGCACTAAGATTTCCAGAGACATATTTTGAATCACTGGTATACTGCGTTTGTCAGGCCCGTAACAGCTTGGGACATCAGGAGAGGCGAAGAGTTTTCCGAGAGGAGCCCAAATTTTTTGAACTGTGTCCAATGTTTTTAAATTATGTCCAACACATTTTTCCAGAGGGGGCGAAAAAATTTTTAGGGGGGTTTCGCCCCCCTGCGTCCCCCTGGTTACGGGCCTGGCGTTTGTGGTGTTACACTAAGTTCTACATTATTCGATAACCTACAATGAAGAGATTTCGAGTAGTCTTGATGCGGGCCCATACTTAGATCTATACATTTCTTGTAGTCGACGAATGTAAAAAAAAGTTGCATTGTTCTGCTATACCAGTGGTTCTTAAGCTTTTTCTCCATCACGCCCCCCTAAAGTAATTTTACTTTGGCTCACGCCCCCCTTACTTTAAATAAGTTGTAAAACAAATTTATCTCTTGGTGAATTTGTTTCATTTTAAGGTTTTGTAACGAACACTAAGTTCAGGGTTTTGTTACGGCGTTTTAGGGACCCGATTTGGGTCCCTAGAATTGAAAATCGGGTCCCTAGAATCAGAGAAATCGGGATCCTACAGCTCCATACCGGGTACCAGTGGCGTGCAGAGGGGGGGGGGCGAACGGGGCGCCGGTCACGGGCATCCAAGGCAGGGGGCATCCAAAAAGTGAAACTAAAAAATTTTAAATGCAATAACTAGTTGATTTTTCCTATTGCAAGTTTACTAATGCATGCCGAATGGATTTAGATTTTCGAAACTTATTTTGCTGTCAACACTAATTTTTGCGTATTGAAATGCCAGTAATTCTCAGATTCTTCATTGCCAGAGTGTTTTACTCTAAGTATACGGCGCACGCCCAATCAAACTGATAGTAACATGACCTGTTTCAGATCGTGCGATAAAGGGAAAATCACAAAAAAGGATTGAAAGATCAGGATTATTGAGAAAAAACAGTTTTCTTTAAAACCCAATCTCTTGTTTTCTAAAAATCTGTTTGTTTTGTTTTTTTTTAAAAGAAACAGGTTTGTATTAAAAAAAAACAACACAAAAACACCATTCTCAATTGTTTTTGTTGCATCATGCATTATCACGATTTGCAGAATCACACAATGACTTGTAGCTATTATGGCATTCTAATTTGACGGTAAAGAAATGTACCCCATCTCTGCTTTCTCAAAGTGTTGTTGGTCAATTCACTCCAAAGTGGTAAGGTTTGGCAAGAATGCGCACAGCAAAGCCGCTCCCACACAAACTCTAGTTCAACGTCAAGTTTATGTACATGTCCTGCTAGTTCAGCATCTGTGCAGTGTAGTTTTTAAATATATGGTTTGGTATGGTCCAACATTGAAAACACCTTGGATGTAGAGAAGGAAGAAAAATTGATTAAAATATACCAATTTTACAGAGCTGAAGAAGATAACCAGTAGAATTTGCTGAAACTGCTCGAATTCGTCATCTCTTTTTTTCAAGTCCTTCAAATTTAGTTGCTGTTCGTTTTGTTTCATTAAAAAACAATTGCTTTAACTGTACAAGTGTGCTGGTTATTTTCCTTTTTACTTCATAGTACATTTTTCAAAGGAAAAGTTAAGAGCGGCATTTTGGTGGGTTATATTGTTTTATTTAGGTGGGCTTTAAAAAAACGTGTGATGTTTTTGGTTGGGTCTAATTACATCAATACTGAACATAATTATAGACGTTTAATTGAATTTCTGAGCCATATTTCAACGTGCTTGATTTAGCTGATCTTATGATGCATCACTAGTTTCCCGTTTCGTCGCACACCTGTGCTTGCGATATGTGCTTCGTTTCGAGCTTCGTCATTAATTGGCAGTTCAAGCGGATTGATCATAATGGCTCACGCAAGTCCGTGTCTGTTCTTTCTCCTCGTAATTGTACATATAACAGTCACGTGATAAGAAACGAAAATCTTTTTGCGTACTTCATGCGCATTCTCAATTCTCGTGCAGTCTACAAGTTTCAAACTGTCAAACCTGAGTGTCCGCCATCCCAGCGGCATACCTTCTGATCGACTGCTAATCGACGAGACATTCGAGCAGCCTTGCGTTTTTGCAGTTGTGAACTGCGCCAACGTAGCACTGAGTGCGTTCTACTCTGTTTTAACGCTTTGCCGGATATTTTCGCAGTTATGAATTGCTCTGTCTTTGATACCGCTGATAATTTACGTTCATTACAGTGGCAAGTTGCAGCCTGCAGCAACGAGTAAAGAGAGCGCCTGTAGAATAACATGCACATGGATGCCGAAGAATGGGGCATTTATCCCTTTGTCCTTTAAAAAGGGGTCAACGAAGGTGGAGGTGCATTTTCGTCATAGGTGTAAGAGCAGGCAAATTTTTGGGGTGCGAAGGGTTTTTGTCCGAATTTCCCCAAATTCCCCGAAAGGTTTTTGTGTAACTTTTGCCTACAAATTTTCTCCCAGAAATATCAAGACCTCTTTTTGTTGTAACCTCCAAAAAAGGTCTTCATGTGTTTTTCTGCAAATCTTGAGCGTCATTTTTTACCCGGATTTTCAGGAATTTTGCGCAGATTTTCAGCAAACCAAAACTTTTGAGGGTGAGCTTGCACCCCCACCTGCAACACCACTGCTTTTCATAACAGTTTCATAGTTAATTTTGTAGTTTATCATGATCGACTTCAAACAAATTTATTGCAGCTTTTCGGGCGCGCAGAAAATTTGGAATGATTTTCTATAATTTCCGTTATTATTTTTGAAGTCAACATTGTTGATGAACACAAACAAACATAATTGGTAAATTTGTTTTTGTTTTTATAAGTTTCCATTGCCCTCTCTGTTTTACTGCTCCCCCTGCCCTACCGCCGCTCCGGCGTCCCTAAATATTCATGTTGTGTCAATAATTTCGCCAAAACGTTGGTCTAAATCTGAGTATGTCGTCATGTTGTGACGTCACAAACAGCGTATATCCAGTAACAATGACCACCAAACGCCACTGTTCACTGCTAGAATTTGGTAAAGGGGCATCCAGTCAAGCAGTCGCCCCGGGCATCACAAGACCTCTGCAGGCCACTGCCGGGTACCTAACATTTCCCCTAGCAAAAACCCTGCTAAGTGCGTAGAGTACAAACACACACAGTCTGCACAATGCAGATTGGTAAACACAGACACAACAAAACAATTCATAGCGAGTTTGGAGATAGAACAACAGGGTTACAGACACTTTCCTAACACTATTGTTCACTAACCCATAACACTTGGTACAACTCTATATCCAGAGTAGGACACTGAGTCCAACCCTGGTCATGGCCAGGTAAAGTACAGAAGTATTGTGGCATGCACACACCCTCAAACGAAAAAACACTGCAACGTCCGAGCACTCAGTCACAAAGTAAAATGCGGTTGCAGTGTTCAAACAATAAGGACGAATATAAACTATCTGACTGCACCAAAGCACGAAACCACACGTTGTTAGAATTCCTGCATAGTTCAAGAAAGTGGTACACATTTTTTCACAATAAGGCCTCAAGATAGGAATGTTGCATTGAACTTGATGGCTGCTAAAACTCGCTCGCCACGGAAGGTTGTGTAGAGCCCTGCACCCAAAATTATAGGCCACTGATTGTTTGACAATTTTGGCCAATATTTGGTACAACATTATTTTGCTGCATTAGATGAAAAACGCTTTGTTTTAAGCGACATTGTACAAGATTTACTGGTAGTCACAGATATGCATCTTCCATGCTTAATGTGCAGCGGTTGCTTGTTCTTGACTTGTGCGAACCTTTGCAAATTCTTTGTTTTTTTATTCACTCTGCATATCTTTACAACCGCACGCTACTTCGCAGAGTGAATACAGATTACTCTGACTACTTGCAAATCGGTTAAACCAGTGGTTCCCAAACACTATCGAGCCGTTACCCTAACCAAGGTAGCGATTATGTCTTATTACCCTTAATATTTCGCAGTGATCGCTCATAGTACAGAACAACATTTTGGTTCCGCGGTACCCCCAAAAAATCGCATATTACCCCTGGGGGTAATTTACCCCATTTTGGCAACCACTGGGTTAAACCATTAAAACGCGAAAAAAATAGTACGATTAATCGCACAAACCGGATACTTCAATATAAATGTTATGTTAATTTTTAGATTTAAACATTTATTCCGCGCCGCTTTCACGTGAGTAGAAGACACGGTTCCGAGATTAAGCAGCTGAATATCGCCATTGGGATGGCCAGAAAGCAGAGTTACTCTTTCTTTGGCCGAGAAGTCGACGTCGTATGGTGGTCTGTAGCTGCCAAGCCGCATTTAAAAACTTAATCTCACATTTCAACAATAGTGTGGTTCAAGTGCAGTAGAATCTTCATGAATATACATTGTCGCATCACAGAAGAACATGGCGGGAGTACTGTAGAAAATTAGTACCATGCAGGCGTAGGCCACATTGCAGAAAGCTCGTCGAATTACAGAAAGGCAAAACGGCATCACACGCTACGTGAAGCTCTGTCAAATGCGACAATGGCACAGGAACTTGGCATCGGGTACTTCTGCGCTCGTGCACGGCTCGGCATGGCAACTCCTAGGCGCAATAACAAACAGAATCGTGCGCGGCTACTGGCAACTCCTCAGTGTAGTTTGGCCTCTAAGGCTATACGTGGCTTTCAGAAAATAAACTGGAGGCTAGAAGTTCGATTGATTGATCACATGACAATGATCATTATGCGTCGTTAACAACCTCCATTCTCAGCGCTTGGAATGTTAACCGGGTAATTTCAACTCTCAGGAAGGGAAGCGTGCTTGTAAGATTGTACATGGAGACATTTTGAGTCTTTAAACTCCGGAACGCGGCACCACATGCAAATTAGGCAATATTTTGGGCAAATTTTAAAAAGTACCTAAAAAATGGCAAAAGGCCAAACAAAATGTTTGCGGCCAAACCACTTCTGGGGCCAATTTTTCACATTTTGGCTGCAAAAAAGCCAAGCTGGCAACACTGTTCACTGATACAAAACAAACACGAAACAAATTACCCTCCGCGTGTTCTTTCAAAGAACAAGCCGCAAAATACGTTGCAATTATCTTACCAGTTCACGCTATAGTCATTCCCTGCAAAACCTAGAAGTCGAATGGGCCTTTTACAATTACGCTGCTTTTATTGTACGCCTACTACATCAAGCCCGGTTTCAAGCGGAAGTTAGAGCTAAGTCAATCACGTGATCACTAGATCAGCTACAGATAATATTTCTTAATTTATCTA
>Ga0210059_1010842_pt1 | contig 14024 bp, 13 predicted proteins | sample Ectturendosymbi2_FD_188042 | JGI IMG/M metagenome (GOLD analysis project Ga0210059, IMG submission 188042) | Ecteinascidia turbinata endosymbiont from Florida, USA - Sample 2 (SPAdes) (version 2) | ecosystem: Host-associated > Tunicates > Ascidians > Unclassified | place: Key West, Florida... | reverse complement strand
TTTGGGGAAGGGAGAACCCTCACAGAGTCGTTGGACGCCCTCTGCATTCAAAAAAGTGCACAGCATGGATTGCCATGTCCAAGCACGGTATCATCGGACCATTCTTCTTTGAAGATGATCACAGTATTGCAGTAACCGTGACAAAAGAGCGCTACGTTCCAGTGCTTGAGCAGTTCTGGGGAGAGCTCAATAAATGTGAGGACCTTGATGAGAAAGAATAGTGGTTCCAGCAAGATGGTGCCCCTCCTCACACTGCTAATGTCACCATGGCTTGGCTCCGTGAAAAGTTTGGGAAGCGTCTCATCATCCGCAAAGCTGAAGTGGAATGGAACCTCACTCGCCTGACCTGAATTCCCCAGATTTCTTATTGTGGGGGTTTCTCAAGGACAATATTTACCAGGATAACCCACTCACTATTGCTGCTTTGAAAGCAGCCATTGCCGAGAAGATTCAGGCCATTAAACAGGAGGATTGTGGGCGAGTTATCAACAACTTTGCACGCCGCATTCTAGAATGCCTTCGACAGAACGGTGGACATCTGGAGCATGTACTCTAGGACTCTTCTTGACATATTATTTCTGATTTGAGGACAAACAGTTGCAGATTATAAAATGTTATCTTTTCAGCTTTCAATAAATGTAATCATCATTGTGGTATCATTTAAAATCCTGGATTTGTGCCCAATCGCTTTGTTTCAACAATTGTGAAACACCCTGTATGTGCGTGCTACTAAAATTCATAGCAATTTTGCACCCCTGGTATAATGACATCTTAGGTAACCCACCTATCTTATGACAGTTACATTGTTACTTCTGAAGAACAACTCAGTCGTGACTCTCTGGATGCCTGTGAAGATAAATGGCTTAACAAATTAAAAGCACAAATTAATATTCAAATCATGATCCTTCCTCGTGTGAAATAAATCTTGTACTTCACCTTTTTTCGTTAACTTGCAATGTTCATTAAATAACTTCTTTCATTTTTTTACAGCGCTTTTCTCCTGAATGACCAATAAGAACCTGCAGCAAGATCACTGCAGTTCTATTGCTATGCACTGATGATGATAACAGGAGTTGTCGAAACGTTTGCAATATGTCATTTGTATCGTTTGCTTTGGCCGTGATATTCATTATAAGGCTATTCAGCACTTCCGCTTTTCGTGTACCTAACTTCTTCCCATTCCTCGATTTGTTTGATCCCATTTCTTACTAGTGAACAACCGGGGCACTAAATTTAGCCGGAAGCTTGGCCGGGCCGGGGATTAAACTTTGCCCTGGCAGGGGCAGGAGCAGTCAACATATTTCTCATTCTCACTTTAGTTATTTGAAAGAAAACAAGAGTAATGCATGTTGTGCATACGTCGTCATGGTGGATGTTATCTTGAAAATGTGTTCTTACAGTTTATCGCAATGCAAAACGAAAAGTTTTTTCATAAATATGAAGTAAACATCTTAATAAAATAGATGGCAAACCTGCAACTTGCCAACTAAACGTATAGGTGCAAAGCGCGTGTCACCAGTAAACTTACACAGATCTTTTACTGTTGCCATGTTTTCCAAACGCAAAAATCAACATCACTTGACAAAAACGCAGCAAAAACGAGCCTTCGCTCCTTCATTTGACAATATCTACGTAGCATGACAGAACGGTAGCAAGAAAACACAAGACTTTTTTGCCCAGGCCATACGGCTTTTACAGACTACATCAGTACATGAAAAACACTGATAAATCAATTAAGCAAGTGTGTATTTTACTCAGTTTTTATCATGCATCAACCTATCACACTCAAAGTCACCATGGGTTTGTGTTAAGCTACTCGGTTACTCCATTATTTTTCTTCTACTCATCGCAGTCCGAGCAAGAAGTGTCACGTTCACTTTCTGCATTCCTACTATGGCGGTTTAACTTAGTCAATTTTCTATCAGACAAAGTTATCGAGTCATAGCCAAATGCTTTCAAGTTATGTTTCAAAAACAGTAATTTTTCCACATCATCAGGTTTTAACCGACTTCTACTCCCGCTTGTCAGGTCTCTTGCCACTTTGAACTCCCGTTCGCTGGCGACTGAACTTACAGGTGCGCTAAGATATTTCAAAGCTATTGTTGCGATTTCTGGATATCTCTGGCACTGTCCCATCCACACCTGTAATGGACAAACGTTGCTTTTGCACCTTGGCTCGTTCAAGTACGTGACGACCATCTGTTTTGCTTTGACATATGGATCTTTTTCTGATTGAGATGAATTGTCGTCAAAGCAGCTGCTTCCTTCATCCAAAAACGCGAAGTATTTAGCCTTGGTAGAACCGCTGTCTGTTTTTTGGTGTTTTCTATCACCGGCTTCTTCATGTGATCCTTCCATAGGATATTCTTTCCTTTTTTGGCTTTTGTTTTTAATTGTTTCGGTTAGTGCTGCTGCAACCAATTAAACCAGCAATAGCTTTGCCTGATCAGCTTCTCTTAGTGATAAAAATCCCCTTTTTTAAATCTTGGATCCAGCAGAGTTGCTATCACATGTAGCTCGCTTTTTTCGATAGAAATGAAATGTTGTCGAACATCCCCTCCGTAAAAATATCGATTCATGTTCTGCTGAAGCGTCTCTTTTAGTTCAACCACTCCTTTGCAATCAGTCTTTTCCAAAGTGATAATAATAGATTTTGCACTTGGTATTGCCTCAGAAATGCAAGAAGCTTCTTTTTCACAAAAATTTACGACATCAGCAAAGATTTTTAGTGATGCCACAACGGTTGGCAAAATTGCCCATTCACGACTTTCCAGCAGTTGAATGCCAAGCTTTTCAAATTCTTTGTCGGCCAGAATAAGTGCATTTTTTCCAGCAGAAATCTTTCCAGCATTAGATACGTGCTGCTCCAGCGTGTTTCTTGATCTATGATCAAAGTATGCCACGGCATTCCCTCTCTTTCTTGGGCTTTCATTAGCACAGATTTCGCTTTGGTACTGTGACGAAACTTACGAACAATGCTTCGTATTTTTATAAGCAACGTTGCCACTGATTTCTGTTCTCTTAGGCTATTCGTAAGAACAAGATGCAAGCCATTTAGAAAACACCCAATGTGTTTCAAACCACCATAGTTCACGGCTTTAACTATATTAGCGGCATTGTCACGAACTACCAAGTGCAAACGACTCCTAATCTTGTACTCTGAGAAAGCACGCTCTAAAGCAAGAAGCAGATTTTCTGCAGTGAGCCATTCTTCAAAAGGCAAACACTGTAGAACTGCATATTTTCTTTGCCAAGTTGCTTTCTCTATGAAGTGTACTGTCAAAGTCATGTACACATCCATTGACTGAGAGCTCCATATGTCGATTGTCACGGAACAGAAAGACACATTTTGTTCATCATGAATGAGCTCCAATATTTTGTCTTAACTTTATTGTAAACATCCAGCACCAAACACGTGCGCAGATACTTTGCCCTGGGAACTGCAAACTTGGGACATGCAGCCTTCAGGAGTCTAACGAATGCACCGTTTTCTACTGTATTGTAATGAAGATGGGCATCTACAATCCATTCCAGAACCAGGTGGTTGAGCTTGCGCTGCATAGGGTGATTTGCACCAAATGGTTGCTGACGTTCCACGAGATCTGTAAGAGTTGGCTGTTTTTCTGTGCTGGAACTAGGTTTGTCGTTCAATAAGCGAATCGCAGAACTGTTTGTGGTTTCTACCGGCTTGCTGGCTTTTTGTTTCAGCTGAGCATATTCAGCGGAATGCGCTCGATGCAAATGATCCAGAAGACTTTTTGTAGAATAAGTTTTAGGTGTTCTTCCCCGTGTGTAAACTTTTCCGCATTGGCACTTTGCTTTGCATGGATCGTCACACACAACAAAAAATTGCCGTACCAGTGAAACAGAATTTTTAGATTTCGACATAACTGGCTTTCATAAATGGCCCACGTCACGACTCTGTTTATGTGATAAAATCGTAATGTAACTGCATGTAAACAGAAGAATATTTGTAATTTATATAATATACAATGCCGCAGCTGCTTAAGTTCTCAGCTTTATTATAGCTTTGTTGTCTACTTCATAACTTTTACTGCAGGAACTTCCCGTACCACTACCTTCTCAACTGCTGCCAAGAGAAATTACTGTTCAGTTTTCAGTCTCCCAAAACAACAGCAAGACGCAGACTCGTGATTTATCAGTTCACCGCGTTTCAATCTGGTACTGGCAGACTTTTAATCCCATTGTGCACTGCTGCTGGATGCCGATTGCCGACCTGTGTAAATAGCTAACCGTCTAATTATGGATCTTGGATCCCGTGAGACCTACATAGTTACGGAGTAACAGACACCAGAAATCAACTCAGACGTGAAGCAAACCACATAAAAAGCACGACATTAAGAAAAGCTTAGCTAAACAACGCTAAATAGTGCTTGCTGTCAAAAGCGATGTTGTTTAGTTAGAACAGCATAACTTGCTCCAAACTCCCACAGATACTGGTGCTTGCTATTGACCAAGTGTGTTCATACGGGACAAATCGTGCAAAAAAATTAAGTTCTGTTTAAACAGCTGACACAAAGGCAGCAATACGTGTCCCCCGGCTTTGGGTAATTAATTTGATTTCCCAGCCGAAAGTCGGGGCCGGGGAAAAAAACAACCCCCGGCCGGAGTCCCGGTCGTTGCCTAGCTAGGGGTACATGATGTAACGAAATACTGGCCACAGTTATGGGTTACATTTCTTTTCATAAGAACCAGAGCTGATGAGTCGACGACAGAAATGACGCTCGTTTCCTTCTCAGAGGTTTGAGCAATCCTGCAGGTCGTTTCCCGTAAGTGTCGCTCAAGGCCAATGACCTTTGCTAACAGCGGGTGGCTTTAAGGCTGTAAGTTTAGTTTTTTTATACAGTAAGTGTTGATTGCTTCTTTTACGAAAGTGCAAAAACAGCTTTTTTGAGAAATGGAGATTATGAAAATAATAATCACTCCAGGTACGATCAGACACATCAAGGTTATGGATTAGTTCGAGAAATTTGTTTGTGGATTGTTGTTTATTTCTTATATTGGCTCAAGCTTGTACCTTACCAGTTGCTGAGTTTGACTGCTCCAGCATAATGTGCATCTATCAAATCTTATTTTCTCATATTCGTTCAAATGCATCCATTATTTCTGTGGTCCCGCCTTTAGTTTTCATCAGAGGCAATGTTTCAGTATTTCAAGATTTTCAAAGTCATTCACAGACCCCTTTGAAGAGTGGGAAAGCCACCATGGTGGTCGGAATCAACTCTTTGGTCGTAACTCACAAAATCATTTGCGGCAGAGACAGCGAAAACATCTTTGAACAAAAATTTTGATACGTGTTTTTTATAAATATATATATGCATACACCTTTCCATTTTAAATGTTTGAGAAAAACGCTTTTTTGTTTCTTTATTATAGACAATTTGGAGTAGTTTTTAAAAATTTGGTAGCACGCTAACTCGCATATATTTTCGAACCCTCTCATAATTTGGAAAACTTGCAAGTAGTCAAGCTAACCAAAAAGGCTAAGATACACACTGTTATAGAATGTTTTGGGTAACAGTTATATTTTTACACTTGCGTTCCGCATGTCACGATAATATGCTGCTGAGTCACTATAATGTTCCGCTGAGTCACTATAATGTTCCGCTGAGTCACTATAATGTTCTGCTGAGTCACTATAATGATACACCCACTACGTTTTTGGTCATAACTCACAAACGATTGGCGGTAGAGAGACAAACACAACATCTTTGAACGCGGAATTTGATGTATCGTATATCACGCAATACATACGTTTGTATTTGAAATCTTTGATAAAAATCATTTTTGTATTCCTTGTTTGGCAAATTTTAGCCGATAGCTTATAGAAAAAAAACTCTTTTCCCTTGATATGTACTTGCCAGGAAGGCGTAAGATTATATGTATCAACCTCTTTTAAATTGTTACTGGTTGCGTTCAGATGGTTGTGTTTCAAAGATTAAGGGTAATGGAGCCTGAAAGACAAAGAACAAAAACATTCCCTTAATTTTTAGATGTTTACAATGATTTTGTTGGAAAATGTTTTACTCCAAATTTTCTGACATTTTTACTTATACCCGCTCGCACGTTTGTTTATTTTTTAAACGGCGTGAGCGCAGACGTTTACCCGGCGTTGAAATCGATTGTGACGCTGCTCTGCTTCTCGTTGCTTCTCTGATCTCTGAACGAATCGTCCTCCCCAGGTCCTCCCACCAAAGCTCCGTACAAGATGTGTCTGAAGGCAAATGACGGACAAGGTTTAAATCATAACTGCGATGAACTCCACTCATATTTCCGTTTGCTTTGGACTGCAGATGAAGTAATTAAATGCGTCGAAATGGCAGCTTACGCGTTTGGTACGTCGTTGTCAAATCGTGGACAGGATGTGGGTGGGCTTGGACAATAGCTGGATTTATGGAATGGGTGTCTTGGGGAGTTCGGGCCAAACCCGACCACAAAACTTTGTCCTTTGGCTCCAAGAATGTAATTAATTTGACCAGCAGCGAAAACCCTGAACGGAAAACAAACAGGAAATTACAACGGTAATGTTAGTAAAAACATTCTTCGGCTGTTTTCGCTGCAAAATTAAACAAATGGGAAAACCGAAAAACATGTATTTTGGACAACAAATTGGTATATCTGAGATTGTTATCGGTCGCATTTGCTGATGCACTACACCTCTCAAAAGCACAAAACTAACAGAGATTTATATTAAAAAGTGACTGAGCAGGCGTCAGGTTCAAATTTATTTTCGATTAATTGCGTTTGGAATTAGACGAATAACAAACACAACTGATGAGGATTCCAGCTCGAGAAAGAAAGCAAACTTTTGACTTTTTCAAATGGCGATTCAGCCAGTTTGTTCGCAGATTATGTTCGTCGATATAGGACGTCGCTTACAATTATTACAATCAAGTCCAATGCAATCAAACCTCAATAAAGGAGTTGGATCGAAGACGGTAACCGTCTGGAGGGGCAAAATTAGTTTGCTACGTCAGGTAGTGATGTCACGGAAATTGTGACGCAACAATCGCATATTTTCAGACAACAGTTGCAGCGCAGCCGCCCCGCTGTCAACAAACAAGAAAAAAGCGAAAAAACGCCAAATGTTACAAAGTTTATTGTCTGATGTTAAATAGTTTTCATTTCTCTTCACCGAAACGCACTTTTGTTTCGTTAAAACAGATTGTGTTTTTGTGAACTCGCGAGGGCCAGATTTTTTCGTCAAATTGATTTTCGCTACTGAAGTTTGTTTTTTTCCGACACAACCCCCACTAAACAGGTCGCAGGCTTTAAACCTCAATAAACTTCCTTAAATATCTCGCAAATCAAAGCATCAGATATAAGTCTCTGCTTGCTTGGGCCACATGACATCAGTTTTTTCTAAATTTGTAATTGTATCATAAAGGTTGTTATCTGAATCACCTTTACGTATGTGAAAAAAAGCTGCGCAAAACAAAGCACATTCATTGTTTTATTGCAAACTTGGGAATTTCAACGATGTGAGATTCATTGTGCATATCAATACCAAGAATGAAAATCAATGACACCAGAGGGTCACGGATGACTGCGCACTGGACTAAAATAATTTAAATTTTCCAGCAGGCCTGGAGATCTTCCAGGAAAGCGAAAACTTCCACTGAACAAAATACAATTCATTTTTTTCCAATAAAAAATGTTACAGCCACTGGATGCTCTTTGCAGCAACAAAACCAGATGGTTTTACTTTTCCGCCAAACCTTTGCTCCTTTATTTTAACGATAAAAACTTCAGCAGATGCAACTTAATTGCGTCTGAGTTGAAGTTGAGCGGTTGCTATGCACTCGCAGACTTACCGGTTTTTAGACTTGTTCAAATTCAAATCAGCCGCCATCAAACATATGAAAGCAGAATTGGCGGCGTAGCGCAGAGGTCCCCACTGGTTGAGAAAAAGCAGACCTTTCGGTGTGTATTTCGACTGGCTTCGGAATTTTACATTTCGTTCTTTCTGGGAGTGCTCGCAAAACCTGCGCAAGACAGACACGGACTGAAGTCGCAAAACGTCCACAAGAACGTTTGCCAAAATTTTCTCAGCTACGCACAAAAGCGTCGATTTTGTTTTGAAGCTCTCTGTAGCTTGATTTTTACCATTTTGTGCGACAATTTGCAGGATCGAGTAGCGGTTTGAAGCACGTAGGAAATTTCGAGATGCTTGCGATGAAGTAAAACTATTCGCACTGCGAAAGCAAAAGGAGGCTGAAATTTTTTGTGCCATGAAAAGAGTAGCAACGAGTTGCTATGAACTAAGCTCGATTGCAATGGCGTGGCCATTTCTAACAACGAAGGTTGCATTGAAACCGAAGCAAAATTCTTTGCAGAAATGTTGAAAGAGTCGAGGGTTATGAACATGGACACAGCCATACTTTTACACAAAAAGGATTTATTAGAATGGAATAAATGCATAAGCAAAACAAAACATGTTAACTCAAGTCTTTTGACCCTTAATTTCAACATCGTTCATTGAAATGTTTGATTGTTGCTCAAAATGTATAGAAGTGTTAACTATAGTATGAAAGTTACAGTACCTTATTTTATCATTTTCTTTGCTGAACCCTTTGCAAAAAGCTAATTGAATGCCATACATTTGTTGGCAACTTTTACTGCGTGGCTGCCGAACTACTATCCACACTGATTGCAGTTCTTTTCATGGCTTTAAATTAGTAAAAAAACTAGTGAAATACTTTTGACTACAAACGAAATTCTTATCTCCAAAAGTTATTAGATTTTATTTAGTCCAGATGAATTTGTTGCACACACGCTGCCTTTGATCTCTAAGACGTTGCGATCCCACCACTGCGACTTTGCGAAACCACCATTGTGACGTTGCGAGCTCACCATTGCGCTGATTTCCTGTACTTTTTCTTTTTGGTCAACTCGGCAAGTAGCAACTGAACACCGGCTTGCTTGTTACTCCACGAAAATTCTGTTACCTTCAAAGAAAAACCACACTCTTTAATCTTGATCCATTGGCCAAAGTGTTGCAACTATTTATAAAGTGAAATGTTGTCCTACTTTTCTCTGGGTTTAAGAGTTTAGGTCGCAAAGATGGTTCCAGGACTACAGCCACCTGGACAACTGCCACCCGGACATCTGCCACCAGGGGCGACTCAAGGTCAACAGCGTCACCGGGGCTCATCATCCGCTTTATGCTGCAACCGTTCGAGGATTGCGTCACTGAAATCTCCTCTTACTTTCATTCTGACACTATCTTTGCTTTGTGACGTTAGTTACATGAAAATCAATAAGCAGTTGTCATGATAACTCGTCCATTGTTACGTAATTCACGTCACAGAGCCATGATAACGCCAGCTGGTCCTCTGCATACTAGGCTCATTCATATCAGCCCGAGTTACTGGACAGTTTATACTTAGTTTGAAATTAGTCTCGAATGTCCACTGAATTGGAATTCAAATTCAACGTTTCATGCAAGTGTTTTACTTCAAAAAACATTCAACCTGACGTGAATCATATTTTAAAATTACTCAAATTGCGGAGATCAACTCGGGCGCTAACGGATGAGCCCGAGTAAAGCGAGAGCGAACGAAGTCGAGAGAACGCCTACTACGAACGATATTTTTTGATTCAGGTCATGCACCTACAACGTGAACTCCAAAGGTCAGGCATGCAACGAAAATATATGAATAATGACAAGGCCCAATGAAAAGAGCCCAGGTTAACAGCCTTAATCAGTAAAGTGAGTGGTGGCAGGCATAGACAAAGCAAACAACCTCACGTTCCACAATGTCAATCGTAATCGAAGAGTCAGGCTAAGCCCGAGTGTCCGGATCGCCACTGACTGCCATCTTGGACAGCTGCCACCCGGACAATTGCCACCTCGGGCATGCTGAACTCTACGTTTATTGGCATTAAATACATTGAACATTACAAAGTGCTGCTTTCATGTCAAACATTTTGAATTCACAAACGTGTGTAACGAAACAAATGTTTCTTTGTCCTCTGACCACTTTCAAGAACCTTTACTTTAACTTTAATATTTTTGGATGGAGAATGCTGTATCGATGTCATTACATCTTCACAAAAATTCTTAAGTCAGTGCAAACATTACTTTTTATGATCCTTTTTTTGTCACAGCATGATTCGCACACACACATTATCGCATAGTATTCATTCCACAGCGTCCACGCATTCATCAAACCCGTTCACTACAACAGGGCATGTTGCGTTCTGTGCACTGCTTCACTTTAGCTTTTTGATGTGTGAGGTACATGGCAGCAAAGGCAATGTTGCAACTCACTTTTGCTGCACTATGTTTGAAGCAATGATATCGCATCGCAGGGGTTTCTAACCGCCATGCCACGAGAACTATACTCCAAGTGCCGCAACGCGACAGTATAAGTATACCAGTGATTCTCAACGTAGTCCACCTGGAATTTCTAGTGGACCACAGAGGTTTCCATAAACCCTGATAAAACGTTCCTGAAAGTTGTAACCTTGACTGTGCAATAAATTATGTAAGACCATTTCTTAGGTTCTTGTGCTTTTCGTTTTATGAATGTCACGTGTTTTGCAAAGTGGTCCATCGGATATTTTCTTTAAAGATGGTTCATAGGCAAAAAAGGTTGAGAACCATTGGTGCTAAATTTCGTATCTTCTTTGTGATGTGTAAAATGCATTATCCTAGGTGGCAGTTGTCCTGATACTCGTGGGGATATATCTGCCACGTAGTTCATACATAGAAACGCAGCAATGGCTGACACTTACTGTTGTCTTAGTCAACTGATATTGCTTAATAAATAGACTTTGTTATGGCAAAGCAAAATAATCCTCAGTTTGATTAAAGTAAATATGAAAGGTAGGGCATTTTCAATACATATTTGCCATTTAAATTGGTCGTGGTTATTTTCGGGCTAAGGTTTGCGCAATCATTCCATTCTCTTATCATGCACAGTTATGCTAATGAGCAGCAAGGTTCTGTGAGAAATGTAACCTGGTGCTTTCTGCACAGAGGTATAAAACTAAAAGTCCAAGAGATGAAACATCGTGCAAAGCATACATGTTTTATCTGAAGCAGTAGCATCGATTCACAGTTATCTCTAAACAAAAGCGATAAACGTTCCAAAAACTTGAATCAACGCGACCTCATAGGACAATACCGAGTCGCAACTCTTCCTCGTGATGCAGAACTGACCCAACTGTATCGCATTGTGAAAAACCACCCCCACCTCTTGTTTCGCTGCTTGCAGGACCGCATGCAGTCCCGCAGCCACGGGGGGACTTGGTGGGCTAAGCCCCCCAAACAATGCTCCAATCCCCCCAAACTGAAATATGAAACACTATAAATCAGTAGAGTTTTGTCAAATTTTACAGTATCAAGTCTCCCTACATAAACGTAAAGCCCCTCCTACTGAAGACTTCTGCCGACGGTTCTGTCCAAAACTCACCAGTTGTCCAAGTTGCGCATTTCTGTACGTGTTTTCTGCTTCGCGGAGGTACGACATATCACCTGTTCGCTTGTACAACCAGGCGGCGGCCCATGCAAGCTCATCCTGATACTTGTTCGATCTGCACCAAAGAGAAAAAACAAAAAATAGCATATAAAAATAAACCAAAATGCAAACAACGGTAAAAATTGAAAACGCCGATGTATGTAGTTTGTCGCCACAGCAGTTGCATTAACACGTTGAGAGCCGGCCTACGTGATATTCGTACTTGGATTTCGGCCTAAAAAACAGCAGTTTTTGGTTGCCTTACCAACGCCCTAGCTCCTCCGACGATTACACTAGAGACCTGTTCAAGAGCTCAAACGGATCGTCCAGTCTAGTAGATTGCACTCGAAAAAAAATTTTTTGGTTGGGGGGTGCGGATTTTTTGTGACTGACGTCATAAGTGAAGTAGTTTCAGGGTCATTTTGGTTCATGTTACCTGGCCTAGGGCCCAACCGCTAGGCCAAAGCGTTTCGCTGAAGTTTTCATTCGAAACTAGGCTCGAGTCCGAGTCTTTTGAGCCTTTGATCGACTTTCTAGCGTTTCTGGTTCAAAACGTATGATTTAAAATAAACAAATTAATTAATTAGCTAATTAGTCAAATATTTTTACTAACTTACATCCTAACTTTTGAACCCGAAACCCCAGCAGGTCATCCAAAGTATCGAAAGACTCGGATTGTGGCCTAGTTTCCAGTAAAAACTTCAGCGAAATACTAACACCTAACGGTTGGCGCCCAGGGCCAGGCAAAGTGGGCCAAGGTGGCCAAAAAGTCCTCCACTTATGACGTCACTCAAAAAAAACCCGCACCCCACAAGCAAAAAATTTTTTTTCGAGTGCAATCTACTAGACTGGCCGATCCGTTTGAGCCGCTCAACAGCTCTCTAGCGCAATGGGCGGAGGAGCTAGGACGTTGGTTATGCAACCGAAAACTGCTGTTTTTTTTTGCGAAAATCGCCGAAAAATTGAAAACGCCGATGTATGTAGTTTGTCGCCACAGCAGTTGCATTAATGTTTCTTCCTCTACTTCAGCATGTAGCGAAGTTTTTTTTGTTTTTCTGCACAAAACGCGCTCCACGACAGTCTTCAATGTACAAATTCCGTACCTGTAAGTTATACAGCAAAGAATATTTTGTCGTAACCTGAGTTGCTATAGTTGTTTTTTAAGGTTCCTTTTGCGATTATCGGCCGTGTGGGCAATTTCGGATTCGCAGTTTCTCATCGAGTATTTCAATGTTGCACATACAGCCCATCGCAACCACGGTGCATGGATAACGTGTGTATGTGAGCTATTCAGCATTGCCCCCAAAATTTTTGTTATCGAAACGTGTTTTTGTCGCTAAAAAATTTTTGTTCTCACAAAAAATTTACTGTTGAAAAATAACCAATTTTCAGTGTAAAAAATTTCCATTGTCAAAAAATTTTTTTGATCTTACGAAAACAAATTTTAGTTTCAAGCAACTTTTTTTTCTTTAAAGAAAAGCTTTTGTGTTTTTACTATTTGAATAAGAGCTGATGATGCCTACATCGTAGGCGAAATATACACTTTGTAAGATCTTAAAGTGTCTGATTCTTTGCTGCGGAAGGATTTCTTTCCATAGACAGTGTTTGTGTTTTTACCTTACCTCTTGGCTTAGGACTGTCGCCACATCTGTGTTACTTCTGTAGCTGCAGTTCATTGTGTGCTGCGATGTAATGCGTAGAGAACCTGGTATCAGGCGTGGTCCCGCTACAGAGGCTTAGATTGTACCGTTCGTGCATTGCCAGTCGCAACCAGCTATAACGCAGCACAAGTACCGTTTCAACCACGTTTTTGTGAGTTCATGAAGAACAAGATTAAGCAAAGAGAACACGCAAACAATAAAACTGCCTTGGTTCTCTCAGGCAGAATACCTGCAATAAATACACACAAAATTGTACAAGGCATGCTTCTGTAACGGTACAGCGGCTACTACACGCAAACGAGTACCAGTGCAACAAGAAGGGTGGGATCCCGTCAAATAAATTGGATGATATACACAGCTCATCAAGGGACTTAGATGTGGCTGAGTATTTTTCGACCTCGCACTCATCGGTTGCAAAGGGTGCAATTCCGTTGGTAGTATGTTTGCCAAACTGATGAGTTTAAGCTGCCATCTGAGAGTGCAGTAAAAGCTTTTCTATTCGTTTCTAAGAAGTGCATTTTCCTCCTTCCTACTTTCTATCTAATTCAGCTTGTTTTGCTTTCAGTTGCGCACGCGGAAAGTTTTCAAACAATTAATCTCCTTTGCGCAGGAAATAAGTTTTTGTAACATATCAAACTCAAGGGGGGGGGGTAATCCCAAACCCATCCTTGCGTACGCCCTTGTTTGCTTTGCAGCATTACTTACGGTCGTTGCACCGGTGCACTTTTATTTTCAGAGACCTTCCTTTGGATTAAATCTACCAGACTTACGAGTGTGTAGAGCCCTTGATCGAGTTTCTAACGCTTCTGGTTCAAAAGTTATGGCAAAAAAATTCTAAATATTTCAGGAATTCCCTAGAGAATTTAGGGGCTTTCCC
>Ga0210059_1010841_pt1 | contig 14024 bp, 8 predicted proteins | sample Ectturendosymbi2_FD_188042 | JGI IMG/M metagenome (GOLD analysis project Ga0210059, IMG submission 188042) | Ecteinascidia turbinata endosymbiont from Florida, USA - Sample 2 (SPAdes) (version 2) | ecosystem: Host-associated > Tunicates > Ascidians > Unclassified | place: Key West, Florida... | reverse complement strand
GAAAACGTTCAACTACTACCAATAATCGATCATTGCCTGAAATTCAGAGATCATAGAGTTAACTTCAGCTGTGGCCTAATGCTCTCAAAGCAAAGAAACCGCTTGATTCACAAGCGAGGTGATCTACGACTGTACCTCATTAAAATGTCTCCCAATATTGCGAAGCTTTATGAAGGCTGCCAAGCACATCCATCACACGTAACTGGGATCATGATATGTAGGGATTTCCTTCAATAAAAATCTTTAAAAATACTACCATGCGTTTGCTTTATCAGGCTTGGGGGGCGAGTCGGGCAACAATGATGTGTCGAGAGTGAAAAGGGGGTGATGGAACAAAAAGTTTGAGAAACACTGATTTAAAACATCACTATGATTCGTAAGTGCTCGCTTTGCGAACCTTTGTGAACTTGATGAGATTTCGCAACTGCGTAGTAGCCGCTGTGACATTCGACATTTTGCAGTTCGTAATCATTACGGAACATTCCGACTTCACTTTGACACGCCAAAAATGCTTCGCCCGAGAGCAGATGCCCCCCTTGCTCCCCTAGTTACGCCACTGGTCTCCAGTCCACTTACACGTGCTCTTAAAAAACAACTGACTTCAGCTAGGTGTTAGGTTTCTTTGCTGAAATCAACAGCTGCATTGTGAATGGAACGTCAAACCTGAGAACTGTGAGGCAGATACTCAGAGTGCTGGGCCAATTCGCTTCTGGCAATGTTCTTGCACAGCGTATATAGCATACTTTGTTTCATTGAGTTATTAAGAATCAAATTTTAAGTATCAAACCTATTTTTATGTCTGTGGTAACATGGTAGAGGATGACAAATGTACAAAATGCTACAGAAAATAAATCAGCACTCTAACCATTTTTCAATTATATTTTGCTTATAAGCCGATTCAACCCATGCCGTTTTCTTTTCGCAAGGCACGTGATTTTGAAACTTCAACATTTTATGAGTCCCTGGCCTGCCATTTGTTCGAGGCAACTTGACATGTTTGCAGCAGCAGTAGAAATTTTCGCATTTATAACTTTCTTGGACAAAATCTATAAATATACGCACCTACGAGAGATAATTGAACAAGATAATATTAAAATGATCTGATTGGAATATGGCTTGATCTCTTCGCTTTTCAAATTTTATACGCATAAAGGTTTCAGAAACTTAACAACATAACTGCACTGGTTTCGCATATCATTTCCGGGTATTTGTAATAATTTAGGTTCTTTAAATTTAACAATGTCATGAAAAGCCTTACGCTATGCTAACTTTGTATTATGTACTTTAACATGTGTGTATTTCTGCACTAGACCGCGCAACACATAATTGCAGTGGCGCAGCATCACAGCTTGCCGCCCCTGGATTTTGGCGATTCTGCCGCTTCCATTCTATATGCTGGTCAACATAACTGCTAAAATATTTCTATGAACGATACTCGCAGTGCAAAAAGTCCAAATGCCTGTTATGTATGCTGATGAGAGCAGAATGCCACTGCAATAAGTACATTTTAACCGGTTCACTAACTTTCTGCAAAGCACGACATGCAATAGAAGCTTTAAGGAACGAATAATATCACATTTCGCGAAATAGGAGTTAAAAGATATCAGAGAGTTAGGAACTTCGTAAGATCCCACTGCATGAACGCCCGCAAGATTGAGTAAGTGATTCCCGCAAGAAACAAATATTGCTTTTCAATTTTTCTCGTTTGCTTTGCGTTGTGCTCCAGAATGGATTCCTGACATTGTGGAAGTGCTGTCATGAGCTTGACCTCTGCTCATCATTACATCCAAGTGATTTGCATGAATATCATTGAAAATAGAATCAGTAATTTCTTCGGCCGTTTTCCCGGGCAGTGAGAAGAAATTAAGGAAAGACTCCTTTACTTGTGCTTCACTTTCCTCAACTTCTACGTATCTTACTACAAAAGCCATTTGATCGCTATGAGACACATCAGGAGTACTGTCGAGTAAGATTGACAAGTATGTTGCTTCGTTCATTTCTTTTAGAATAGGATTTTTAACTTTTTTTCCAAGACGTTAAATTAACTGGCTTTGTATAGTCGGAGAAAGGCATGTTGACATGCTTTTTTTCGATATTTGAATTTGAATATCAGAAAGATGTTCGTTCATGTCAGGATTATATTCGGCAATTATCTTCACAGTTTCAAGAAAGTTACTTTGTTTTTTGAGTCAACGTCTTGACGATGGTCACGAAAAAAAAGATTTTGCTTGCTTAGAAAAAGGACGACATCAATTATAATACAAATGATGGTTCTCCATTTTTTAGCTCTTTGTCCAAGACATTCTGCATCCCTTCATCAACTGTTTGATGGATGTGAAGTTGCGGTCTGAACTCATACCATTTATTTAAGCAATCTCGATGGACATTGGAATTTTCGTGATCAAATAAAGAATTTAACCGCCAGAAAGTGTTGAAAGGTTTGCAAAAAATAAATAACCATTTTCCTGTCGAAAAAACTTGCAACTGAAGCAATATAAACCGATGAATTGATTTTTGAATGTACCAAACATGATCTCAGAACCTTCTAACCGTTTTTCAGCGTCTTGGTAAACCATTTCGCTGACAGGCAACTCGCAACTTTTTTCTCACCATATTCTACTTGCATAACTCGAAACATCCACTGGAAAGGTCCTTCCTTATTTCGATATCTGACTGGTCCAGCTTTGACTAACTCAAATCTTATATATCTTGGTTTACTGGTTCTGGCCAACTAGCTACATGACATTATTCGGTAAAATTGTTATATCATCTTTTCCAACTTCGACTGCATATGCTTTACTTATAGTGTTTTATTGTTCTCAACATCTACTTCTTCATTATTTCTAATTTGACCAGGCGTTGTTTCTTCAACTTTTGATATTGATTTACTGGTGCCAGCACTGCTAACCTCGTGCATTTCGTTTGGTGACATGGCATCCGAAAAGATGTTTCGTGGTTACATGGCGTCCGAAGAGATGTTTACGAACTTTAATGCGGCGTCCTCATTCTTTTTCAATTCCTCTTCCATAACTTCTCTCTTTTTTCTGAAAGAACATCCACTGTCTTTCGCTCGCTTCATTTGCAGGTTGAAATGCTTCACAGGCAGTAATAATTTAACCTAACTAAACGTTGTTTGAACTGCAAACCAAATGCTTAATCTATTTCGTGCACTCTATTCGCAGGGCCGGATTTAACTGATGCGAGGCCCTAGGCTAATCCACTTGTGAGGCCCCCTCTCTCGTTGTTACGAGGAAAAAATGGAAAGCGTTAATCAATTTGCGAAAATTCGAAAATGACGCTCTGAAAGTGCTGTCAGTAAAAAACTCTAAATCATAACTGGTGTGTCCCACGATCACTGCGCTTGTTGCTGCCTTCGACGCAAAAGCGTTCAATTGCACGGAATTGTTGAAATCCTACTTGGCTGGCGGGAACAGGATTATTAACTGCCAAAGGCAAACCAACCGAAATCGCCACAATTGAAATATTTGACAAAACACATGGCCTACGTTTTTATAAGAATCACATCTGTTTTTTCTTATCTATGTTAACAAAAAACACAAACTGCACCTATATAGCATGTGTGGCGGCATAAACACTTTAAAGCACAATGTGAAGACCACGTTGTGACTCGCTTACCGCGGCTGTAAAAATCTCACACACACGAGAAAAACATGTCACGTAAAATGCACCCAAATGATTGTAACTGTTACGTTCACGAATCGTGTGTTTCTTACTTTTTCAGACTGGTAAGAATCGAACGCAACTGAACTGTCGCGTGAAAAGATGTGAGATTTAAAAACGAGAACCGTTGCCAGAAAGTCTTGAATAGGGGGATTAAATTTGCTCAAGGTGACTTGATATTGTGAAAATTTTACAAAATCTTCACTGGTTAATAATGTTTCATATTTACAGTTGGAAGGGCTGAGCTCAACAATGCCCACCGTGGCGACTGGACTGGTTTAAATTTCGCTTATGCTGTCATTATTGAAATACGTATAAAGAAATAAAAAGTACAATCATCGAATCAAGTAAGGCTGAACATAACACAGTAAACAGTGAAAAAGGTTTTGTCCTGCCTTCATAAGAAAATTATCCAAGTATTCATTGCTATTTATTTGCCTAAGTTTGTCGCTTTCAATGTACCGAATGCTTAGCGTGGACAACCTATCCTGGAACATTGCGGCCCTTTAATTCATTTTTTCTTTTAAATTTTGCAAAGGACCTTCGCCTGAGCAGTTAGTGACCATTAAGTTAACAAATAAGGCTTCGCGTGGTTGCATAAACTAAGAACCACTAATCTGAGGCATCAGACACAAACGTGCTTTTGTTATTTTTTATGTTTCCCTGTCTCGTTGGGGAAGAGTTCTGCGGTTGCCAGTTGGCAAAGTGGCTTTTGCTTGCTGTTCAAGCTCATCAAGATCTTCTTTGATTTGCTTAGCATGGGAGCAGTACAAACTTGCTCAAGTACTCAATAGCAAGCTGGTTTCTGAATGACTTTACTGAAGAAAATTCAAATGGAAAAAATCACATCTAAAAATACCAATCGAGCTTTACGCGATACAAACGCTGACAAAACTACTGTATTGCTCAGTCACCTAAGAAACAACTATGTTTTTATTGTAGGATACTGCTGCTAGCCTACACATAGCTCTTATCTGCAGTACAATCTTGCTTTGATCAGGTGCAGTGACGTAACTAGAGGTTTGAGCCAGGGGGACACGTAGCTGAAGGGAGCCCACTGGCTAAAACTCAGAAAATATTTGAGAAACAATAGCATATCCGGTATTGAACGGCTATGCAAAAACCCGAAATCACCGGAAAACACTCCGAAAAACGCAAAAACACAACAATCTACTGAAACCAAAAGAATAGTAAATGCCAAAATACAAGCTACGTAAGAGCCCGGCGAAATGGGACAGTTCGGTGCCGCCGTTTCGGCGATGGACGTTTCGGCGATGAAATGTGAAATGTATTTTCTTTTGGAATGTCACCAAAGTGCAAACGTTCGCACTGCCGTTGTGAAGCGTTTAGGCGCAAGATTCGGTCTAGCATTTGTCCCAATCGTACAGCAATTAGAGCTGTTTATCCAAACGTACATACACTTATAAAATCGATGCTGACAACCAGCTGCACAACTGCGTTTGATTGAATTGCAATTGCTCTGATTACTTTGTATCGTAATGTAAAAGTGAATTACTCGAAATCAATGTAGGACTTCGTGCGCAGCAAACATCGTCAACTGCTTAATTCTAAAATGGCTATTTTTGAAATACGACGCTTGACTGATATTTTGTTCAGATAATGCGGACACAATTTTTGAGGCTAGCTGTCGCTCCTTGCGATATGAGAAGTTGCTTATAAAAATATAGTTTCAGTGGAAACGAACTCACGTTACTTGGCGTGACGTTGAGGAAGGCCTAAACTTACTTGATTTTGTAATAACCTAGTATGTGTAAACAGCAGATAAAATTAGTCCAAAATTGCAAAACGAAACGATTGTGATTAGAGACTGTCCTCTCGCCATGAAGCGAAATTTTGTAAAACAGCTCCTGCGTGTACGTGGCAGTGTATGAGATTCTGACAGCATTACAGCCGGCACTGCCAGAGGAGAAAAATCAGAAACAAGTGCGTTCGACGCAATATCAATTTCGAGTGTTCAAAAACGTGGATTTTTCAGGTCATTGCGCAGACGCCATTTAGACAAGGCAGTAACGTTGTTTTTTCGACTTCGTAATAGGACTATGCAACGTTGCAAGGGAAATGTGGGCTGTTGCCTGTTCCAAAACACCCGCATTTGAGACCTGCAGTGACAGCACTTGATATTTTATCGGCTTTAATGCTGAGTTCCTGCGGTGCAAAGGGGTCTGTCATGACAGCCAAACAGACCCCCTGGATGCGCCCCCTGCCTACGTGAAAGATCAAGCAATAGATGCTGTCCAGGCTTAACTTTTGTATAAACTCACAAACGCCTCATGCCAGCAAAAATAAACGTCACAAGCCATATTTCTTTACGCACGTGGTCACGTCGCACTAAGTTCTTCCACATTTCTGACGGACGGGAAACTACATTGGCCACTGGCCATCAGGATGACAACAAAAACGCTTGTGAAGCAAACATCCTTTGTAGTCTAACCTTCAAAGTATTTCAAAAACACACATTTTTTTCTCATAATACATTTGCGACCACCATCGCCGAAACGTCCTGTCGCCGCAACGGCTCGTCGCCGAAACGGCGGCGCCGAACTGTCCTAGACCGGGAGCCCGGTATCTACATTTAGCTTCGTAGGAGGGGGGCGGTTCACATCCCTGCCACTCGTCAATTATGCCACTGATTAGGTGCATCTCAAACATGAACAGCCACAAGTTCTTTGGATAGAGCCACACGTAACAATCGGTACGATTCAGCAAACGCAGGACGCAGACAGCGTGCTTTGAGTATAACCAATGGCGTAGCCAGAGTGTGGGCTGCCCGGGGCGGTCCTTGAGTTTGGCGCCCCCGAAGCCTGGCTCTTAAAGCTTTTGTATATGTATTAACTAGTTTGTGCACCAGTACAACATTACAGTACTCTCACATGCTCAAATATGGTATGCTTTTAAATACACACCAAAAAACTCAAACATTCTAAGTAACAGTTAAACAAAAGTGAAAATGACATGCATATAGGGAAAATAGTAAAAAAAGTGTAAAAAATTAGGACCATCTTTATTTCTGAAATGAAAACTACAATTTTTTACACAGTAACTTTTCTTGCCTTTTAGTTGGCAAATTCTTCAATGGCAATGTCCAAATTTATATTTTCTGTCAAGTGTTGCTCTACAAACAGTGTGGCAAGACTTCCCAACCGCAAGGTGCTAATACTTGATCTTATGTGATTCTTGATCAGTTTTAGTTTCGAAAAACTCCTCTAACAGGTAGCAACACTAACAGCAATTGTGAGGAAAATCCGCAGCATCATTACTATATTTGGAGCAGAGTTCCCTTTTGAATTAACTGCAAAAGTTCAAGGGGGCCTTCTTTCTCTATACTGTGAACTGTTCATCTGCAATATCGTATAACTGTGATGCAACAATAACGTTCTTCTTAATTGCACAACAATGAACAACAAGCGACGCAACAACTATCAAAGTTTCCTTTTCGGCGATTAACTGCACTCAACCTCCTGTGCCAGGGTTGCCAGATTGGCCATTTCATGGCGCTGGCCATGATTTTTGAAGTGCGCTGGCCATGAAGAAATGCACTTGGCCATTGTGCAAAATTTGGCAATTTTTTTGGTTTGTCACTGTGAGACTAAATTTTCATTAAATATTTTGTCTTTTTATATTTTTTGGACAGTCTTCATGTCACTGTTACAGTAACACCATGGTACTTCAACCTTGTAGTAATGCTCTGAAGGGGGTAGTCGTGATTTAGCCCTTGCAGTCGGTAGATTTTGTAAAGTTGTTTCACTCAGTGATAATCTTTTTGTTACCATTGGTAGCTGCTGCACTCGTATTGTATCAGAAGACTGCTGCACTCAGTTGTGTGACTGATAATGTTGTAGTAGAAGTATTTCACATTGTTGGTAAGATTTTTCTTTATAAGTTTCTCATCATTTTTACAGTAACACTCTGCAATACTTCAACCTTGTAATGTTTGAAGTGTGTAGTAATTATTTAGCCCTTGCAATCGGTAGATTTTGTACAAGTGTTTCAGTCGGACCTGCCATGAGTCAGTGCGCTCAGGTGTTCCTCCCCTTTCATTCATAAATGTGAACTTAACGATAGTTTTGAGCATGTGATGGAATGATTAATGCATTTCATGACTTTAATCTTTTGTTCATATATTTGGAGTACAAGATCAAGGGAATTGTAGCATTGTCATTGAATTGAAAATTTAATTTCAAACTGTTTAACCCAGAAACGGGTCAGAATTGAAGCATGCATCTAAAACAGTGTTTAATATATGGTTCTAAGTTTTATTAAGGTAAATAAAAACAAGTTGCAACACGTAATTTCGAGTTCATGGCAGAAACTGCTGTTTTAGTGTTAAAACTTGCTTCTTTGGCAGAACCAAGTTTTTTCGGCAAAAAATATACTGTCTTCCGAAAAATTTGAGAACCCTATGAAAATAGAAATTAACATAGTTAAAACATTGTGTAATTTTGGCCATAACGTTTTCAAAAAACAGCCATTGTGGTCATTTTTTATCAGGATTTTGGCCATAAGCTACGGAAAATATCTGGCAGCCCTGTCCTGTGCAACTAACTGGCCCACTTCGAATCTGAATGCAGAACGGTGATCTAAAAATTTTCATGACGCATCAACATACTGAAGCAAGAAATCATTTTCCATAAAAAAACGAGGAACCCTCATGGGACACTTAGAACTCACGTAACCCCACTACATGTTTTTCTGTACACTAGGGTACCACGGAACCCCTGTTGAAGAATACTGACCTAAATTATATTTCTCCACACACATGGAAATCCATTTTGACGAGCACAAATCCAACTACACATTTATTAGATTTACACAGAAATGTTTTTAGACCCAACAATGCGATTTTACTCGCAGGTACAAAACTTAAGAGCACTAACAAAAGCTTAGAGCTCACCACAGCCACACATTTGCCCACAGTCATCCACCATACTCCTACTAATTCTATAACGTCATTATAAGGACTACGATCAAACGTCAATAACGACCCAACACCCGATCAATCAACCGTGTAGTGAATCAGTAAATTTTGACATCAAGTGAGCTGATAAGCGTGTTGAGAACCGTGTTGCAGCTTCATGTAAAAAAAGCCTATTGATACAACATCCCTGATACACCATTGTTTATTGTTTGGCTAAGATAACAATCGCTTAAATACACACGCCATAGTTTAAATTACTCAAAATCAAAAACGTCCTTCAACTGCGAGTAATATCTCGACATTAAAACCGCTTTTATTTCAATACAGCCTTTGAAGTTTTATAGCTTACAGCATAGCCCATAGTGCCGCCAAGGGCGGACCGCCCCCCCCGGCCCCCCTTAGCTACGCCATTGAGTATATCGACACAATAGTTGGCATGTGGCGTAACCAACCGTCATATTGAGATTCATGGTAACTCGTTGGAAGACTCTGGCGTTATCACCACGAAAGTTGAATAAAACTAAATTTCGTGAATAATGATTAAGACATAAATTTTTGACGCAGTTTAATCTAAATGATCATATACCGGCCATTGACTATGCGTACCAGTTTTTTGGAGGCCCCCTTGGATCTTGAGGCCCTAGGCTTAAGTCTATATAGCCTGTAGGTAAATCCGGCACTGTCTACTCGCAAATACCGAATAACTTCACAGAGCATCAAGACATGTCGGTATATCATAGAACTCCTTTGTGACGTATGCGATTGAGACCGAATCACAATAGCCATAGCCATACGTGATAGCCATACGTAACAATCAAATTACTATTGCGGGTCAAGCAACGTGAATTATGCGTGTCCAAACCTGGCTAAAGTGCAGTAGTTTTGTGTTTTAAGTGGATGCGTTCAACAAAATTACGAAGAAAAACAATTTGAATTTGCGAAACAGAAATTAAAGAAACGGCGAAAAAATGAGAAAATATTTTTGAAAGTTCCGAATAGTTTCTACAATGTACTGTTTTAGGCCAACTTATGCCGCCCCTGGATAAATCCAGAATGCCCAAATGGCTGCTATACCACTGCATATAGTTGGGTGACATTTATCCAATACAACTTATTGTATTGTGCTAAACAACTTGTGACAAAATAAACTAATTTGTCACACTTGCTGACAAATCTTGCCTATTCACAAACGATCACGCAAAGACCACATCGCATTTTCTGAAAAACCTTCAGACCAGACATAAAAACACAGACGGAACAAAATATAGTCATTCGGAGATCTTTAGCTCTAAAGAGCAACTATTCATATATGTCTACAGGGACAACGCCACAGAAGCTTGAATACACAAGACAATGCTTCTTCTGTCGAAAGATTAGTTTTACAAAGTCTTATTAAAAACAATAACGCAAAAACCAATAATAATTCAAATTATATCATATTAAACGTTTCGAGACACAACTGCTTTCCTTGACACCAGATATCAAATAAAACGTGAATGCATTACATTTCAGGGTTGCTTGGTACGTGCGGAGTGTGAGGAAAAGAAAAGTGCACTGATGTGTCCGCAAGGATCGATCGTTATTTTCTGCCAATTTTTCTGTGCGTATCATGCATCGGATGCGTAGAGCATGATGTCGTGGTTTCACGATTTATCGAATCTCTGCTGATAATGAAAACAGTTCTGTTTCAAAATGCCTGGTATAACTTCGTCATGGCACTTGATATGAGTAGGGTGATGTTGCCAGTAAAACCCACAAACAATTTTGCAATCAGATAACTCTAGGCATGATCATGCACTTTCTTTCTTCTAAAAAATTACAGTTTGTGTGGGCGCTCAGATAGTAACATAAAATGATCCCAAGTAACTTTGACTTGAATGTCTGAATCTTCCATCAATTCTATCTTCCAAGCACATTTGAGTTCCTTAGAAAATTTCTCACACGGATCATGATTCAAGAGGAATTCTTCATTCATGATTTCTTCACCATATGTTTGCTTCAGATTTTCCAATTTTTCTCTCATCATATTTTGATAAGCACTCATAGACCGAAAATGGTTTTTCACATCATCTAGAGTCCAATCAGCTGAGATTTCAACATTATCAGTTCTCTCCACATTATCGCTTTGAATCAAATCGAACAGACCCTTGTAGTGATCTTCTACGTTTCTCACTCTACTATGAAAACGACAAGCTTTCACTAAATCTGACTTAATTTTCTGTTCTGCTGTAATAATTTCCTCTTTGTTTAAAGAGGTTTCGAACTGGGGATAAAGTTTGGTGTGCTCATATCCATACAAAAGGAGACATCCATTTGGTTTCAAGACACGATGACATTCACCGAGGAACACTGGGAAATCAAACCAATGCACAGCTGCGCCACTTGTTATCAGATCAACGCTCTCATCATCGACTGGTATAGACTCACCTTTGCCAACCAAGTATTCAATGTGAGGGAATTTTTTAGGAGCACAAGCAATTTGATTTGCACTGATATCTATGCCAATAATTTTTTCAAAATATGAAGCAAAAGGTTCTGTTGTTTGACCACTTCCACATCCAACATCCACCATGAGCTGGAATTTATCAGCGCCATTCTGCAGCCTGGTTCTCTTTTTAAGATATTGGATTGTTTTTTCAACCACTACATTGGGTGCTTTCGGTCTGAATTTGCGGTAGATCTTCGCATGTTGTTCATCTTCAAAGAGCCGAATCATCTTGGCTAACACACCGAATTAAGGTTTTACTTTTGCAGTACAAGTTTAAATTGTAGTAATCTACGTTTAAAAAATAATATCAAAAATGTTACTTTCGAAACACTGAAATCCGCTCCTGTCACATCGATTGGCGAGAATTAAGAGCGAAACTCGAGATCTTGCACTGTATCAGCCACGATTAATACAAAAAACTGAGCAACACATCTGTTGACAAAAGTATGGAATGAACACTAACACACCAAGTAGATCAGCTCCAATTTATGTTGTGTACGTAGACTTGCAATTACACCATTTGTAAATGTGATCTGTTCACGTGCACTTTCTCTCATTTGTAAAATGTACAAATACAGGGACTTGCGCTTTCAATTTACATAACACATAATAAAATTTTGCGCATATAAACTTATCTTTTCATTGAAACTTACAAAACAACCGAAGAAAGGTGGCAATGAAAGTTGTCAATGACCGGTTGATGATTGAAATCAGTAGAGTGTCAGACATGAAATGGGGAGCAGTCAAAGAAGAGGAGACAAAATACATTACTTCACATAAGTTTTCGTCAACAATTTGATCTAATTTTTAAAATCGGCATGTACCTAACAGTAGTCACCGCCATTGCTTTGTCTCGCCTCATTTCTTCTTCTTTACGTTGACTTTTTTGATTAAATATTTCTTAAAGTCGTAGGAAAGTTGCATATGTTCATCACCTGTTTTCTCAAATTCTAAAATTCAAATAATTCGTTGGTAATGCTACATTGCCAAAGAATGCTATTTGCAAATACTTAATATCCCCTAAACAATCAATTTTGCTAAATAAAAGCAACAAAAAAATCAGGTTTAAACTTTCCTCATATTTCAAATCATTTAGGCCATGTAAACACCAGAAAAAGAAGAAATTTTACTGAACTTTATAAACACTGCTGCCTATATTGTCTTTATTTCTATCATCCTGGTGTTTTAATAAGACGATTGTTGTAACTGATCCGGAAGAAACAAATCATTTTGTTAAACGAGATTTTTTTGTTAGGGGTTTTTCGTTTGCTTATGCTTACAGTCCTCTGCGTCGACACAGATGCAGTGAGAAGCAAGGAACCTACATAATGTTTCGGCAATTTGATAAAACTGATTTTAAATAAAAAATTTGGTTGTAAATCAAATACTGAATATTATTTTGACAAACTTCCAGTGAAATTCAAACAATGCATTAACATTTTAGTTCCACTTGCTATAGTACAATCAAATGCAATAATAATTCGTTCATTGTACTGTATTGCCTTGCATCATCCATTGTCTATAATGCTCTAGCATTGGTCTACTACTGTAATTCACAGTTTTCAATCGCTGTGAATATAATCAAAAGTCAAAATATCTTTCCTTTGATCAGCAGACGCAAAGACTAGTGAAAAGCGGAAATCGTAGGAAAATTGTGTTATCAGATTGTGAGCTGCCAAGGCGTGGCAGTGTTCCAGGAAAAAACGTGCCTATAGCGGTTGTCTCGATTATTACTCACCGAACAATCATGGATTTGTCGAAAGCAGTGCTCTACAAATTTTTTCGGGAGCTGCTCCCATTTCAACACAAGCAAAGAGTCACACAAAAACGTTTCAATATAAGTGAATGATACGCACAAATATGATTTTTGCAGCGTTTTATTATAAGTGAATGTTTACTTTCGAAAACTAATATCATTTCATATGAAGAGTGGTGTTGCAGATGGGTTAAGGGTTTGACAAAATAATCTTACATCATTCTTGACTTTCCTTCGATTTCGTGCCTTCGTTTGTTTATAAAAGCTAAACACCACTCTCGCACATGTATGTTCTGTTAAAGACAAATTGTATTTGATAAACTAGGTGATGGGGTTAACTGTGTATAATTCACGCACAGCACACCAGAACTGACCAAGAGGTATTTCATCAAAAATATCTTGTGTTGATGAATCATTGCAAAGATCACAAGTTTGTATCCGCGACTCATTGGGAACATTACCTGCATCAAAAGATTTTTAATTTCGTACAGGCAGAGCTTCTCTTCTTTAAGCCCAAGGAAACATTATTACGGAATCTTCAGATGTTGATCAAGTTTTTCGGCTCTGAAAGGATTTTTAACAAAACCACGCTTCCTTACATTACTTTTCAACGGCAGCAGGTTGATTAAGGTTTGACTTCGCTGACTGCAAAGACATTTCTAGAGACCAGAACCATTTTATCTGAAAACTGAGATGGCCGTGTAAAACAAGGTTTTAGTGTATTCTGATTGTGGTATTTACTAGTAAACTACGTTTGTGGTATTTACTAGTAAACTAAATTTTTCCTGTATCTCGAGAGACCGCTGGAAACATTTGAAAGACCGTTTCGGTCTAATACATATTAACCTTTGTTGCATGTTTGCATACATTAGACCGAAACGGTGTAGTAAGCATTTTGTTGCAGGTTCAGATTCAAATTATTTATTTTTTCTAAATGTTTGCCAAGTTTTCCAAATAAGGAAAATCTTTCATCCACAGCTCGTTATTAAAGTGAGACAAACCTTGTGCGCTTTTAAGTTCTGAAAATATTTTAACTTCATCTTTGTTCTCAGTAACGTGTACGTTTCGAATAGTGTGCGTGCCTCACAGACATGTGCAGGGGCACACACAGGAATTTTTTAACGGGGGAGGGCTGAAAATTTGAGCAAAATATTTTCCTCTCA
>Ga0210059_1010840_pt1 | contig 14025 bp, 9 predicted proteins | sample Ectturendosymbi2_FD_188042 | JGI IMG/M metagenome (GOLD analysis project Ga0210059, IMG submission 188042) | Ecteinascidia turbinata endosymbiont from Florida, USA - Sample 2 (SPAdes) (version 2) | ecosystem: Host-associated > Tunicates > Ascidians > Unclassified | place: Key West, Florida... | reverse complement strand
CAGACCAGACGTTTCGCGTGAGTTCGTAAAAACCCAACCGGACGTTTCGTTGAAGTTCGTAAAGCCAAATCAATGTCATTGCGTCAGCAACAAATTCTTAAGAACGGAAAGACATGTCATTGCTGAGGGTGCGATACTGGGTCGGATTAATATTCCGCCATCGTAAAATTCCGAACAGTGCTCCTCGGTTCCTTACAACACGTGTACCAGAATGTTTAACGTTAATGCGATTCCAACCCGAGCTCGACTTTAAGTCACAGACATAGCCAGGGGGCCAAGGGAACCATAGTTCCCCATATTTCTAGTATATCTTCCAGTTTTGTGCTTTGAGAGGCTGTGTCGCAAACGAAATACTGTTGCTCGCTTAAAGTCAAAATACTTCTGCTCGTTATTTGGCTCCTCGCAAAATTTTGGGCTGGCTTCGACACTGCTTTAAGCCCATTATAGACAAGGACTCTTCACAGTGAAAACATATTGGCTTTTAAGCAAATCACTACGGCAAAACTAATCCGGGTTTTAAACAAATCACTACGGCAAAAATAATCCGGGTTTTAAACAAATCACTACCGCAAAAATAATCCGGGTTTTAAACAAATCACTACCGCAAAAATAATCCGAGTTTTAAACAAATCACTACAGCAAAACTAATCCGGGTTTTAAACAAATCACTACGGCAAAAATAATCCGGGTTTTATGCAAATCACTACGGCAAAAATAATCCGGGTTTTAAACAAATCACTACGGCAAAAATAATCCGGGTTTTAAACAAATCACTACGGCAAAAATAATCCGGGTTTTATGCAAATCACTACAGCAAATGTAATCCGGTGTCAAGCGAAATTTCTGACTTGGCGAAATATCTGACTTCACTCCATGTACGCATGCACAGACTAACATTCTACATATCAAATTCGCTGACAAAACTTATTGCTAGGGCTTAAGGATTCATGTTTAAGTGAGTGTGTCGGGTTAGGGTTTGGTTTAGGTGAGGAAAAGAAAAATAATTGAGGTCAACGACTAAGTCTGAAAATTTTCAATGGTTAAAGTTATTTCCGTACTATAGCTTGTTGTGGGTACCTGACATCTAACCAAACAGTTTTAATTTACATAACACACATCAAAAATGTCATCGCCAAACTTTATTCCTTTACTCTGAGAAGCAAAATAATTGACACACAGTAACAGGTCAGAAATTTCGCTTGACACCGGGGTTTAAGCAAATCACTACAGCAAAAATAATCCGGGTTTTATGCAAATCACTACCGCAAAAATAATCCGGGTTTTAAACAAATCACTACAGCAAAAATAATCCGGGTTTTAAACAAATCACTGCGGCAAAAATAATCCGGGTTTTAAACAAATCACTACAGCAAAAATAATCCGGGTTTTAAACAAATCACTACGGCAAAAATAATCCGGGTTTTATGCAAATCACTACGGCAAAAATAATCCGGGTTTTAAACAAATCACTACCGCAAAAATAATCCGGGTTTTAAACAAATCACTACAGCAAAAATAATCCGGGTTTTATGCAAATCACTACGGCAAAAATAATCCGGGTTTTATGCAAATCACTACGGCAAAAATAATCCGGGTTTTAAACAAATCACTACAGCAAAAATAATCCGGGTTTTATGCAAATCACTACGGCAAAAATAATCCGGGTTTTATGCAAATCACTACGGCAAAAATAATCCGGGTTTTAAACAAATCACTACGGCAAAAGTAATCCGGGTTTTATGCAAATCACTACGGCAAAAATAATCCGGGTTTTATGCACATCACCACGGCAAAAATAATCCGGGTTTTATGCAAATCACTACAGCAAAAATAATCCGGGTTTTATGCAAATCACTACAGCAAAAATAATCCGGGTTTTATGCAAATCACCACGGCAAAAATAATCCGGGTCTTATGCAAATCACTGCAGAGCATTGGTTCTTAACCTTATCTCTAACACGTCCCCTTCCCTAAGTAACTCTCCTTTGTTTGAAGCCCCCCTTGACTTTAAATAAGTAAATTGGAGGAAACATTTTCCGTTAAAAAACTTTCCATGTTAGAGCGCGCAAGAGCTTGCCCCCCCTGGAAATTTACTGACGCCCCCCGGTTAAGAACCACTGCTGTAGAGAAGTCAAAGAATCTTGTCAGTAGGAAGCGAGCGCGGATTGAGAAAGCTTAGTGACCATGTGACCAGAGTTTGATTAGAGCACAAGAAGGGCGAATTGATTATATTATCCTAGATCGTTTATTTTCAAACGAGACGGATGCTGGTAAGTTGAGTGAAACCAGTCGCATACTTTTCTATAAGGTTGAGCAAAATAGCAGTGTTGCAACCTCTCGGTTGACGCTGTGTTGAATGCGCGATTCACCACGAACGGGATGTGCGCGAAAAACAACAGCCATATATATATATATGTGGTGCGAACAAGCAATAATAGAATGATCTCAGACTTAAAACCAAATAACCAAAGTCATGCCAATGCTGCTGCAAAACCCACAACAAACAAACAGATGGCTGGATATGAAATATTCCTTGGCAAACAAGGCAGTACTTTAGCTCGCACCAAAACAGTGATTTGTTGTTTTGCGCTTGTACACTGACAATATTGAAGTGGCCGTGCGAGCCATTTATGTCCGAGCTCATACCGAACAAATAAATCCCGCTTTAAACAACAACAACATACAAAACCAAGTCTAACCTTTCTTCGGTGAAGGCTTCGGTTCCGTTCTCTGAGGCGCATTTTTGGGGGTAACAGCGGAAGCGGTCGGGTCGGGCTGAGCGACTGCGAAAGTGCAATGCACGAAAACTTGAAAACCCTTTCACGAGTTTCTTGTTGCAGATAGGAAGCTGCCGATTGGCGAAAAACGTGAAGCAGTTGAAAGGAGGGTTTTCAAATAGCAACAGAACAATCAAATGCAGTTTTTCAAATCTTTTCCAGAAGAGGTTTCTTTTCACTGCCGCAGGAGTGCCATAGGCCGAAGCAGTTACTTAATATGTGGCGGTTTTTTTTCGAATCAGTTTTCTTAGTTTTTAATGTTTCTTATCGTTTCATTCTTTTCTTAATCGCCTTTGCTATAGGCCAGGGTTCCCACGCAGTTTTGACTATAAATTTCCAGACCTTTTCCGGACTTCAGCTTTTCCTAGTGACATACCCAGGTCAAATACGAGCGCTGTAATAGCTGACACGATTAAAGTAAAATTATCAGTCTTGAATAAAACATTATGAAATTGCATGTTAAAAGATCAAGTCTGGAAAATTATTTTCTTTTTCCATACTAACAGACCAAAACTAGTTTTTCCAGACTTTTACAGGCTGGAAAATTACCAAAAATTTTGCCATACTCTTCAAGACACCGTAGAACCCTGTATCGCGCTGTTTCATTTTTCAAATGTATCTTATCGCTGTTTTTCTTTTAATTTTGCCCTGGTGACATATGTAGGACTTTCGTGTAGTGAAAATTCTGGAAATTGGGCAAAACATGCTAAACAGACAAGAGCACGACCACCTGGCGCGAGGGGTAAAATTCTGAAAAGGTCATGGACCAAAACTTTATTGAACTGCAAATTACCTTCTGCAGGTTTTTCGTCTTTATTCGAACCCGAGGTGCGCGGCTCCGTCTTCGACGTGCTTTGAATTTCCGAGGCAGATTCTAAAACAACAAACTTTTATCTATAGACATTATACATGCATGCGCACATATCGCTGCCTTGAATCGTCGTAAAACGGAACGAAAAAGTGCGGTCAGCGAAGCGATGAGTTTATCGCAGCTTTCGAAAAATTACGATGCATCGGTTTTCGCGCGAATGTCAGACGAAAGAAAGTTTAAAATAACCAACAAAAATCTTTGAACAAAAAGCAAAAAACTAATTGTCAAAAAAAGCGGAATGTTGCAGGAGAAGCTGGGGGCGGCAAACAACTACGACGCCACTCATGCGTTACCCTGTTAAAGATTGAGCTGAGCGCGAAGCAGGCAACGACAAAGCTCGTTTCGTCGCCAATATACAAAGGTCTTTTGCAGGGAGAGCCAGCTGTATGACTGTAGACGGTGAGAGTGGACCCAAATACGCAAGCACTGCCTCCCAGTCCCTCAAAACTTGCTGTAAAGCACGCTTGTCGGCAGTACACAATCCGTATAGGTGTTTGTACGCAATCAGAGCCATGCTACTTCGACAAGCTGTGCGAACAAGCATTACTAGGTTAAAAAACAAGCACGTTTTTCCACTAGAAAAAAATATGTGCGTAACGCTTGAGGTTAATACTGCGCGCAAACAAAAGCAGCTTTACGATAAACTCCTCAGTGTCCAAATACACACCATTACCCGAAAAAATTTCTTCGTCAGCACTTTCGTATTTATCTTCGTTGTGGTCGTCGTCATCAGCGGCTGCGTTGTTGTTCTGCGCGGAGGCTGCCGCCTCCTTACGTTCGCACAACGCTTTCCAATCGTCGATGTCTTTCTGTCCTGGAAATTTCGCAAGAAGTTTCAGCAACAATCAATGTGAAGACATCATCCGGCATTAACGACTTCGCGGCCTTACCACCACTGATGAGGAACTGTCGCATTCTTTTGATCACTTTCTTTTGAGACTTTGACGGTTTGAAATTGTCTGCTTGGCAGCGAATGCCATACAAAGGACAGCAGGTCGTATCCATTGAAGGCTTATAACAATACTGGCCTGAAAATAAATCGAATGTTGAAATAGGACTTCTACGAATGCCGCGTTTAATGGCACAGAATTTTCAAGTTCAAATTAAATGTTAATTAACACACAGGATATCAGTGCGTGATTCTTTGCAGAAAATCCATCCAGGTTTGATAACAGACTAGACTCCGATTCTGATAAACCACCCTGCCCTCGCAAGACCGATGATAGTTTACATGAACAATAGCTCAGTAACAAGGAGTTAACTGCAAGTAAAAATCATTAGAGTGCATTTGCAAAGAACAGTAAGGTGTTCAGTGGTCATAAGAAGTCCTAAAAAATGTTCAACACTCTGGATAGGCAAAATAAAAACAAGCCTAATCCAACTTCTGAAAATTAGCTTTACATTCACACAGTCAAAAGTCATGCCGTCACTACAGCTTGAAAGCCAACACCAGGGTTGGTACCTTTATCAGCGTAATGGCCAGGCGAACTCTCATAAATGGCCCCAAACGCAGTTTAAGACATAAATTGCAGATTAGAAGCTCGATCGATTGATTACATAACAATGATCATTATTCGTTGTTAACTATCTCCATTCTCTGGGTTTGGAACGTTCAACTGGGTAAACGAGTTTGTAAGAGTAAGGTCTTGCCGTTTGATTTTGGTAGGTAGCTGTAATACTAATATTTCAATTCATTTTCACAGAAATTTCATAAATTCCTATTGCACAATTTTGTTTCTGACGCAATAGGTCTTGTAGCAACCACATGTTACTACATCTATTGTTACTGTGTCTGTGACATCACAATGCCTACACGAGTTTGTCTTGATTGCAATGTAACAGATAGCTAGTGGTTGTGATCCATGTGTTAGACTTGAGGAAAATGGATCTTTCAAGGGCTCTGTTAACATTTCTGCAAGCAATTGGCCTACATTTAGTGAAACCAGACTTGTTATAACATTTAATATAAAACCGATATGCAGCTAAATGCAGAGACATCTAAAACAGCAAAGTGGCAGAACCTCCGAGAGAGAGCATGATGGCTTTGAGAGAAATGAGTATAGCCGAGACCCAGCTGACCTTGCCAAAGCCAGAATATTTTAGGCGCATGTTTTGCACTCCGAGGACGAGAAATTGAGCTACAGCAGATTTCTTTTTACAATATCTCTGAAACGAACGACGGTTGGCCAAGCCAACACCAGAGCTCAATTCGTTTATATGGGCAAATGACACTCAGCAAGACGGCAAATATGACCAAGCTAGTCAACCGGTACATTACGACAGTTGTTTATAGCTGATGATCGGAGCAAAGAAGCACCGCAACCGACCGCAAAACGATGCATGAGTGATTGAACGTCCGTTTCGCTGTAAGGAAGGAAAGCAGCAGTGTCTGCAAACAGCAACTCACCTATCAGTATTTTTTGCACACAATTCTGTCATACATGGTTGAACAAATACATTATCATGCACGATTGAACAATTTGTCATGCGTGCGGATACGCTGGGAAACGTTATCGTTGTCACCGACATGGAATGCATGATGGAGAACAGCAGAGAGGATTCCAAAGAGGTTTAGGGTCCGAGAACACTGCCGCATTGCTTTACACCACGTTTCAGCTCAAAGGAAGACGACGAAGCACCTTCAGATGAGATGTGTGCTTCCATATCGTCATGCAAGATAGCGACAAGGCTGATAAGTGGTCAGGTGTTTTTGTGCAGGACATCGTATAGCCCTTCACTGCTGACTACATCAAATACTTCGGTCAAGTCGACCAAGGCGATGTGTAGCCGGCGGCGTTGTTCACGGTACTTCTGGATTTGGCGCAGTGAAAAGATCATGACCGTTGTAGATCTATTGCGGCGGGAACCACACTGCGATTCCAAACTCTAGAGCAGGGGTTCCCAAACTGGGGTACATGTACCCCTAGGGTTACATTTGCCTATCTGAAGGGATACTTTTAGGATTAGCAATCGAAGGGAAAAAATGCAGTATGTCTACATATTATTCATTTTGAAATATTTGAACATACATCACTGAATATTTTTTTCAAAATCATTATACGCTTATTGGTAAATATATTTGTGTTATTTTCCTCATTCTTTTTGTCATAAGAAATTATAGGGATACATGCCTTTCTATCAGAATGTTGAAGGGTAAATGGCCAAAGAAGGTTTGGGAACACCTGCTCTAGAGCTTCTGCGCAAGAGCTTGGATGCGAGATAGCACGGTACTGGTAAAGACCTTGCCAGCAACATTCAAATGTGAGATTCCCCTGTAGTTGCTGCAATCAGAGCTCGACATTGCTTTCGTGGCTGGCCGAATAAACGCCGCAGGAGTTTTGTGGAAGGGTGGCAGAAAGCAAACATCTTGTCTTCACTTTTCCTTGCAGCTGTATACGGCGCTCACGGAGGCAGGCTTAAAACGTTTCTGAGCGTGACTAAGTGGGTAGTGGACACGATGTGAGATTGGTCAGTCGTGTCGCCACAAGCGCTGTGGTAGGCTCGGTTGCGCTTCACTAGTCTTAATTTCAGCTCTCCTTGCCAAGATCGTATCAACATCATGCCAGCAATTCGATCTTGGACGGCACCAGCTAACTTCGCGCTTAAAAATTTCGGCAAAGTAGGTGCTTGTTACGCACAACTGGTGTTCCCTGTGCAGTTCCAACACCCGTTGTTAATTTGCAATTACTTTTCTGACGCCGCATGCTCCGAGAAAATCTGACCAGGAATCATGATCATGGCCCAACTTGTGCATTAAAATCTCCCCGGACTTTTACACGTTGCTCTGTTATGATAGATTTCAATAAATTCTTTTCCGTAATACATGTTTGGACGCCTAGTTCTCAACCTGCTTAAATCACGTGACACCATTGCAGTGCCGCATTGGTTTACAACTGTAACTTTTGACGCATTTCCTATCCAACTTTCACGAATATTTTTAAGTATGTGAAAACAGCAAATGTTAAATGTAACAACGTTAGGCCGTTTTCTTCTGGTGCCTTGACCTTGCCTGCAACGCATTTTGCTTCAATAAACCACATAACCCGCATTGCCCATATTAAACTTAATACTCAGAGCAAAACACTTTTAGTTACTGTTATAAACTGTCCCCTTTGCACTATAAGTAGCTTCGTCCTTGCGAGGTTTGCAGTCTGAATGACCCCTGGTCCTTCGCAGTCTTCCACTACCTTATGCATTTTATAAATCTGTGTGCCTAGAAGTCATCGCAGCACTACATTAAAATAATCGTGATGGCATCATTTATGCGTATGCCCTTTATGCTTGTGTTTCATCAAAGTAAATGCATTAGCGCCATCAGGCGTATACTTTTCTACTACGGCCACGTATATTCGCATTCTTTCATGTATGTGTGTGTTCCTTGTTACTGCGATACATGCTTTTTAAGTCTAGCGCGTTGCGTGTGGGAGTGAAAGACGTTATACAATATTCCCAGCAGTAGACAGACTGTGATAGACGCACCTTTGACGTTCTTAGGAGTGTCAGGGCAAGAAAGAGTTCGCGCGTAAGCACACGCTGTGTTCATTGGATCAGATCTGTTTAGTTTGACCATCCATCATGGTTCGTTACAAGACAGCGATAGTGGCGCTGATGAGTTTAACCAGGTTGCTGGAAGTTTCTAAGCCGATGCCATGTGTAGCGACATCCTCCTGTACACTAGCGACATCCTGCTGTTCCTGACCAGGAGAACGGGTAGTTTTTCTCAACCAGGAAGTCGCTTGGTTCCTGTAAAACGGCAATGTCAACGTGCTTTCAGTACAGCCTTTTTGCTCAAAGAAGAGATATAAGGGCATGCAGTCTGACGACGTCTGAGTCTACGGAATATTCGGTTTCGCATGCTTCGCACATTCCAGCTATCCAGACGGAGAGTACATTTACTACGTTTACATGGTCATTTTTGCGTTGTCGCGTTACCATATATGGATAACGAGTGGTCTGGTTCTGAACATGATTTGCTGAGTCAGCGCCCTGAACAAGCCAATGCGTTGGCCACCTCGACAGGAAAACGTCTCGTTGTGAAGTGTACGTGGTCTCGTTCGCGAGGTACTAGGCTAGCACCAAGCACGGCTAGCATTCAGTGCCCGTCTCCAGATAAGATACGACTGCACCGTGATTCCAACTGTTAGTGTGTTGAGTTCAGTTGTAGAAGTGTAATGCCAACATAAGTACCATGCAGTCGACAAGGCACGTCGGCGAGGATGGGTAGTTTTACAATAGAGAGCAGATGAGTTTTGGCTTTGGGTTGGCAGTGTTAGGATTTCTTATTTTGAAGACAAGAAGCTTAACCAAATGTTCAGAAAATCACAACTATTTGCTTCCGCATTTTACATGTAATTAAAGAAAAATTTAGTGCAAAATTCTCTGCCAGCGGTGGTGATTAGAAGTAGAAAATACTACAATAACTAAAATATACTTTTTGAAATGTAGGCTATCTGCCAGTTTTAGATATCCCCTAATATCTAGAAATGAAACATTACTGAGAAGATGCTTATTCATAATAAAGGCTGAAAGCTGTGTACAACAAATGATAAGAGGCTCTGTTTACGTACAAATACATATTTTTAAATAGGCTGGGAGTTGCTTGGCAGAGTTAGGAATAGTTGTTTTGAAAGTAAGAACCCTTGTGTGTTGCACTAATCTTCATAAATCAGGCTTGCAAAAATAAGGCAACTTTCTGGCATCAGTGGTGATAGTAGCAAAAGATATAATTATTTCACTAGCTCCTTGGAAAAATGTCATAGGATATATTTAATATTACAAATACTCAATGTTTGTATTCATCATCATGTGACATTAGGCTATATATTTAAGTATCAGTGTAAATTTAAAGATGTTTTGACTGATGTGTCACGAAACGTTCCACCTAGGCACTTGTAGACACATGCAATATTAAGTGGCAATCTCCAAAATGTTTTTCAGCATTGTGCTTAGGAAACCTGTGTGAAATTTGTATGCCTGTCTGTAACTTTGCACATATGACATCAACGCATGGTGTAAACGTCAGTGCACGTCTGCTATGGATGGATTTTACAGTGTGCAGCATGATCCATAATTCACAGCACCAACTTCATGAGAGGCATAAACGGCAGTTGCCACAATCGTGAAATCTGTACATCAGTGTACATGCTTTCCAACTTTATTCATCCCTTTGATCACTAGCTAGCCTGCACAGTAGATGTTTACTGACACGTCTGTCACACATGAATGACTTTCAGACATGTAAATGGTACGATGACGTCAGAACGAGCTGTCTCGTTTTTGCGGACCGTCGCTTGACATGTAAACGTAGTAATTGAGTTGTTTTTTTTGTAGCAGTAAGACATTTACAACCACTTTTCGACTTTTTGTCTATTCCCAAAATGCAGCAGGTAGTCCGGACGGGCCAGCACCCTGTTGGCCATGGACTGCCTAGCTTCATGCGGACGGTAGCCAGTGCGACATCACAAACCCTGTCCCATTGTAACTCACAACCCATAGCACCGCGTTCTATGTCCAGCCAACTCAGCTTATAATCCGTAGACTGCGGTGAACCGCATAGTACCATGGCGACTGGCACGGAGGAAAGTGGTTTTCCACTGTAATTGATCTATCTGTTGTTTTTTCCAAAGCGAGACCCAGGCAAGGTTTAGGCCTAGAGCAGTGTTTCTCAAACATTTTTGTTTCATCGCCCCCTTTTCACTCTGGACACATCGTTGTCACTCCACAAGCCTGATAAAGCAAACACAAGGTAGTATTTTTAAAGAATTTTATTTAAAGAAAGACATTTTAGTGATGTACAGCCATAGATCACCTTGCTTATGAATCAACAAGCGATTTTTTTGCTTTGAGAGCATTGAGGTCACAGCCGAAAATCCCTTTTCAACCAAATATGATGTGGGAAATGATAGAATCCACGTTGAGCATTTTCACCCCCAGTACATTGTTTTGACCCCCCTATTACCCCTTTGGTCTGTTCACCCCCTTTCCCCTCAAAATCTCCCCAATAGGGTGATGACATCCACTTTGAGAACCACTGGCCTAGAGCAACTGAGTTTCCCAACAATCAGTAGACAACACTTGGCATCCCCAAGACATCCCTACGGCATGGCCAGCATGTTGTGGCTAGGTTTAACTGCAGGGGCTGCCAGAGTGGGAAAACATTTCCCACCTGCTTATCAGTTTCCCAGACTGATTGCTTTGCATGGCTGAAGATCTCGGTACACCCTTTAAAAAACTATTTAATCCATTGATTGGGCACTTTCAAATGTCATTACTCCAGTACAGAGTGGACTTGGAAATATTGTTGGCTGAAGGTATTCCAGTTTCCCCAAAACTGTAATACTCTGAAACTGAAGTCCCATCATCTGTTGCAGAAGCTATGTTTTTTTTTCGCTGAGACATTTCGGTCATTTTTTGCTGGACAAATTGGTCACTGAAACATTTTGGTCATTTGTCTCACGGTTGTAGTAAAACTCGCCGTAGCAGTGCTCACTTGCCTATATTTTCAGACATTCTGACCAAAATGACTTAAATTTTTTTAGTCATTTCAAAAACATTTCGGTCTATGACCGAACAAAGCCCAGTGTTGCAGGCAGGTCTCATGCTCAAGACTACGAACTTGGTGATTACATCATGCTATTCTAAGCTACGTCGCTATTGGTTACTGTTCCATGCAGGCTCAATTTTTCAGTATGTTGCAACAATGAGTCATTACAACATGCAGAGTGGGTCTTTGCATGTTGAGCGCATCATTTGCTCAGGTTGCCGCATCGTACGGAAGTGTTTCCAGCCACGAAAAATGACTGTTTGAATTGGAAAATTCTGGCTGGAAAATATCCGTTAACACTCAGTATTGTGTTTAAAGCCACTGCAAGGCACAGTGTCGGGAAATGAGGTGACGATAATAGCTTAGAGAATTTGTGGAAGCATAATATTAATTACTTTTCATATCAACCTACACTGGTTGACTGGGTAGGAAATGCAATGGATATTGTAACTGGTTTGTACGTGCATGGGAAGAAGGCCTGTACAAAAGGTCGAGCTACCTGAAGGTGTATGAAGAAAATATTGTTTATTCTTTTCTTGAGCAGAATGGTTTGGTTTATTTTATACAACGTCTTCACTCCCACAGGCAACGCGCGAGGTACAAGCATAAATCACAGTGATAAGGAACACAAAAACATGTATAAAATCAAAAATATATATGTGGAGGTAGTAAAAAAGCATACGCTTGATGGCGCTAATACATTCACTTTGGTGAAACACAAGCATAAAAGGCACAGACATGATTGATGCCATCAGTATTTTTATAATGTAGTGCTGTGATGGATTTCCAAATACACCGATTTATGGAATGGATGGGGAATGATGGCAGGCTACGAAGGACCAGGGGTCATTTAGGCTGAAGACCTCCCTATTCGCCATATCATCTCAAAACAGGCAATGCACATTTCAGTCAGCACTCGAAAGAGATTTTATCCCCTACTAAATTATCAACAATTCTGCCATCTACTTTAAACTATGATAGAAAATTATGAAACTGTTGAGGGTGCCTGGCGATACAACCTGTTTAACAGGTTTTCTTTCGGTGCCCCAGTGCTTTGACTTTCACTTGCATGGAATTGTCTAATGTTTGTGCCAAAAACACAAACTCAAGTTTTTCATAGACAAGAACCAGAAACAGTGAAACATGTGAACCAAACGGATCGATTTTCCTAATCCCAACTTGACACTACACTATGGAATTCAGAACATAGATTCGAGCATGTCATCAAATAACATACTATGATTAAGAGCAAAAATAGCCATGGCATATGTCTTGGTTTTACAATTTCTTGAGCTTTTCTATCAAGTGACAGCTATCGCCAATCAATCATGGATGGTGAGTTGTTTTTAATGGCGCTAAGTGGGTATCAAGTTTAAGTCTTGTGCAGTGTTGGAAATTTAATAAGCTGCAATATAAAAAAATCAACAGACCAAGGACAATTGCTTACATTTTCATCGAAACAGCAAACGTGTAAAACCCATTTTGGTTAAAAATTTCCAATGTCAACAGTAAAAATATTTTGAAAACAAGTACCATTTTTAAAATGTGAAGTAATATAAAACAACAGAAATTCAAATATGAGTTTGGTTGTAAAAATGAGATTGGGCAGGTTACTTTGGTACCGTGTGAAACACATTTTAAAGCAAGATGTAACTTTTGGATCAAAGGAATTGTTAGTGATGTGTCTCCATAGAAAAAGGTATTTGCTTGAAACCAATTATAAAAGAGATCAAATTTTAAGACTGATATTTGTACGATAAGATAGTATCAGCAAAGGAACACTGCAAAAACAACCGAAAGGGTGCATTTGGCTGGAAAACTCATCAAAACTACATAGCCGAAAATGCACCCTCAGTATTATACACTAAAATAAAACAATGTAATCCAAGGCCTTAAAATATTCACTAAGCTTACTACAAACATCATAAACGTACCACTTCTCCTCCAGCCACGGTTGATTAAGCCTTGGTAGTCCTCAACTGTTAATAGATGAGCCCACATTCCTGAAAATTTAATATTTTTTTCAAATTGTCTTTTTGCCTCACCATGTTATTTAGTAAAAAGCATAAGCATGAATTGTTAACTAGTGAAAAGCATAAGCATGTTGCAAATGGTAAGTTTATTTAACCTCTTGATAAATCATTGGCTGCATGAATCTTTCTGTGTACCAAGGCATTCAAGCCAAAAGTCACAATTGACTTTAAGAGCATGTTAAAGGTTAATTTTTGTAATAGTCACTCAAAATATTTGTCTGAAATCTAATTTTTGAGACAAAGCTTATCAGCAACAAGCAACTTTCAACTTCAACTACTACTAAATAGTCAGACGTTTCATACTAGCAAGCTAATTACTCAGTGATCACCAAGAATTAATTCATTCTTAACACGTATAGAGCCGGCTTACGGTATATTCGTACTTCGATTTCAGCCTAAAAAACAGCAATTTTCGGTTGCCTTACCAAAGCCCTAGCTCCTCTGCCGATTGCGCTAGAGAGCTGTTCAACGGCTCAAACGGATCGGCCAGTCTAGTAGATTGCACTCAAAAAAAATTTTTTGCCTAGGGGGTGAGGGTTTTTGTGAGTGACATCATAAGTGGAGGACTTTTAGGCCACCTTGGCCCACTTTGCCTGGCCCTGGGCACCAACCATTAGGTGGTAGTATTTCGCTGAAGTTTTTACTGGAAACTAGGCTACAATCCGAGTCTTTTGATACTTTGGATGACCTGCTGGGGTTTCAGGTTCAAAAGTTGTAATGTTAAGTTAGTAAAAATATTTGACTAATTAGCTAATTAGTTAATTAATTAATTTGTTTATTTTAGATCATAAGTTTTGAACT
>Ga0210059_1010839_pt1 | contig 14025 bp, 8 predicted proteins | sample Ectturendosymbi2_FD_188042 | JGI IMG/M metagenome (GOLD analysis project Ga0210059, IMG submission 188042) | Ecteinascidia turbinata endosymbiont from Florida, USA - Sample 2 (SPAdes) (version 2) | ecosystem: Host-associated > Tunicates > Ascidians > Unclassified | place: Key West, Florida... | reverse complement strand
AAGGGTTATGACAACCCGGGCAGAGTTTCATTTTAGCTGGGTTTATACTTTCTCTGCCATGCCCAGGTCCTTGCGGATCTGAGCAACCCATCCACCGAGAGAGATCGGTTGCGACCCAGCACCCCCCTGCGTAACTGTGTTGATCATCTAGCAGCTCCTTCCTACATATATGCACCACCACGAGTTGAAAATGGACAGTAACAAAGCTAATTTAACTGCTGAGGGGCATCGACTCGACAACCTTCCGGTTTCTTCAATGCCCTGGCGTCCTTGCACTGATTTGTGATTTTTCTAGCTGAATATTAATTATCGCCAAATAAAATCAACTCAACAACTCTAGTCTACAGTGGTCTTTTAAATTCTGGGTATTTTCTGGAACCTGTCGCCAGAAGTTACCTATAGAGTGACATTGACAAGTTTTTTAGAGCCAGTCAGTTTCGTTTCTACAGCAGCAACGTTTGTGACAAATGGTTGGCTACCTGGACACTGGACCGCCATCACTGACTACATTAACGATGAATGGATTTACAAGGAACGCAACGCATGGTTTTAAGTCGTGGAAATGGTCAATTCTGGCTTGGAGCTCCTCCAGAAGTCTCACAATTTATTTTTGTGTTCTTCCACTTTGTGGTTCTGCAATTGCTTCTTCGCAAAAAGCGTTTGTTCTCATTCGGATATATGGAAAATGACAGAATGCTTTTGACAATAATATTTACCTTTGAAAAAATTAAATTTTCTTCTGGAAACTTAAGAAGCTTAATTTGAGCTTTAGGTGCACTATCTTTGTTATCAAATCGCGTAGACTCCCTGATAACTAACCTTAAGAGCTCGCGTAAGCACACTGATAAATGAAACAAACGTTAAGAATGAGTCAACAACTCTGTCAGTTTGAGATATTGCAACTTATCTAGAAGAGCCACACAAAATATGTCGGCGACCTACGTGGCTTACCGCTATCAGCAGTCGCTGTCTCACTACATTACCTGCCAAGATGTTCATTACTTACCAAGCGTTCAATAGTTACATGCGGAAAAACGGCTACCAACTTGAAGTGCACCTGTGAAGATATGTTGCCATGTTATTGTGACACGACAAAGGCTAATAGTAGAACAATTCGCTCCCGAGTTTCACAACCTGCATTTGTAGCCAAAGGAGCGGATTGAGTGAACTGCAATTTCATGATTCCATTCTACCAGAACAGTGAACTGACTCTTGTGCAGTGTGAGTGTCATATCGGCAAACAAAGTGTCATTGCAAGAATTAACCCAGCTAATCGGAATAAACTGCGTATTTTGTTCTTTTTATACATATTTGGTTCTTAGTCCAATTTCCAGTGGGGAAATGCCCGTTTTGGCTCCCCTGCCGACGCCCTTGGTGCTAAGCGCACTCTTGGAAAGGCAAACTTTGCTGAAATTGCAGTGACAAACGCAAAGACAACTACTGCAAAACCATGATTATAAAAGCAGCTTGCACATAACGGCAGCCACAGTGATGAATATTGGTGCACTGATTAACAAAATTTGCAAGACAGTGTCTAGCCGCACAGCACCGTAACGTTACCTTGTGGGGTTAACCGTAAGGCACTTTCACTCGAGTGCTTAGTGATTGGGGTAGTGCAGTGGCAATAGTTTGTTCATACATTTTGTGAAATAATACAAATTTCTCACATAGTGTCTTGAGAAACCTTTTATATACTATGAAATTAAACGTTGGTAGAAAATTTGTAATAAATAACCAGTTAAATGACAAACCTTATAAAAGTGTTTACGAATGCTCTGCAGAATAATAAACCATAGGGAACGCCGTCACTGCTAGAAAATAAAGATTTGATTAGTTTCATAGAATGTGAAAGATATCTCACACAGTGGTTATAATCGTGTGATGAGCTTTTCAAACTAAAATAAACCTATCGAAAGTTCCTCACTAAATAACTTTTGCATCCTGCAGTAAATTGTCCAGACAATCAAACGTATTCCAACAGTTTTCGATGCGTTCCAAAGTGTCCTGATACTATGGCCACACGTTGTCCAGCGGACAACGACCCATGCATAGCCCAGTGTACGTGCAGTCCTGGCTTGTATTCGAATAGACAAGTCACCTGCGACAAATAAGCCAATAAGTGTGAGTGGTTAGTATCAGTGCGAAATGTCATACGTGCATTGTGGAACAACGATTTTACTCCTCACCTGCGATGGCCGCTTTGAGTCAAACTATTGTCGTCACAAAGATACGAGCTTATGAAGTGCAATAAAAATCGGGGATACCGAGCTTGATTGGAATGGCAGAAAAATGTTTAAAGTTGGATATTTAATCCCATATCCTCCAACAGTTTACGCTAATGTTTCGCAAAAATTATAATCAAATAAGTGAGTCACCGATCCCGTTCATTAACGCTGACATGTTGTTAAACATAGATCGTAGCTCTGTCAAATTCGATAAAGACGTCAAATACAACGTCAATGAAACAGCAACTTTCAATGTTGGTCTCGCCTTAACGCTCATTTAATAAAATGGAAGAGAACCAGTATTTCTTAGAGCTCGTGCGGCAACACTCTGATAAACGACAGAGTGAACCAAACAGGATTTGGTTACTCTTCAGTGCGATGACGAAACAAAGGTTAGTTGGTGTCTTTTTTAGAGATATTGGGTGAGACTTTGGTACCTGACTACAAAACATATTCCAGAGACCCCATAACTCTAGGATGCAAGTCCGTCTTTGTTGGAAAATTGCAACTGTTCTGCGATAATGACGTTCTCAACGCGGAAGTGAAGTCCTAATTCCTTTGTTTTGACATTTTAGTGGCGAAATCTGCCACCAAGACCGTAACACTCAATATCAACCCAAACCGCTGTGGTGTAGAAAAAGCGTTTCCTTAGAAACATATTTTCAATGAGATTTGAATTGAATAAATTTGACATTTTTTCTAAACGTTGAAATATTTGCTGTTCCTACTGCCTGTAAAATACAGTTCGTGCAGAGCTTATCGTTTCCAATCTGCAGTCTTCCCGTATATTGACAGTCGTTACTTTACTGAACACACGACACAATTACTGCAAGGGCAGCGTCATGATCCCTTACGTGTGTCGACAGGCAGCACGCTTATATGTCACAGGTGGGCTTGGCGGCGGAGTTTTCAACTTTTTGGGCGATTCCGATGTGTTAGTATGGCTGAACGTGATGTCCGTTTGGATTCGAACCTTCCAAATCTTGACGAGTCAGTCAACTTGAGTCTCGTCTAGATTAAAGCGATCTATTAGTGCTCTCATTTATTGCGTAAAATGCATTTTGACTCGAACGTAAGTCGTCCACAACCGTTTGTCCATCGAGGGCATGTCTTCTACGCAGGGCCCGTGAGAGGAAGAATATGCGCTGGTGCGAGACCTGTTGTGGGCCCCCTTATAAATAACTGATTAAGAGCTTCATTAGCCTTTCAATATTATGACAAAAATGATATGCTTTATTTTTTATTTTAAATTATAACTAAAGCAACCAAAATTCAGTGAAGACAAAATCTTTCTGCCTTTTTGAAAGTGTATGAAACGTCCACAAACCAACTTCCACACTAATGCCATGAGCGACTCGAAAAGTTATTAAGTCAAACAAAGTCAAAATTTTCGTTAAACCAAAATTTACTTACAGCAGTTTTTTTCTTTATCAATGTTTTATTAAAGCTACAATAACACATATTCCTCTGCTTTTGCAAGTTAAGTTGCAATTCTGAAAGATAATGTTTTTTGCGACTTCTGACGTCATGATGTTGCTTTGCCCACAACTGAACGATTGAATATTAAGTAGGATAGGCGTGGTAAGGCAAGAAACCTGGTCTTACAGTACTTGATTTGGTATATGCTCAATCCATTATCCAATGAAAAGCAATACTGTGAAGTAATACTTTATGTTGAAGTATAACAATGAAGAACCTTCCCAGTGACTTCAAGATATTTTTTGACACTGGAGATTTCTCTCGAGCTTTCAGATTGATTTTTGTCCATGGTCTGTAACATCGGGTTTCGTTGGTTCTTTCACATTTTGATTGTTGTTTCATTTCAACAGAAATAATATGTTTAATTTTTGTCGGTTTGACGTCCAATATATGTTTCGTATTCCGCATTTCAGTTGCAAACGCAGGAAATTGATAGGTCAAAATAAAATCTAAATTTGTAAATTAGAATGTCAACATTTTAGGTTTTTAGGTCAAAAGTACGGCTGTCCTAATTATAATCATTTGTGAATGTTATTAGTTAATTTCAAAAAGCCACAAGCTGATCTCCAAGAATGCTCATTAACACAATTGCTTTGCGAATTTCACAATTATACATCAAATTTCACATTTGTAGTAAACTATAGCAATTCTCACTAGCAAAGCAAGTTTAATAATTCTACAAACGTAATACAATAATAGAAGGACAAGAATTTAGTTATTCGCTTTAGCATGGATTCTAACAGTTTTGGACAGTATTCCTTGATTTACTGACCCGACGCCATACTTTAATGATGGCCTCTATTAGCTTGTTCATGGTGGTGCAATCCAACTTTTGTAGCCGAGATTTTGTTAGTGATCACAAATTCTCAATGGGGTTAAGATCTGACGAATTTCTAAGCCAATCAAAACAATTTTTGTTTCCAGAAAATCGTCTTTACTTTTACAGATGGAAGACACGGGGCAAGATCCTATTGGAATTTTCCTCCAGCAGGAAATGCCCTTCTCATATCTAGAATGACTTTTCTTTCAATTACATCAATGTATTTGTAAGAATGCGTCATACCCTCACTTGGCATAAGTGAACCTACTCTTGAAAAGGTAAAACTGCCCGAGAACATCTTCTTTTGAAGGTCTTTCACTAACACATTGAAATGGGTAGGACTTAACTGCTCACTCTTCCTGATCCGGACATATCTGCTGTGCTTCCCTTGAACGAAAAATGACTTTCATCTGAAAACAGCACTTTTTCTCGGTCTTCTACAATCCAATATTTATTTTTTGCACATTCTAATTTTTTGTTTTCATTTCTTGAGTAAGAATCTGATTTTTTAGCGGTTTCTTAGCCTTTCTGCCAACCTCCAGGGGCCGAAGTTGCACTGTTCGTGAGCATATGTGAAGTCCAGCATGCATCAAATATAATAACAACATATAGCAAACCAAATTAAGTTTTATTGTGTAGTCATTATTAAAAAAATACAATCATAAAGAAAATCACATAATTTTTTAAGCGCATAAACTAAAATGGAGGCTCAAAGCGCGTAAATTGAAAATGGGGGCCTCCATTTTGCACACCTGCACACTCATCAGACCACTACTGATTAGAATTCAGAGCCTGAGAAAAATCTCAAAAAGGGGCCCCAAAACATCGCACAATTTTTGATATTTCATGTGTACAATATGTGGTCTTAAAAAATAGCCCTGGCCCCCATTTTTGTTTACATTATATAAAAAGGGGCCCTTTATTTTGCTAATGCTATAAAAAAATTATTTGCTGAAAGTAAGTTAATTTTTTTCATTTTGTCTGGGAATTTGTTTCTGTATGAAAGACCATATCACATTGTAAATTGTTTAAAGTCATTTAATTTTACATTTTCTTTGTCTACACATTAAAATTTTTAAGGGGACCCTTTGACACATTTGCACATAATTTTTGCTTTATTTTGAAAAACATATGACTTGCTTCAGAACTTACTAAACGCGGCTTTAGAGTGGTTCATCAGTTTTTAAACAAAACTATGTAAAAACTAAGTGTGATACTCTCAAAGAGGAGCCCCACGGCATCTTTGGAAAAAGGGGGGCCCGAGGCGACCGCCTCGTTCGCCTCCCCTAATATCTACCCCTGCTCTCATCTACATGCAAAAGAAAGATTTGGCTTCATTCTACACTATAACACTGTTGCGCTGATAATTAAAGTCCTATGCGACTTCATAAAAATATTTTTCGATTGTTTCGTCACATAAGGCAGTACTTAGTGCACTGGCCTAACAATGAAACACCAGCAACTGAGATATTCGCAAACGCACACCAAAAGAAATGGCGATACATTGATATCGACTTAAATAACAACTTTAGTCAATTAATTTGCACAATATTGTATGAATAAGTCACAACAATAAAAACGTTGTGCATAATTGCCCATTTCAATTTTGAAATTCGAGGTTCATGGACCCCCTAGACTCTTATGGGCCCCGGGACGGCGTCCCGGCTGCACCCCCATCTCGTGGGGCCTGCTTCTACTACATGTTGAGATATCCAATGTTGTTAAAGTTTATAAGTTCCAGTTTCCTTTTGTCGCAGCTTGTGTCCTTTACGTCAGTTAGTTAGTTAAGCTGTTCTGATTTCTGAGCTTGTATTATGATTTATTCATTTTAGTCTTTGTTTGTTTCCTCTTCTGTTGCTTTAGCCTTTCAGAATTTCACCCGTAAGCTTTGCTTGCAATTTTCAGGACTGAGGATGCGTAATTTTACGTGAAATCGATTTCCTGTTAAAAATTTGCTGATCGGTTTCTTGTTTATCTCACATGTAGGGAGTACATGCTTGTTAAAATCGTTACACACCAAGGCCTCTAAAGATACGAATTTTCGCCTGGATCTTTCGGGCCAGAAACAATAATCAATTAATTAATCCCCTGATAATAATTAATTTCAGTTTTTTGGCCATAACTTGCTATCCGCAAAGGCTAGAAGGCCAATCAAGGGCTCTGAAGAAGCGAATTTTCACCTAGTTGGCTATAAAAGAAGAAAAGAAAATCCCCTTGAACTTTTTTTCAGATCCTCATGGCGTCATCTGAAAAACCCTTGACTTGTCCCTCTTGCGAGTATGGCAGCGAATTTTTTTTTGAAAGATTATTAAAAGCATTGGTTTCATCATTCGTAACTTCATTGCCATTTCACTCAAAACGCCATTAATAGACAAAGCGGACAGTACAGTGAACAAAGCCGAGACCTCTTAAATTTGCTTGTTCAAAGTTGGATTTATGAGTAAAGAACAATTCAGGTTGGGATGGAGTCTTGTGACGTGGTTTAACTTTATAGTGGCAATGTGAGCTGTGTCGCAGGACTATATTATGCGTGAAGACTTGGCGATGGAATCTTCGCTGTCAATTGTTGTGAAAAAGATCAAAGTATCACAGAAAAATTTTCAGAAAGAAACTCGTTCGGAGCTGTTAAAACACTTTCGGCGCCAAGGACGAGGCGTTGAAAAAAGTGCTGTTATTTAGCAAAGCGCCCACGGTCTTTCTGAAACGTACTTCACTTTTTTCGCCAAAAAACGGGAATTCATTGCAATGCTACAAAGAAACTATGACGGGACAAGAAGATAGAATGGGTTCCAGGCCGAAGCTTGGGGAATGTTAGTTATTGGCATTTTACTGCCGTTACTTAGGGTTGCTATACATCCGGAATTTCCCGGACATGTCCGGAATTTCGGTGTTAAAATTTGCGTCCGGAATTAATTTTTGAAAATGGTGTAATGTCCGAAATTTTTACAGTTTTATAGGATCTTATCATTAGATAATATGAATATAGTCAGGACTGGGGGAGAAAAGACAACTTTTTTGTATGTTATCGCTTGTAGCCTATTGTGTAACAACTCCGTGATAGTTTTCTTCTGTGATAGTGATTCTGCTTTGCGGTGGATTGGTAATTGTTAAAACGTAGCGAAAAATGTCGTCTAGCGCTTGTCTGTTGTCACGAAAGACAACTATTGAGACTGTCAGGAATTTTGCCTTTTCAGATTTGGTAACCTCACCGTAACTACGCATCACGTATTTCACAACCCTCAGAAAATAAAGTGCATCCAGATCAGCTTTATGTTTGAACATTGCTACAAAAAGCCCGCATACTGTTATGCTACAAATGTGTGTGTTTCACTGCACATCTTAACGTTTTATAATGGTTCGTCACACAATTTTTTGACAGTTTTATGGCAAAAAATCAAACACGATGTCAGTTGTCAGGTTACAAAAGAGTATGTGGTCATGCGCGAGTCAGAATAAAGTTGTTTCGTTTCGATTCCTTCACCAAGAGCTGGATCTGATCTGCTTTAACCTGAAAAATAAAAATATTCGTAGGTTATTTATCAACGTTTAATAAATCAGTAAAACTTGATGATGATGATGATAAGGCATAAATGTTTTATAAAATAAAATTTCAAGCAAATATTTTGGCAAGAATTTGCAATAAATTTTGGGTAAATCTCACTCTTTTATGATTTCAAAGCTGTTTGAAAAATATGGAACAACATTGTTCCGATTTGTTTCGAGGCATTTTTACATCATGCATGTTTGGAAACACATAAGATCAACATAAGGTTGCTAGCAAAAATACAATCAACGCTGCGTTGGTTAAAACCTACCTGTGTTGTGTTTCAGCACAAAGCAAGCGAAAGGCTTAATTCTGCTTTACATTCAACTCATAAAAATTTTCCGTGTTGCAACATGTTTTGGTGATGATGTCGCATAAACCGTGTAAGTTTGAAGCTCGCTGCTTTATTTTATTTAACGCCGTGCTCAGTTGATGCTTCAACTATTTAGTTCCAAAGTTCCTTTGTTCAACTTTTACATTATTGCTAGAGCGCTAATACAATTCAAAGATCGTCTGTTGCAGCAAATTTAGCTGGTTGAAGTCATGGAGCACCATGCTAAAGTGTTCCATCCACTGAGAGGTGCATTCGATCTTTGTTGCTGATGATGATTACGGATGTCTTTACAGATCAACCGTTTCTGGCTCTACGCAGCGTTTTGAAGACTTGGAAAAAAATGCGTCTCGCTGTCACCTCTGCATCTTCAGCCGGATCATTCCGGCACTTCCGTCGATTTTTAAGGATTGTGGCGTTGCGCTTGCAGTTCAGTTTGCGTTATTCACTGACGCTGTTCGGTGATGCTTAGCATGTTATCGGAAAGCCAAGTTTTTTTGGGTCTGCTCTTTGTGATGCTGGCAGTGTCTGCAGCAGATTGAGCGATTTCCTCCGCGAATTAGCGGCTCCAATCAGCGCGAACCATACCTGCTAGAGCGTTAACTTGTTGGATAGCGAACACTTGTATGACAAAGCACTCGTAGGATCCTTCAAGCGACTGGAGTCCAGGGGCGGCACATTTTGTGCCAGCAGTGAATATTTTAGTTTTAGCTTCACAGACCCAACTCCCCACGAACAGGCGATGTTACTTAGCTCAGCTCCGCGAAAGACACGGGCATTGCTCACGAATGCTCCACAGCGACGAGAGGCGGTGATGTAACCTAGGACTTTGTGCGCCCTTCCGTCTGGGCCTACCAAGACCACCATTGAATTCTCCTCCTGGAGAACCAGCAGTGTTCCCTCTAAAAATTTCACACTGAGCAAATGTTGGTTTTGCTGCGCATGCAATTGCGCAACCATGCAGACACACAACCAATGAAGCGTTCGAAGCGCTGAAAGGGCTATGTGACATCATTAAGTAAGCAGGTATCACCGACGCATATGTGAAAGGGACGGCGGCCGTTATCGTTGCAGTTGGATCGATTAGTGTTTCCTATGAAAGACGCAATTGTACATTACGAGACAGAGATTGAATTTATTCCCTTAGCATCAGTTAAGATGACGGTTATATCATGTGGAGGTGTACTTTGCATAAGCTGACGAAGCTGGTAACAGAAGGCATCTTTGACAGTGTCATCGGAGACATCAGTAAGTGCGTAGCGACGATGATGATTAACTTGCCGTGCCGGTACAGAAACGATTAACGGTCAATAACTGATCATTAATAGGCCTCCAACTGGTGAGCGAATTGCATGCGTGTGCAGTGTGGCATAGCCAAAGCGCCTCCATACAGGCCACATTCATGCGTAGAACCGCTCCAGGTAAAGATATTGTAGGCAACTGAGCATTTGCTACTATCTCTCCATCTAGATTTGCATATTCCAGCTACTGATATGTTGTAACGGGATAGCTCGTATGAGACGAGCGTTGACAATCCTGGGCGTAAAAAGGTGTGGATATTCCATGTGGAAACGCACACGTTTTGTTTCAGGTTCAGGCAGAGCCGGATTAAATTAACGCGAGCCCCCGGGCAAAGACCGCGAAGCCTAAACTCTGAGCGCAACTGCGTAGCGTTTCAAATGCCCTCGTTTCAACTTTGCAGAAGCACAGGTCAAAAACGTCAAAATTGATACCATTTGGCACTGTTGGCAGCCTACACTTCAGAGACAATTGGGCGTGACAATGTACAGCGATTCGCGTACGGTTAATTTGTTCAAACAGAAAGTTGTATTACAAAAAACGAAAAAAACGAATCTTCAAACGTTCACTTCAATTTACGGTAGTAGGCGTTTTTCCACAAGTGACCCAGGCTCCCACTGCGGATTTTCCCGCCCAGATCTGCTTTTTTAGTCGACCTGCGTGTCTAGGTGCTTTATGAAGTGATAAATTCATTACTAACTTCATTTGTTCAATAATTAGAAGATACCTTTATATTGCAATGTTTGTATGCGCACATCAGGTGAGAAAGTACGCATATCGGATGAAGTAGAGCGTGTTCAATCGGTTTCATATTTTCATATAAAATCATTTTCGGGATTATATGTGTAATGTTATTGCCTCTAATGCCAACTGAATAAACTGGTGAAACAAGAGTTAGGTCTGAAAAAATAATTTTCAATTAGACGAAGAAGGCATATTGGGATTATATATTTTGTGGGATTTTAGATCTCACTGCAGTTCAATATTGCACAAAATTTCCTAGTTAATAACCAACCTACTCCTACAATTATTAAGAGATATCATCAACGGAGGATGTTGCCAGCGTTATGAAAAACGTCTTGGCCAACAAGAAGATCGTCCAAATGTTAATGTTTGCGCTGCAGAAAAAAGTTTGGAAGAGGATGTATAATTAAATCAGTATTCGATTTTCGTTTCAAGTCAAATAAGCACGCTCATATGTTTTTGTTCGTAACACAAGCTTTCCAAGTTTTTATTGTACGAATATGCTTTTTTTGGTGTGCAATCTGCATTTATTTTAAATCACCGAATGGGAGCTCTGCATGTGACTGTTGAACCCAGACATGTTGTGAGGTAATGCAGCGCGACAGCGACATTGCTGATAGCGGTAAGCCACGTAGTTTTATACTGTGTGAAGAAAAGCATGAGTAAATCTGTACCACTGCTTCCAGAAGTTTGAAAATTCAGTTGCTAGTATGAGACTGTGATCAACATGCTCCAGTGAATAGCTTAGTCAAACGACAGTTATGCAGGCTTATTTTCAAACAGTATAAAAATATGTGGCGTGTTAGAATACGTCTGTTCAGACTTGTGGGAATACGTCTTCATCGTTAAGATTTAGTTCTGACTTCTTAGTGAGCACTAAGTGCAAAGCTGTATTTGCTGAGGGCAATTTTCATAATTCACCTGCTCAGTTTTTTAAGCCTGCGTGGTGTTCTAATTTTAGTCAGTTGTACGATATTCTTGTCAACATATAAAGTAGTTCTACTTCTCATTTGCTTGAAACAGTTTTGCAAGAGTGTCTAAATTTCTTGTTTTTTCACCGCTCATGTTGTTCTAGCCGTTGGTTATTCTTAAATTGTGACTTATTTCTAGAAAGTGCTCGAAGAAATGGATGTTAGACAGTTTATGAAAAATAGAAAAAGCATTTCTAATAGCCGAAGTGTAAAAAACATTTCAGACAAAAGATTGAGAATTGAGGTTCAACCAGCACAGACTAATGGGTAGAAAGGGTAAAGCGTTTTGTGAATAGCCACTTGCACTGCATCGTCAACAACCTGAAAAGGATAAGCAAAATTTCGACGTCGCCCCTCCCTGGAAAATATCTACTGACGCCCGTGGATGAACTGGTTTTGATCTAATTCTTGGGTCAGAAAACGTGATTCTGTTTGGTTCAATTCCTTTAAGTCACTCAAAAGCGATAAACGCCAAAGTTGTCAGTTTCCTAAACCGATAATAAACGCAATAATCAAAACGCTCTACATTTCTGACGCGTGGTGAACAGCCTAAAAACTTGAAAATCCAGTAAAGGAGTATTTTGGTATTCAAGCGCGAGACCCCCAAAAGCGCGAGGTCCCGGGCATTTGCCCGGTTTGCCCAATGGTTAACCAGGCCCTGGGTTCAGGGGGATAGGCCCAGGTCTGTTTGCAGTTGAAGGTCAGGGGGAGGCAGGGGCCCGTCTACGTAAGACAGTCCGATGATTTCTGGTTGGTTTGGTTTCGAACAGAAGCTAAAAATTCAAATGAAAGCTCCACTACAACCGCAAACCAAGTTGCAACAATAACTTAAAAAATAAGATAAGGTTAGTCTTCAGAAGTTTGCTAGAGAAGCACATAAGCACCCATCACCTTCCGCGTTTGGTGCAGAAACAGAGAGCGAGCTGACTTGTTAAACCAAGCTGCCAAGATGTAAAACGTTGGCAAGAACGTTCAGTGGCGAGTTTTGGTGCCGACCAGCGTCTTTGTGCTGATGGCGAATTGCAGTCAAACTATTTTTGTCTAGGGATTTACCGGAATTTATTTCCTTAAAGCAACGTGCGTGTATGGTGTTCGCATATACCAGTGGCCTCCAAACGCTTTTCACCAGAGGACACATAAGCTCTTACACAATATTTCGAGGGCCAGACATCTTAGCTGATGCGATTGTTTCAGGATATGTTACATTCTACCAAAGCAATAAATTTCTCTTAAAAAATGTCATTTTTTCATTACTGACAAAATGCGTTCGCGGGCCGGATGAAATGCCTTCGAGAGACGGGTTTGGCCCGCGGGCCGTTTTTTCGAGACCCCAAGCTTAAATTATTCAATTGCTCAAAATTTGCGAACAGTTCATTAAAATGCGGTATGTTCACAAACAGTGGCGTGCGCAGAAAATTTCCATGAGGGGTTTCGGTTGGGGGTCATATGGTGGTCAATCATATTTGGTGTGCGCTGTTTGTGACGTGACATCATTTCCATGTTTCCAAACAAACGTTTTGACGAAGTTTGTTGACAAAATATGTATATCTTTCTACATCCACTCCCCTTATTTTATGTGTCGTTGCACTGAATACAAACTATCAGCGCTCCAAGTTAGGCTATAGGAGAGAAACAAACTCATCGCTACGACACAGCAGTTCACAAATGCAAACATATCAGGCTGCGCATTAAAACAGTGGAGTGAAACACACTCATCCCTACCTCAGAGCAGTTTACAACTGCAAACTCAGACTGCGCTAAGGTCTCTTTAAATACGAGCAGTTGAGCATTGAAGGTGTGCGGCTGGACTGGCTGGCGCACACCCTGGTTTGCAAGATCGCATTTCGTTAAACTAGACAAGAATTGAGAATGCGCATTAATTACGCAAGAAAACGTTTGTTTTTTGTGGTATATAGACGTCCACAGGCCCGTAACCGAGGGAGCGTAGCCTCCCGTCGAAAAATTTTCACCGCCTCAGGAAAAATGTGTTGGATGTATTTTGAAACTATTGGACATAGTTTAAAAAATTTGTCCCCCTCTTAGAAAACTCTACGCCCCCCCTGGTGTCGCAAGCTGTTTACGGGCCTGGAAGTTCAGCAAACGTTTAGTTTTCCTTTTATACTGCTGAGACATTATCAAATGCCTGAAAGCTTCTATGTTGAAAAAGCTGTTTTTGAGCTCGTGCAACAGTTCTATCATGCTACAGAAATTGCTAATGTAGCCAATGCGGTCAGCGCTTGCGCTGATCAGCCTTAGCAGAGAAAATAGAGGCAATTGTTTCGGACAAAGCGAACTACCGCGGAGCACACAAGCTTAAACATGCGTAGTGGACGAAAGGTCGGCAGAAAGTGGTGAGGTGGTTTCTGGACGCAGACGACAATGGAGATTCCCCCTGAAATCGAATTATTACTTTTTGGCCCATTTACAACGTTTCTTGAAATTTGCATGCAGACTTATTCCGTGGAATATGCATTACGTCGACAAATTAACAAGCAAAAAGTATGCGAAAACAATTTATCTCTTTGGCTCAGGCAATAAAATTTTTGTAAAATATCAAGCTCAACGTGGGGGTTAACCCCAAACACCCCTTGCGCACGACCTTGCTGAATATA
>Ga0210059_1010838_pt1 | contig 14025 bp, 11 predicted proteins | sample Ectturendosymbi2_FD_188042 | JGI IMG/M metagenome (GOLD analysis project Ga0210059, IMG submission 188042) | Ecteinascidia turbinata endosymbiont from Florida, USA - Sample 2 (SPAdes) (version 2) | ecosystem: Host-associated > Tunicates > Ascidians > Unclassified | place: Key West, Florida... | reverse complement strand
TGATTGTTTCAGGAAATGTTTCTGCCAAATCAACAAATTTTCCTTTGTTATATTGTTTTTCCTCATTGGCAAAATGTCTACGCGGGCCGGATGAAATGGCATCCGGCCCGCGGGCCGTAGTTTGGTGACCCCTGATCTAAAGTAATAAAAATATTAGACTAATTAGTTAATTTGTTTATTTTAGATCATAACTTTTGAACCAGAAATGCTAGAAAGTTGATCAAAGGCTCAAAAGACTCGGACTCGATCCTTGTTTCCAATGAAAGCTTCAGCGAAATACTTTGGCCTAGCAGTTGGGCCTTAGGCCAGGTAACATGAGTCAAAATGGCCCCAAAACTACTTCACTTGTGACGTCATTCACAAAAAATCTATACTCCCTCAACCAAAAAATTTTTTTTCAAGTGCAAACAAAAAGACTGGCCGATCCGTTAGAGTCCTTGAACAGCTCTCTAGCGCAATCGGGGGAGGAGCTATGGCATTGGTAAGGCAACTGACAACTGCTGGTTTTAGGCCGATTTTAAAGTACGAATATAACGCCATAGCTCCCTCACCCATTGCACTAGAGAGCTGTTCAAACCCTTGAAAGATTCCGCAAGTTTTGTAGGCTGCACTTGATTAAAATTTTTTTGGTTGGGGGTTGCAGATTCACCACACAACTTATACTGACTGAATCCAACCGTTCAAGGCTTGTGTCACTGAAACTTCTATTTGCTCTATTCTGGCTGGCACTATCATTGCTCTGTGATGTTAGTTACTCAACAATGAATGAGAAGTTCTCATGAGAACTTGTCCATTGTTACTTAACACACACCACAGAACAATGATAACTCCACTTGATCCTCTGCATACTAGGCTCATTCATATTAGCCCAAGTTGCTGGACACTGTATCGTTCGTTTGAAATTATTCTTGAATGGGGATCGTCCAATGGATTGGAATTCAATTCCAATGTTACATGCAAAGCCATTGCTTCAAAAAAATATTCAATATGATATGAATTAAATTTGAAAAAATATTAATCGCAGAGGGCAGCTTGGGCTCTAACAGATAAGCCAAGCCAAGTGTGAGCGAACATATTTGAGAGAACTATTGTTACAAATGATATTTTTGATTGACGTCACCTGCAAATAAAGGTGGAAGGCCAACACGAAACGAAAACCTACGAATACTAAGAACGCTCAATGAAAAGAGCCTGAGCTAACAACCTTTATCAGTGAAGTGGGTGGTGGCACAAATATGCAAAGCAAGCAAGGTCACGTTCTATAATATAAAGTGCAATTGAAGACTGGGGCTGAGACCAAGTGCCGGAGTCACCACTGCCTAGACTTGATTTATATGTTTTCGCACAAGGACTTTGACCCACAAACACGTGCTGGTGTTGATTGACTTGTCCACACTCAGCAGTCCACAGTCCGATTAGAACAAGCGGCAACTCAAAATAAAAATGCACTGTGATCTTAATCCCACTAGAATAGACACTTGGATTTCACCATGTTGCTGTGCTCTTTATCATGCAGCATGGCAAGAACAGTAGCTGTCTGACCGCGAACAATAATCCCGATTTTTAATTTCTGGTCATACTTCTACTGCTTTGCAACACTTTGATCCAATTAATTGAAGACAACACAGCTGCTTCAATTGGTCTTTTACACACAGTAGCAAACTTTCTTAAAATGTTAAACACACAGTGCAAATGAGTTTCAGTTCTTTTGTCATACAATTCAAAACCCATTCGCTTAGAAGTTGAACTGTAGTTTTTTTCCTAACAATAATTCATGTCGAGTTCTGCCATTCTATCACAACTTTTTTGTATTAAGAAATCCATGCTAACTGATTTTCTTGAACCTTGCAATTTTGTTGTACCTAACTGAAGGCAGGCAGGGTAGTGTGAAATGTTTAGATAACAAGGAGCAATGTTAATACTCCAAAGTGGTTAAGCTAAAAAATCTAACTAATCTGTTTTACTTTCTTTCTTGGCAGTTTGTGAATTTTGACCTGTATAAGAGCTTACTTGTAACATGTTCATTTGGCCATCTAATGGAAAAGATACAACACATGTGCGTTCTGCAAAGCTGAAGCTTGGCAGCATTCGACTGTAAGAAAGTTGTGTCAATGAAGTAATTTGAAATGGCATGCCCAAACATGTTTTTCAACCGCGTTGCACAATATGTGCACATGCACACCAGTAGGATGCATACATTTTTCAATTTTACTTCTTTAGTGGTGTCGTTTACAAGGTATCTGCTTTAATCAATCATCAGCGTTCTCTAATAATTTGAATTGTCAATTTGAATTGTGGCTATTTTAGATGAGTATCTTTTTCTGTAAAATTAAAAGACTAACCATTGCTTGATCATATTTTGTAAAAGTGAGAAATGAAGGTGTATGTACATCATTTTAAAACAAGTTTTCGTATTCTTGGAAAGTGCAAGTAGCGTTTATTAACTCATCTGAAAAGAATTATCACATTGAGTAGCTTATACAGATGAAGGTCGGAAGGTGTCTAGAGTCGAAGTTGGAGTCATAATCGAAATTGCCTGGAGTTGGATTCAAATGTTGGGTGTTCCAACTCCACAGCCCTGGTAGGCAGTACCATAGTGACAGCCATACAAGTTCTGACAGCGCTGTTGGTTCCTTTAATTCCCTTAGCTCCATCCAAAAGTGATTTTATATTGAATTCTGTCAAATGTAATGCTACATAGGTTTACCTGAAATTCATATGATTTTTGTACTTTAAAAACTGGAATGTTTTTGTGTAACTAGTCTAGCATCAAACCTAGCAAATTAAATTGCTAACTGTCAACAAAACAACACAATTCTCAGTGGTTTCTCATCAAATCTTCTTCCATCTTTTATGGTATTTCCTCAGGTTCATCATCAGGTCCATTTTTATTTCTGATACTGCATGCACAACTGATTTGCTTTCAGCATCAATTTTTTGCATTAAACTTTCAGATCGTACAAATTTAACTTCGATCTATTTTTGCCAATTAAGATAATGATGAACTGACAAAAAAGTCAAAATTGAGTAAAAATACACGAACTGACAATAAACTACAAGCAAACTGAGTTCCTGTAGTAAGACTTATATTCAAGGGTAGGAAATAAATTAATTGCTATGAAAAATTACAGGAAACATTCAGGTATCACAAGTGTCAGTTCCCTTGATTAGAAAGACTATATTAAAAAGTACACAGGAAAATTTCTAGAAATATCTTTGCTACAGATAAGAAAACTTGTAGATCAAATTTATTTATTCACACATGAAACAACATCATTATTTGAGATGGTGCATCCAACCATGCTATAAATCCTTTGTTCAAACAATGAATAATTACCTATACCAGGGACTCCAAACTACAGCCCGTGAAGCCATTTCATCTGGCCTGTGAGGTTGTTTTGTCAATATAATGAAAAATATACAATTAGAAAAAACTTGTTGATTTGCTAGAATGTAATATACACTGAAACAATCGCATTACATAAAATGTCCAGCCCTCAAAACTGTTGTGTAGTAGCTTATGTGGCCCTCAGACAAAAATATTTAGAGATCCCTGAACTATGCAAATGACTTACAATAACCTTGCCACTCCTGCATCGGTCTCTACAGCCACAAGAAACGCTGCCCCAGCCGAACTAACAGCTGGGACTAGGATGCTCTTACCCATGGTCAACCAATGACCGACGGAGGCCTACTACAATAACCTTACAGCCCACATTTATGCACTGTTCCACCATTTTACTTTCAGCACATTACATTCATAATTTCAAGGTTACCAAATACATGAAGATGAACTAGTTATACTGTAGATGCAGACTATGTATCTGGAAGATATAGTGGTAACTTTAAAAAAATAAAATGCATTAATGACTATAAAAGCTGCAATGCAGTACAAAAATTATAATAATTTTTTGTGTGTAAGCGAATAGAGTTTATGAAAATTTTTTTATTATACTGACCCCAAATTTAGGAAGGTGTCCTAACAGCTAAACAAGTCTTAATGACGCTTGAGCAAACCTTTTAGTTTTCAAATATAAGTTAGACTTCTAAATATACACTTACAATGGCATTGTAGATAAGGTGAATTAAGTCCTTGAGATTGTTCCGTGCTTTAATGAGGTTAACCATAAAATCAGGTTTTTCAAAACATTTGTAAAATTAGTTATGATATTTAAATATTGTTACTACCTAATACTAATCTGGAAATCATAGCATATGTTGACAAAAAATCATTCATGATGTGAGTGTTTTTTGGTGTGACACACACGACAAGGCTTCCATATATATATGGAAAACTAATGTGACCACTGTTAGTGTGTACTAACTGCTGGCTGTTTAAGACAGGGTTGCAGAGCCGAGTCGCAAGGAGTCGGAGGTTTTTGGGTGAAGTCAGATTCCTAACAACAGTGGGAGTCGGATTTTTTGTCCAATTCCAGATGCCCAGTTTGATCATTTTTTACACCACACTCCTAAATTGGGAATTTCTATTGAAATGGTACAATTTCTTTTGAAACTTTTGTTAAATCACACATTTTTGCTTACAATCAGAGATTTTTTGCTTATAGTTCTCTCCTTCACTCTCAGTCAATTCCACAACTCTAGCCTAACCCTGCTGCAATAAATATACCCTTTCCTATGTCACATGTCCCAACAAAAGACTCAAAGTAAATGTATGAGGCCGACTGCCATGATCGTAATATGTAAATACTTCATTGAACCACGATGTGTTGTACAATGTATTGTGCGCTGCTGGCTCCTCAGTGAAAAGCTGAGACTCAGCTCTAACTCAGTGTTAGGTGGAACACATAATCCAGAAAACCTAGCATAACACCCCCAGAAGGCATAGTCAAAACAGAAACTTGACTTGAGTCATGCTATCACTGGGTACTACTACCACCATTTTTGGTGAAATAAGCACATGTGTGAAATTACGTGATAAACAGATGAGTGTGCAAAATTTTCACAAAAAAAACAGTGCATGGCCTCCAATGCCCATGCTGAGGAAAGGCAACACAAAAAAGTGATATATATAATCACCAACACGTTACAATTGTCATTATTGTATTTCTTCTATATCACAAGTCTTGACACAGCAAAAATTTATAAACTTTCTGTTTCTTGTTGCAAGCTTGAATGTTTTCTTTTGTTATGTTCCACCACTTGTACGAAATTGTGTTGCAAGAACCTTGTAACAGAATTTTCACAGGTGTTTATATTGAACTCGTTGAATTTTGTCTTGCTTATCTTGAATAGGAAAACATTCCTAAAAGCAAGATAGACAGGCAAGATGCTTTGTGCAAGTAAAATATTTCTGCTTGAAACTAGGATCCTTTAACTACCCCAAGGTACTATCACAACAAGAGTGGAGCTGCTAAAGCTAAAGATCACATAGTTTTGTTTGTCACTCCAATTTACTATGTGTGATGGTTTACCAGCAATTGTACTGTTGATGACCTTACAATGATTTGCGACTTTACAAATATCTTCTGTTGCATCAGCATCAGGCTGTTGACAGCTCAGTTTCAAATAGTGCTGCCAAAGCATTTAGTTGCCATCTTTGCTATCTTACTTCAGAAATGGTTCCATTCTCATTGTTTAGCTGCAAGTTGAATGAGGTGAAGAAAAGTGCATTGGCAGATTGCCTGTTAGCTCTCAAGCCAAAACAATCCCTATTCTTCAATGCCAGAATTATACTGGGTATGGTAAACCAAGCTTCCAAAAAAACATTGACAGTTGCCTTTTTTTGGCAAACTTGGTTATCTTAATTTCATACACAACGATCATTCCTTTCTGGATGAAGATGTTCTGAACTAGCCAGACCCACCAGTAGGCTATATCTGTCACAATGCTCTTGTCAAAATTGAGGCCATTAATGTGATAAATGAATGCTGCACGTGGTGCTAAAACTCTGATCAGATTTCTTTGCTGCAGTGGGGTCTTAGCAATGCTATCAAAATTCCATACAAGTAGTAGAACAAGGCAGAAAAAATACATCCAAGCTTATGTCATCTAAGAAAAAAGAAATGACAGAATAATGACATCCTTTTGCTATTCCAAGTCTTGTGACACAGAAGGAATGCAATGGTGACAATTGTATCTTGTTGATGATAATCAATTTTTTATTTTCAGCATGGTCATTGGAGGTCCTGCCAGTGGCATAGCCAACCCAAAACTTTGGGGGCCAAAAGTTTGACTTCAGGTGAACAACAACATTTTTGTTTGGGAAGCTGCTTCTCAAAGCACAAAATGACTAAATATGCTAAAAATTTGGGGGGCATGCCCTCCTGGGCTCTTCCCTGGCTATGCCTATGGTTTCTGAACTGCTTGTTTTTTATGAAAATTTTGCACACTCAGCTATTTTTTACGTAATTTCAGGCATATATGTTCATTTCACCAAAAGTGGTATTAGCAATACCACCAGGACTTGAAACTTGACCAAGAAGAAGAGTACAGAACAAAGTTGAAATGTTTTTATAAAAAACACATAATTTTTTATCTATTCAAATAAAAATCTGTGCAAATGGAAATTGCTTAACTTTTTAGGTCTTTCTGATAGCTTCAATGAATTGCTGGTATATATTTTAGTAGGGTTAGACACCAAAATCATGTTCCTCCTCCAAGTACTTACTAAGTTATGGCCAAACTTCATTATTTGCAAGTTTTTCCCCCTGGCTCAAGTTTTGGGAGTCCCAAATGCACCCCTAGACATCAACCAATTGTGAAAAAAATTTAAAGGTTTCATTTTTTACCAGAATGCAACACTTTAGTGCAAGGTAAAAGTTGTTCGAAAAAAGTCAAGGGCTCCTGATGCACCCTAGTGTAGGTAACAATAGTGGTCTCATGTAGTCGCTGGTTGCATGTCATAATGGCAGCATAGGGTGATGTGCCGGTTACTGAGACGGGAAAAACTGTGGGTTTGAACACTGCTGCCATGCAGTGGCATACGCAGAAAATTTCTGAAGGGGTGCCAAAGCATAGGCGTAGCCAGGGGATGCCTAAGGAGCTATGCTCCCTTCCATATTTAAAAAAAAATAGTCATTTTGTGCTTTGAGAGGTGTTTTTCTAAACAAAATAGTGTTATTCACCTAAAATTAAACATTTCGGCATACACTGCCAAATACTCTTTATCCATTTTTTTATTTTTAGGGCCTGAGCGGGGGGCATGCCATAGTGGCCCTCTTCCTCCATACACTAGTGCTGCCATGCCACATGAAGTCAGCAGAGGCCACTAAACGCAACACATTCTAGAACAGCTATGTCCAATCCAAATGACTTACAGAGCCAGAAATTATGTCTCTGTCTTACCCTGGGCTGCACATTGAATGGCTTACCTTGATCTTAGCAAAATAAATTTAGTTTAAGGCAATGTACTAAAAGTGTTTGAATCCTAACTACAATGGCAACAGATGTGATAAAGTGGCACTGCAGACAATCTCCATCAAAAATTCAAGATTATCAAAATAAGGACAGGTTGTTGTCAGTATACAGGATATTTTTCTCTAGCGAAAACCAAAACTGTGCCACACAAAACCTTCGCCGTGGGAAGGGGTTGGACATAGCTGTTCTGGAACTATGTAAGTGTATGCGAGCGTTGCGTAGGCTTTGTATGTGATGACGCAGTAAGTATTACTCAGTGTAGGCAGCACAAAATTATTAATAATTAGGGCTACAGTATTTGCTGAAGGCAATGCTGTAAACCTTGCGTTAAGATAGGAAATCTTTAGTTTGGTGTCTAAGTCTTTAATTAGTCTACTAACTGCAATTTCTTGCTTCTTAGAATCCGTGTTAAGGTTTTCAAAATGCTGACGATCTTTGCAAGCTTCATATAAGCAGTCCACATACAGTAGGGGTCTCATATGCAAAGGCCGCATGTGGCCCGTGAAGGTGTTCTGTGCTGCATGCCATGCTTTTTGGGAATTTTCAAATATTAACATTCGTGTTATTTAGTTTATTCATCGGTGTTTAAAAGTGCTCTTCCAGCGAAACAACAAGTGTCTTTTAAACGAACACAGAGACAGCTAGAAACGTTTTGACTACAACTCAATGATATCTTTTGCAAGAAATACGATGTGAAAGCTGTTTCTAGTAAGGTTCATATACTGCCACTGCTGTGGAAGCGTCATAATCCAACCCTCAGGATTGAGATCCCTGATCATATGCATTAGTTATCTACAACTCTAATGTAGTTGAAAAAATGTATTTCCTGCGAGCATTTACGATTTGCTGGTAAGGTGCTCCCCAATTTCCACAAGTAAGGATTCTGTGTGAGAAGACTTACTGCTGAAACTGCTTTTGCATTCTGTCAGTATTGTGTTTTTGCAGACCGAGCAGTAGCATGGTATACAGTAGCGATGCAACTGTTAAGTGTTGAATGTGAAATGATCCAAGTTGATGAATGTGAATGCAGTGGTACACTTAGGTGCAAGTTTTGCAACGTTTTCAAGAAACAAATTCTTTTTGTGACATCATATAAGGACAATAGTCGTCAACTTGTGGCCAACAGGAAATCTCGGTGAGCTTCCTGGAAAATTTACACATTTTTCAAGCCCTGCTTTTTTGTCATCACTTCTAATTTTCTTCAAAAATTTTTGTTTGAGCTAGACCTGTTAACTAGTTGTAAGCAGGGCTGAGGAACAACAGCCCAAGCAATTTTGGATGGCTAGAGCTGGAGTTAAAAATTTTTGCATGGTAGAGCTGGAGCTGGAAATTTAAGTTCCCGTTCAACAGACAGTTTTTTAAACAAGCCAACTGTACACATAATACAATGGTTTTCAGTTTTTAATGTACCAAATTGTTCTGGAGCCAGAGTCAAAAATTTTAAATGCCTGGAGCTGGAGACCGAAATTTTAATTCTGGCTCCAGAGCCCTGGTTGTAAGGATGTCACAATTTTTCCTCAAGCTGGACAATGATGTGGACGCATTTATCATACAGCATGGCAACAAATGTTCTTTAAAAATTTTATGTGTGCACTTGCCATGGAATTTAGTAAAGACTTCGTTATAGCCTATGGTTCTTATTTGTCAAAGTTTATGTCTCATTTTCTTGTCTCATCTATGTCTCGTTTTCTTCACTATGCTTTTCCCTGCTTTTATGAGCTTTGCATATGATTGCGTGTATTTCCAAATTTGAAAAACTCATATACAGGGTGAAAATTACTGAGTAGACCATAGAATTGTCAGATTGTCTCTCCGCCATGAGACCGTGAGTGCTTCAAATTCTTTCATGAATAGTTGAATGTTGTTTTTCTTATCTCAATGTTCTTCTTTTCAGAGACTCCATGCTCAAAGTTTTTCCCTATTTAAAATTACCATATAATCAGTTACGCATGATAAAACAATATTTTCTAACTTACATAATTTACTCTCTGTGCAATAGGGTACTGCTGCCTTTCACATTTATTCTTCAACTTGCCTTTAAAAAAATCTTTGGCAATGAGAAATAAACTACAAAATTAAAACTTTCCAAAGCACTTGACTCTAACATTGCAGTTTGTCAGTGAAAAAAAAACATTTGCCTGGTCTGTTAATTATTAGACACCAACCTCTGATTAACACTAGAATAGCCATGGCGTCGATATTGACACTTACAAAATCTTGCAAGCACTTCAAGTCTTTGGAGTGCTTTGATGTTGATGGCTTGATTTTACAATGAATGATTATTTTTTCATGTTGGGGTAATACGTATGATTTTCACCTTTTGCACAAAACAAACAAATGCCTGATACATTTACCATCATTGGCCGTAGTGTCGATACCTCTTTGTCTCCACTGCAACTTTTCACATGGAAATCTTCTGGTGATAACATAACCTACTAAGATAACGCTGCGACAATCAACAAGCAAAGAATCACACCAGGTGCTTCAACTGTTTTGTCATTGGTGTGCCGTTCATAACAATGTGATTGAACCATTTCTTTCATGTACTTGGAAAATGTTTGGTTTTACAAAAGTAGCCAACTGTGCTATTCATTTCAATTAAGTACTTTGCTGGGGGAATACAAGCAAGAAAATTGGTATAGCATAAAAGCCAAGCATTTGACAAAAGCACGTATTTAACAACTTCTCTTAGATTATTCTTTTGGCAGCAATTCTCTATCTGGTAGTGTTGAGAGCAACGCTGAAGCTACTGAAAATGGAAATACAATGGTTTTCACTTATCATTGATCATTATGGATGTACACTCAAGCCTCAGATTTTCAAAGCAAAAGCAACAACATGAAAATCATTGTGAGAACAAACTTCTCAGTCTCCCTACATGGCTTGAAACCTGCTTATCAATGAGTCAATACTTTGCCAAGTTTAGAAGTATACTGTGATTAAAGAAAAAAATTAAACTGAAGTTGGGAGCTAAGCGCTTGAAGATTTCATAGCATTGTAATTTTTTTCAAAACAAATTTATGGAAAGCTCACTCTCCAGATTTTGTGGAATGAAATATACGAACTAAAAGTCTTTCAGTCATGCCCCTGCAAAATGCTCAAGACATTTTAACCAATATTCTTCATTTTTCCCATTTGACAAATCAACCTGTAGATGATGAAGTGATACTGACAAAGTCGCATATATCAGAGTTGTTTGAAAAATTTACTGCAAATTTTGCAACAAAATATATTCTTACTTACAGCTTAACAATCGATGAGCAATTGATACTATCAAAAAATCGGTGTTAGTTTGTTGTCTACATGCCCAACAAATTTGGATTTAAATTTTGGTTTTAGTTGAGGTTGAAAATGCATCTGTTGTGAACATTTTACTAATATTTAGGAATACAAAAGATGCTAAGAGGTTCTTTAGGTCAACATGTGGTTGCCAACAAACCATAATGTGGAAATTGCACTGTGCAAAACAGCCATGAGATTTTGGTTATATACTGTGCACATTTTGACAAGTAACGTCACTATTGCATTGTGCCATTTTGTGTTATTTATTTTGGGGACCTTGCTGGTACTGGATTAAATGATGTGCAAAATAGAAAGCCATGTTCCAAATGAAAACAGTCAGTGTTGGATAAGCGGTGCAGTGCAGCAAATGAGGGCAAGTTTTTTCCTTGGACATTATAGTGTTACTACCTTATCAATCTTGCATTGACTACTTGCTAAAATATTTAGCATGCTTCGTAGCAAAGCAATGGCTGATTTTGTATTGATTCCATAAAAATCTTGATAATTTCATGGCACATTACACATCAATTGAACATCATTACCAAAAGTATATTTTGCTATACCTATCAAACTTTTCATCCACTGTGTACTTTCTATTTTGGGGATATCTTTATAAAAAGGCAAACATTTTTACTGCTTTGCGAAGTTTTTAAAAGCATTGCAGATCAATGTACAGCAAGCTGCAGCTCATAAATCAAAGCTTTACAATAATTGCCATTGCTAGGTTGATACTTGACGCCCATGAAGACCATTATTATTAAGGCAGTGGTTATAGAACCACCCATGGATCTTTAGATTTAAAAATGTATTCGACCACCTCTTGTAATAATGTGACAGAATGCATGAGAAGAAGGCAGTAGGCTTGGTAGAAACATAGTGAACGGAAAAGGTAAACCTAAAACCTAACCTTAACCATAGCTCTAACCCTAACCTAACAATACTAACCTAATGCTAGCTTAACCCTAACGCTAACCCCTAAAGGAAAAGTTTGCAAAGTTTTGAAATAAGAAAACTGGTCCCACAAATTGAAACATGCATGCAGTCACTATTACGAAAACGTTGGGGGGTGAAGGTGAGAGGTGAACTAACAACTATGGGCATGGCAGACTTACTTGTTGCGCTGCGAAGACGACGGCACTTCAGTGACAAACTGACTGCTTTATGCGAACCGCATCATGCGAGGCAGTACGGTGCAATAAGTTTTGAAATAAAAAGATCCATGGGTAGTTCCGTAGCCACTTCCTATTATTAAAGTGCACCATAGCGAATAAATTTTAAAAAGCAAAGAGAAAGCGTGGAATAGAGTATTATTATCTCACACTACACCTTAGCAGAAGGTCGTCAATTGGTCTACAAAGTGCTTATGATCAGATTAGGTCGATCTTACACTATTTTCTTATTATACAAATGTACTACAGTTTATTAAAAAAAGGAAGTGACTAGGGATACACTTGTCCTGATGCAAATTCAAATAAAAGGGTCAGTTTGTCACTCATACTACATGGATTATATAGTGTATTGGCTAAGTGCAACGCTTTCTATGCCTAAGGTTTTCGGTTCAAATCTCACCTTGCCGAATTTAGTTTTGTTTTTTTTCTACTTTCCTTTTGTTTTTTTTCTTTACTTTTTTCCAGGCTTAGGGTTAGGTTAGCTTAGCATTAGGTTTGGGTTAGCATTAGGTTTAGGTTAGCATTAGGTTAGCTTAGCTTAGGGTTAGCTTAGTTTTCGGTTAGCATTAGGTTAGGATTAGGGTTATGTTAGGGCTATGGTTAGGGTTAAGGTTAGGTGTAGGGTTAGGTGTAGGGTTAGGTGTAGGGTTAGGTTTAGGGTTAGGTTTAGGGTTAGGTTTTTAGGGTTAGGTTTTTAGGGTTAGGTTTAGGTTTAGGGTTAGGTTTAGGGTTAGGTTTAGGGTTAGGTTTAGGGTTAGGGTTTATCTTTTACATTTACTCGTTTCTACCAAGCCTACTGCACTCTCATCATGCATAACTGTTCCGTCACAGGTGGCGTATTAATAAGTTTGCAAATTTCTCAAGATCCACAGGCATATCTATAGCCACTACCTTAAAAAAATACTACATTACTGAATGATAGACTACAACCAAATTGGTATTGCAATTGCAGACAGATGTTTTTTTATTATTAATTGTTCTTTAAACCTTAGGCTAATCATTAACTAAACTATGACCTAACTAAACTATGACCTACCCAAACTGCAACACTTTTACACATGCTAATGAACCATATTCGATGAGGAAACTGAATCATGCATCACACCAAAACTCTTGAAATGCCTTGTGTTGCAAAATGCGAAACTTAGGTAAGTGGTACAACAATGGAACTTGACCAACACATTTGGTACAGTATGTCGATGTGAATCAGCCAATGTGACAATCCAAATGTATCACATTTACAAAATTCCACTGAAATATATTAGCAACATGCTGATTAAAATCTGCAATTTTTCTGCACAAAGTGTTTGGAAGCCTAAGAAGTTGTCAATCAACCTTTACCATTTTTTGCACAAAGTGTTTGGAAACCCAAGTTCGTTGTTCAACAATTTTTACCACTGTTCCTTACCAATTTTTCTTTCTCTACATTGCCATTTTTTCTAAGGTGTTTTAACTTTTAACAATACATGCATGTCTTCAAATGGCAATTTGTTTGAGTAATGCAAAAAATCGATATATTGGCATCAGTGATTGACAATGAAAAATACACTATATCAGCTAAGAAAGGTTGAGCTCTAACATCTCTACTTCATGAACTCTAACTTAGTTACATGGGCTTGGGGTTTTAAAGTTTTACATGTGCGTGAAATCCATTTAGGGCAGGAGGATGGGCAAATAGCGGCCCGCGGGCCAAATGTGGCCTGCCACACCGTTTTAATTAGGCCTAAGCAGCCCGCGGAAGCATTCATGCAAAATTTTCAACTCTGAAATTTCCTCCAACTTACCACAGTAAATGTTAGTGCCGAGGCTAGCTCAACCAAGACTTGCTTCTATTTCCCTAAGAAGGCAAAGCCCTCCGCTAAACGCGCGATTCCCAAAATGACCCCTGAGCTAAATTAATTGCCCACCTCTGATTTAGGGCTAGGTTCAACAAGTTACAACAAAATTAAAATTTTTTGAGTAATAAGTAATTTCTAACACATTACTTAAGTAACTTAAATGATTCAAGTTGAAGTTTGAAGTGAATCAGGTAATTCAGCATTCAGACTTGAAAACACGCAAGAACATCAAAGAGATAACACTAATTGGAGGGCCGGCGGGCTGGAGGGCCGTGTTTCCAAATGAAAAACGTGAACTGTCGGCGGGCTGCACAGAAGACAGATGGGCGGGCCGGTGGGCGGCCTGCAGAAAATGGCAG
>Ga0210059_1010837_pt1 | contig 14026 bp, 11 predicted proteins | sample Ectturendosymbi2_FD_188042 | JGI IMG/M metagenome (GOLD analysis project Ga0210059, IMG submission 188042) | Ecteinascidia turbinata endosymbiont from Florida, USA - Sample 2 (SPAdes) (version 2) | ecosystem: Host-associated > Tunicates > Ascidians > Unclassified | place: Key West, Florida... | reverse complement strand
GAAAATTTGTTGATTTGGCAGAAACATTTCCTGAAACAATCACATTTTGTAAGATGTCCGGCCCTCGGACTGTTGAGTAACAGCTTATGTGGCCCTCGAACAAAAAAGTTTGGAGACCCCTGGTCTAGTGCATATATCCAAGAAAATGAGTATAAATATCAGCTAAATGTTTGAAGGTTACATGCCAAAAAAGTAACTGACATTTGGCCAAATAAATTCTGGGAAAGCTTTCAATAAAGCAAAGCAGTGAGCTGGTGACACAACATTGCGTTGATCTGGCACAGATTATAAAGTCGGGCCATTTCTCTCAAATTTGATTGCTGAACTGTACAAACACTAATCAGCCATGCTCCATGCAAATCATATCATAAGAGAATCTAAACAAGAAATTAATTGATACACACTGACAAACAAATGTGGCATTAATGTGAGAATTGTACAAATGCAATGAAAAGATACAGCATCAGGCTGCCAAAGGAACAGCTAATTTTAATTAAGTTATAAACAAAAATGATTTTTGAAAACATCAGTGCTAACAATTTATGCAACTGCCCAAAATGAATTCAAAATTTTGTACTTGATTTAATTAACAAAACATGTAGCAGAAAACGCTATATCACTGCAACTTTTAGAAATACTACAGCTCTATGGGCACACCTTGATAAAAAAAATATACATCTTTTTCAGCACACAAAAACAAAGTTCTATGCATTGTAACTGCTTGCAAATTTGTATGAATAAATCATTACTCCTTAGCATTAGATTTCTGAAACTTGTTATGAAACAACAATGTTGGTATCGTGTTAAGATCTATGTTACCACCACAAACAACAACCCCAACATTTTGTAGTCTTTCAGTGCCTTTAGCCTGATTGAATTTATCACTTACGACAGCTGCAACTCCAACACCAGATGTTGGTTCAGCAAGTAGCTTTGATCTTTCCCATATCAGTTTCAAAGCACTCAATATTTCATCTTCAGTAACTAGTATAACATCATCCACTAGTTGCTCTATTATTGGCCAAGTTTTTTCTCCAATGTTGGTTTTCACACCATCTGCAACAGTTTTTGGAGTGTGTTTTAAAGTAGTTCGAAATCCATTCTTTTTTGACAAATAGCAGTCATTTGCTGTTTCAGGTTCAGCTGCATAAACTTTTATAGAAGGTTTAATGTGTTTTGCAGCAATAGCAATGCCAGATATCATTCCACCACCACCAACAGGAGCAACAATTGCATCAAGTCCAGGATTTTGCTGAAGCATTTCAATTGCTATTGTTCCTTGTCCTGCTATAACTTGATTGCACTGACTTGCATGAATCAAGTAACCATTTTTTTCAAGGCAAACTTCCTGAGCCTTGTTAACTCTTCCTTGGTCTGTAGGTTCACATTCTACAACAACCCCACCATAACTTTTCACAGCACTTTTTTTGCAAATAGGTGAAGTGGTGGGCATAACAATAAATGCAGGAATGTTGAATGCCTGAGCTGCTTTTGCAATTGCTTGCCCATGGTTACCACTACTGTGTGTCACAACACACTTCACTTTTCCTTCACTAGATTGAAGCAAATGTGCTATAGCATTAAAAGCACCACGGTACTTGAATGATCCAGAAGTCTGTAAGTTCTCAGCCTTGAGAAATATATTCTTCCCAGACAGATTACTAAATGTTGAACAATGCAGTAAAGGTGTACAAACAACATGAGATTTAATATTTTTTTGGGCCACATAGATATCTTCAACTGTGACACAGAGTGGTATTGTTGTTTTAACTGAGGCAGTCATGAAGTTTACCTTGCAATAACCAAATTTAAAGAAACTGGATTTAGGCAATTGGCAATGCATCTAAGGCAAGGTTTTATTGTAGAAAGTTAATCTAAATCTGTAAGACATATACAATTTCAGTTGCACCAAAAGTTTTTTTAGATAAACATGTAAATATATTGTAAAAGCCTTTAAGACATGCATTGCAAAGAAGATCATTAAAACAAAGAGGTATAATCAAATGGGATAAAAGGAGCAAACATTTTAAATTTGTATTTTCTCTAAAACAAGTTAAGGTGTTATTTTCTTGGAATTTTGATAGAGGGTAATCCCCATGTCAAAGCATATGTCACATTTGAAATGTGTTGGTTATCTTTTCCCAAAGAAAAATTATTATATAAAAATAATTGCTTTTTACTCCAAAAAAAGCTTTTATTTGCTCTTTCGCCTGGGTATAAAAACTAGTGCTTTTATTATAAATTTTCATCCATAGCTGACTGTGTTCTGTACATTGAAAGTAATTCACATTTTGTACAAGTATTTAACCGTAATATAGACTTGCAATGATTTATTTACAGCATGCTTTCATTTAAAAACAGTAGGTTACAATGACCACTTCAGCTCAAGCGTCTTGAGCAGTCAGTGTTTTTCCAAACTTGCAGAGGCTGGAAAACTTTTTGGAAACTGTGCTCTCGCTTAAAGATTAAAGAAGCCTTTCCTCTGCCTGCATCTGTAAGTATTGGCAGGTCGGGCTGGATCATAAAAACAATATTTAACACAAAGAAAATACCCATGTCTTTCACAGTGGGCTAATCCCACAAGTGACTTGTATTAGTTGTACTTTACTCTCAATTTTGTGCAAGAAGTTCATTTCCACACTTGTCAGTGTTTCCATCATCAACATCCTCAAAGAGGACTTTGAAGTTGTTACCAGTAGTAGGCATAAGGCTTGTTCAAAGAAACAGCATACAATTTCCCCATTTTACTCCTCACTGATGTTATATCTTCAGCTTTACTCTTAGTATTTATGAAACTTTAACTGATTATTTAATGGTGCATTGGTGACTGGTTCAACAAACAAGTTCTTCATCTGATTCGACTTTGTTTTTTCACACACCTTTTTCTCGCTTTGTGTTTAAAAAAAGCTTGAACCATGAGTTTTCTGTATATAAATATTGTCCTTTTTTTGGAGAGAGGAATTGAGCTGGCTTGTCTCTAGTAGACTTGAAAATACCTCAAAAAATGTTTTACTGCTTTGAGGTACATGTGTCAGAAATGTTTTTTTTTACCTATCTCTGCATTATTTTCATCTAACTAAATGTGTCTGGCTTTATCAATTGCTGTATGCAACTAAGTAGTAGTATTCTGATCTGGTTCTTTTTAACCCCTTAAGGCCGAATTATTATCCACTTGTTGAAAAAAAATGTTCTAGTCAAATTCATTATCAAATATGAACCTAAGAACTAGGTTGTGTGCTGTTTTCCTATTCTAAACTTTAATGAGGAGGAATGGGTTCATGTGTCAAATTGAGGACACTGGTTGTTTTGGCCTGTGTGCATGGAACTTCCTGTTTTTAAAACATACAAGCATATTTTTGTTTTTTGTAAGTATATTTAATATTTTAATAAGAGAAAAGCGAAACTGAAACAAATGGTTTTCATGAAGCAACACTGGTAAAAATAAAAAGCTTTTGAAGAGCTAAGTTATTATAAAATCAGATTATTATGAATTGCTACCAATTTGCATTGGAATGATTGCTTTTTATCCTATAAATATAGTCTCAAGGTTTGAGGTCTCGTCTTGGTCACAAGCACATTCGCTTTGAGGCCTTGAGTACTGCAACGATATGGCTTAATAAAACTTTTGTTCATCAACATGTTTTTGTCTGCTGTATTTGCAGATAACAAACAATCAAAGCAGGTCTCACGAAAAATGCCAGAAATTCAACAAAATGCAACTTTGTAGTGCTAACAACATTTTTTGAAAATTTGTTGAAAAATATCAGCATAATCCACAAATTTTCAATTCTTGAGTCTCGGATTTTTCAATGAAGTCTGTCTCAAAGTTGTGATCAGGTCTTGGTCTCAACGTTTAGGTCTCAACTACATCTCTGATGATAGGTTCTTGCATTGTTATCACCTCACTCCCACCTCCAGCCAATCTTATCTCTCCATGTCATTTTGTGGCCTGCATGCTTTGCAGCCTCTTGTTGCAGATTCCTCAGATTTCAATTCCAAAGATGGGTTTCCATGTTTGGAAATTATATCTTCAGCTTTTTTGATCAAAGCTTCAGTTACGCTGGTTTTGAAGCCCAGCAAACTCTTTTGATTTGAATTCGGAACACTAAAATAATCATAATCCTATCTATACAAAAGCTATCTAATCATGACAACCAAATCAACAAGACAAAAATATGAACTATGGTAATATTGCATTGATCTTTGCCCATTTCTGGAATATGATATGCTTCAATTTCTGACTCTTCCAAAGTGGAAAGCTTGGGACTCTTCCAACGTTTCATTTTGAATCACTGTTGCAAGTGTTCTCACTGTGAAATGCCAAGTCACAAGTGTCTTCTTTGAAATTGGATGAATCGCTATAAAGTTGTTTCTTGTAGGAATAATATGGTCTGGATCCCCATTATTGTTGTACTACTTGCTATCATCACTTTCCTATTGTGGAAACTTAACTTTGCAGTCTCTTTCTTGCCATAAATGATTTTGGTGTCATTTGGTAAAAAACTAAGCCTTTTTCCACAAATGTCTTGACATAATCAAACAGCAAAAAACTGTAAAAAAGAAAACAAACTGTAATACCCAGACTTGGAGAATAGTACTGTTTATCCACAATGTTATGTCTAAATGGCCACTTTGCCGAATTCATCCCAGCCACAAAAACCTGCCTAAAAACTCACAAAGCAATGATACTTAACAAAAAACGCCAAGATTCCTATCCTACAGGACTGGATCTATATTCCTGATTTTTTTCTGTTGTCCAGTAATGAAAACTTCTCAAAAATGTTCATCAAAATGTCTACTGCATTTCTCCTGCTAAGAACTAACAGTCGACAGAGTTCAAGATGGCAGATGTCAAATCTGCAATCACTAAAAGATGATAAAGTGCTTGAAAGGTGCGACTCTGGGACACCCATTGTTGAGCGATAAAAACAACCCTGTGCAGAATAAATGAACAAAACTTTGGACTGGACAAATTCGGCACACATGACGTTAAAGGTAAACCTGTCCTAGTGTGATTCCAGCAAAAACAAGTCTTTTGAACCTACCATTCCATTTCTCCACAGAAACACTATTGTGATGCAGTTTCAAAAATGCAATATGATGCAGCTTCATGACTACTGTTTCATTACTTTCCAGACTAGACCCTGGGTTCTTAAACTGAGGGGCGTGAAAGGTTTGCGAGGTGGTCACAGTGAGGGTGGTGTGGTAGCAACTACTGTTGAAAAACAGCATAATGGTAAATAAATTATTTTTCTATTTTTTGTGTTTGATTGTGAGATTAGCTGAGACAAAAATATCAACGGCTAATGCCAAAAGAGGTCCACTTAAAATAGTTGAAGAACCTCTGTTCTAGACTCTACAAGGTAATTGGCAATTGATTGTGAGCTATTATTATAGGCCTAATCAAACACATTTACAATACAGCTGAAACGCTAAAAAATTATTTAAGGTTCTTGCTTTTTTGCAGAGCAGTACTGTAGAGAAATTGACTTAATTTATTTTTCAGTTAAGATCATACAAAAAATGAAACATGTGGTGAAAAATCTTGTCTGGGGTAAAAACCAACTAGTTTTTTTTTTGCCCAAGTCAATACATCCATTTGGAATGAAAACGAACTAGCCAATAAAACTCAAATGTGATGTTGTCAAAATTTTTATTGGTATGGGTATCCAGAGACATGCATTACCAAAGCAGCTGCTAACTTTGACATGTTTATGCTAGTTCATACTAATTACTTCTAAAGCAGTATAGAAGTTCATAACTTGTTTGAAACTTTGGTTCCATCTAATATCAACATCCATTTTCAAGCAAATCTGCTAACCTTGAGGACTTTCTTGGGTTTGAACTTGTTACACACAATGTCTCGGTGAAGCCTCTGTAGCACCAATTCCTTTCAAACTTCATTTCTTTTCAATAATTTTTGAGGTGGGCGGTTTCTTTTTACCTCACACTGAGCAATTTTTTACCCCACTTGATTGAATATTATTGAGACCTTAAATATCAGATTAAAATAATGTTTTACAAGGTATCTGGTACTTGGTATACATTAGATAGCAAAATAGATCTCTCCTGTTAAACTAGGAAAAAAAGTTGCACTCTTCTAGTTCACTTTTCTGCCAAGTAAAGGTCAGCACAAATGGTGAAGTTATATCAGGCAAATACCCAGGGTTTTTTAAGGTGTTTTAGGGATCGGGTCCCAAAAATCAGAAAAAATTCAAGGCCCAACGATGAAACTCAAATCACCTCTAACTATATGAAATTTAGTGGGAAATTTTTCAGTCTCTACAGATCCATACCAGGTACCTAAAGCTTTCCTTAAAAAAAAACTTGAATACCTATTGTGTATTCTATAAAACCACTTTGGATAACAAATTTTTAAAAAAGTGGCTATAGAACCACCCATGGATCTTCTTATTTCAAAGCTTATTCAAACTTACCACCTCACATGACGCAGTTCAAATAAAGCAGTGTTTGTCACTTAAGCGACATCATCCTGTTAGCGTAGTGGTTACGTTTCAGGTCTGCTGTGCCAATGGTTGTCAGTTCGCCTCTCACCTTGGTGACTTACGCTTTTATTGTAGAGACTGGTTGCACATTTCATTTCCTAGTGTGGCAACCTGGAGATGGCATTAATGTGAATAAATGGTCACCGCTTGATCGTGCTCTTGAGTAACAAGTCACTGTGATAGTCACCACAACCGAATTATCATCATTCACTTATCCTTATACAATGATAGTGAAACAACTTAGTATCAGTAGAGAGAACTCGCCGAGGAAGCCCTATTGCTGCTGGTTGCTTTCCTGTTAGTTTTATACCTTGAATTACCATCTCTCTCTTGTGATGCAGAAATCTGCAATTAGTTTTTCTGTACTTTTTTCAAAACTTTACAAACTTTCAGTTGAGGGGTTAGTGTTAGGGCTGCAGTTAGGGTTAAGGTTTACCTCTTAGGTTTACTATGTTTCTACCAAGCTTACTGCATTCTTGTCGTGCATTACTGTCATGTTACAAGAGGTGGTCAAATAAGTTTGCAAATTGGCAGTTCTGTAGCCACTACTTTTAACTCGTTGGCTGCCGGCCTATGGTATATTCGTACTTCGATTTCGGCTTATAAAACAGCAGTTTTCGGTTGCCTTACCAATGCCCTAGCTCCTCCGCCAATTGTGCAGAGAGCTGTTCAACGGCTCAAACGGATCGGCCAGTCTAGTAGATTGCACTCGAAAAAAATTTTTTTGGTTAGGGGGTACAGATTGTTTGTGACTGACGTCATAAGTGAAGTAGTTTTAGGGTCATTTTGTCTCATGTTGTCTGGCCTAGAGCCCAACCACTAGGCCAAAGTGTTTCGCTGATGTTTTCATTGGAAACTAGACTCGAGTCCAAGTCTTTTGAGCCTTTGACTGACTTTCTAGCATTTCTGATTCAAAAGTTATATCCAAAATAAACAAATTAATTAATTAGCTAATTAGTCACATATTTTTACCAACTTACATCACAATTTTGAACCCGAAACCCCAGCAGGTCATCCAAAGTATCAAAAGACTTGGATTGTAGCCTAGTTTCCAGTAAAAACTTCAGCAAAATACTACCACCTAACGGTTGGCACCCAGGGCCAGGCAAAGTGGGCCAAGGTGGCCTAAAATCTTCCACTTATGAAACCCGCATCCCCCAGGCAAAAAATTTTTTTTGAGTGCAGACTAGAAGACTTGCCACGTCTTTTGACGCTTCGACCAGGTCCGTAACCCGAACAGGAGCGGAGATATTTCTGTGCAAAGCCACTTGTGTTTAGGCGTTTTTTTGAAAATCCCCGAAAGCAGCTAGACACCAAAGTGTTAATGAAGGTGTAAACGTTTTCATGTCGAACATATTTTGGTAAGGAATTTGTTACCTGCTAAACCTGCCAAACGATTTTAAAAATAACAGTGGCTATAGATACGCCTGTGGATCTTGAAATAAGAAAACTTGTTAATACGCCACCTGTGACATAACAGTTACGCACAACGAGAGTGCTGTAGGCTTGGTAGAAACAAAGCATATGTAAAAAATAAACCCTAAATCTAGCCCTAACCTTAACCCTAAAGGTAGCCCTAACCTGACACAAACCTAACCCTAACCTAAGCTAAGATAACCCTAAGTTAACCTAATGCTTACTTAACGCCAACCTTAACCTACCCCTAACCTAACGGTATCCTAACCCTAACCTAACACTAACCCGTAAATGTAAAACGTAAGCCTGAAAAAAAGAAGTTAAAAGAAAAAAATAACAAAAGTCGGCAAGGTGAGATTCAAAACTAAACCTTACCCAGGGTTCCCACACAATTTTCAAAACCAAATTCCATGACATTCCATGACTTTTCCATGACATTTGTTACACTTTTTTCTGTGCGTGTTTAAGTGATACTTACACTTGCAAACTGGTAACAGTCTTATTAAAAATAGCTGATGTTGCGCTAATGGGATCCAGCTCTCCCAAACTTCTTCCCTGTGTAGTAGCTGTGTCGCATCTCAATACCAAACCAACACTGCTATCAACATCAACCAGCTACCTACATTGCCAAATATAGCAATATAATTACCAAATATTTATCACTTTACTGCTAGAGCAAAATAAAGAAATGTTAGGTGCCGATAATCGCAAAATAACTAAAAACAGATCCTCTGAATAGGACACAAAACTGACATGGGAGAACGTCATCAATGGTTCTTAAAAGAGAGTCAGTTAGATACACGATTGCTAACATTGCGTTTGAAAGTATTCAAAGTAAAATATTTCCTTTCTTCTCATGACTAGCCAATGATGGCATGCTAAGTTACCTGTACTGAGCTGTCTCGCAGAGAAACTCGTTGACATTTCAGGTGACCCCAGGGAGCGACAGTGGCTCCACCAACACCTGTCTCTGGCCGTGGTCAGAGGAAACACCGCCAGCATATTGGTGCAAGTATGATCTGATTTTAGCCACCCTCAGTGCATTAACCAGTGTTCCTGCCCGTCACTTGCCTCTCTTCAGTGTTTAGCTGCCTTCCAAATGTCTGTGTTTTCTGTGAGCTTTATTGTCTTCAGTACGTTTTTTTATGCTTTCTGTCAAGCTTCAGTGCAGTATTGTTTTGCTCCCCTTTTCAGCCATCCTGACTAACCTCATTTTGTTTATTTTTCATATACCCAACACTACTGTATTACTGTCTACTGTAAAAGTTTTTGTAATCTGTCTTTACCTCTGTCTGCCCAACCCCATTTGGGGGTGCTATGTGCCTGGTCGAACAGACACACAATGGCGGTACTCCATCATGGTCTGTATAATTTTACTGTGTTTTTCTTTTTTGGTAATGTGTGGTTTTATTTCATTTTGGTCAGAAAAAAAAGCTACTGTGCATAATAAAACAGAGAAAGAATTTGCAGAGTAATAAAAAATAAATGCTGCACTTCACTATTATAAGCTTACTGTTGTAGTGTCGCTGCCACAAAGTATTTATAAGATACAGTACACACCTTAATATTACGAACTTCACTGTCACAAAGCATTAACAAAATCCTTATCTTACTTTCACACTTGGCTGTCAATGTTGTAAGCTAATGGTAAAAAGTATGCGCATGCAACAACACTGCACATAATACTGTTCACAAACTTCACTGAGGCTACAAAAAGAATTTGCAGGAAAATAAACGCTTCACTTCACTATTAAGCTTACTGTCGTAGTGACACTGTCACGCAGTATTTACAAGATACAGTACGTATCTTACTCTTATCAACCTCTCTGTCACAAAGCATTGACAAAACTCCACATCTTACTATCACACTCGGTTGTCAATGTTGCAAGGTAGTAATAATAAAAAATAAGCGCGTGCAGCAACACTGTATAAAGTGTACATCCCACTATTTACAAACTTCACTGAAGCTACAAAAAGATGGACAAAACTTGATTTTTATTCAGGTGGGAAAGAATTTAGCATCTCAATAATCTCAAGTAGAAAACATTTTATTGCATGAACATAGGATTAACAGATGTATCAACTTGGCCACACCTTGTCTTAAAACACAACATATTTGCACACTATACCGTAGATTTGGGAGTAGAATCATTTTAGCAGAAATATTAAGTCAACAAAAAGTTGCAGAACATTTCAACAGCAAACCTAGCGTCATCATCAACTATTTCTTGCTTTGAAAAAGCTAACTTTGCAACCATTCCCTAACAACAATCAAAGAATTATGATGCTTATTATAGATATTTTGCCCATGCTATGAAAGCTGCTTTTAAGATCAAGTGTGGCCTGGCTAATACAGCTTGTGACCTTCTACAGCAGTAAGTAAATGTTATTTTTCAATTTAAACAAAACTAGCCCCAATTTTATTGAATTGTTGTCAGCCAATCCAATTAATTACTTCAAATTTTATTTATTCCATAAACATTAGCTTCTCCTTCAACCTGTGTGCTTGTTTGCAAAGATTTTGCTCGTTTACTTCGTTTTCATGAATTTTTCGTCTAAAAGCATTGGACTTAGCCAGGAAAATAAAACTGAGCTTTTTTTCAGCTTGCATGGCTAATGCATCTGCCCCTTGGCTCATAGATGCCATGCTTGTTGTTAATAATTTTCTTTTAGATTTAACTGAACGGATTTTATCTTGTACAGCTTTCCTCTTTCTAGCTTTTTCACTTTCAGCAGTGAGTTTTCTTTGATCTTCTAAATGTAATTGCTATCTCATCCTTGCTGCTCGAACATTTCGTTTTAATCTGAGGGTTAATCGAATTTCACTGAAATGAGAACAGCACTGCTTTTCACTGTGTCATACACAAACCGACTAGCAGTTAATGACTGCTCTTTCATGTTTTCCACTGTAAGTTCATTGTTGATCAAGAAACCCCTCTTAAGAGCAGCTTGGCCATGAGATAGAGTAAAAATAATTCGAAAAACTTTCCAAAGCTTGGCATAATTTGGATTCTTCATGTAGTTCCAAAATTGATATTCAGACATATGGTATTCGCCAATCAATAAATCTTTAATATACCAAGTGGATTTCCAATCAAACTACAAACTTAAAAATACAATTGATGAATTCAGCTGATGATCAAACAAAGTCTACAAAATAAACTTCAAGAGATTTGGGCAGAAAAGCCAAAAATCACCAGAGTCTATTGCTGATGGCATAGGTAAAGCAAAGGACTTCAATTGTAAGATCATCTTTTTGAAACTTTGAACAATTTTAAAAATTTTGTTCCTTTTTTATCTGTCCAAAATTTATGATTTTGTAATTTTTCCATGACTTCAAATTTTTATCAATTTTCATGACTTTCCCGGAAAATTTATTTTTTCAGGATTTTCAATGATTTTCTATGACCGTGGGAACCTTGTTACCCGTAAAAGGCATAGCGCCTAACCATTACACTATACGATCCATGCAGTTTGACTGACAAACTGACCCTTTTATTTGAATTGCATCAGGACAGGTGTATCCCTAGTCACTTCCTTTAAAAATACTGCTGGAAAACCAACCAACTCCTGTCCTAGACTGAAAATTTTACAGCTAACAGTCAGAAAATCCTGCTGGATTTAGCAGCAAATCAGCTAAAATGGCAACACTGAGCTCCCTGGTTACCAGTGGACATTTACAGTGGTGTGTAGATATGGAAATTTTGCAATCCTGATCCAATGCGAAACTTTTTTATAAACTCCGTATCTAATCCATATCCGAAAAGTAAAAATTATAGAATCCAATATCCAATCCAAATCTGAAACTGCTCTCAGTTGCACATTACAAATTTGGTAGTGTATATTTTCAAATTGCTTCCTGAGACATTTGTCCTTCACGAGGCAAAAGCTGTGGTTATTTTGCCATTTGTCGGACATGATTGGTTGAAGTGGTCATGTGACAAGGACGATGTGATGCATAAAAGACAATTGTTAAGGCTTAGGAGTAGCAGTGTCTATTTTGCCACCAGGAGGCTTGGTAGAAAGGAAGTAAATATAAGTAAAAGATACACCTACAAACTAACCCCGACCTTAACCCTAACCGTAGCCCTAAGCTAACCCTAATCCTAATCCAAACCAAACCCTACCCATCCCTAACCTAATGCTAAAGTAACACTAACCTAACCCTAACCTAACACTAAGCTAACACTAACCTAACCATAATTCTAACCTAACCTATTCCTATCCTAACCTATCCCTAACCTAACACTAAGCCAACCTATCCCTAACCTAACGTGAAACTAACCTAATGCTAAGCTAACGCTAACCTAACCCTTAGGTAACGCTAACCTAACCGTAATAACAACCTAACCATGATCCTAACCTGACCCCAATCCTCACCTAACAACACTAACTCCAAAAAAGTAACTCCTACATGGAGCCTGGAAAAAAGCAAAGAAAAAAACAAAATGAAAGTCAGCAAGGCGAGAGTTGAACTGCTAACCATTGGCATAGCAGCCGTAACACCTAACCATTACACCATGAGCAGGACAGCATGTTCCTGACAAACTGGCCTTTTTCTTTGCATTGCATCATGCCACAAGACCGAATGTTTGACTGGCGGCACAATGGCTCCAGCTGATCTGTTGCCGTCAGCATTGTGGCAGTAAAATAGACACTACCTTAAGATTAAAGTTGGAAATTTGTGTAGGCCTAGCCTACCTGCTGGAATCCATGTAATGACAAAACCTACCTAAATTCAGTGTTGCCAGATTTCAAAAGGCTTTATAGCCAAATTTCACAAAAAAAGTTAGCCAAAATTGGCAAAAACCCATAACCAAAATATCCAAGTTTAAAAACTAAAGGAAAACATTAGAGTAACTGAAAATTTTGGTTTGTTGTTTCCGTGAACTGTAAAAAATTTGTCTCTGGTGGCGCATTTAGGAACCATGCAATCTTCGCAAACCAATTTGTAAATACAGTGGCTGTAGTGTAGATGATTATCACACCTTACGTAAAAGATTATAACATGTGTCCACAGCCTCCGCCATTTAACTATTTGCAAATGCAGAATGAAACAACTGATTACTGCTGTCAGAACGTTTTTGAAAAACAAAATTTAACAAGTCACCATTTTGCCGCAGGGTAAAATGGGGAACGGCATTATGCTGGTTTTTATTTTATTAGAACCATTGTGGATATTTAAATCTGATCAATCATGTGTTCTGATTTCACAACGACAAAACGTGTTCTAGGTTTCTCAGTATTACTTTGCGTACTTTGCATTTTTTGAATCCATGGCTTATAACCGTTCACCTGTTCACATTCTTTGAAACATGACCCCATTTCTTCTTTATCACTCACAACATCAGACCCAGAAGCAATGCACTAAGAACATCTGAGTGTTTTAGAACAAACCAAGCTGGTGACCTGGCATCAATAAGGTGATGACTCCAGCAACTAGTACGGCCGAAGGGAGTGTCTTGAGATCAAGAGCCTGGCCTGGTCTCAGCATGAGAACACCGATGAACTGGTAGTAGCCACTGCCAAGAAGCTCAACGTCAACATCAAAAAGGATGACACAAGTGTCTCCCACCGGTTGAGCAAATGCAATAAAGACAACCCTCGACCCACCATCATTGCCTGTTTTTGTTCCAGGAGAGTGAGAGACAATCAGAGCAAACTGCGAGACCATACAGAGAAGATCTTCATCAATCAAAGCCTTACCAAGTTGAACAGACTTCGCTTCAATGAATGCCTGAAATTCAAGAAGGCCAACAACTTCAAGTTCATCTGGACTAAGCATGGAATTACTTTTCTAAAGAAAACTGAAGAATCCTCCACCATCTCCATCCGGAATGAAACCGACATGGTAAAACATAGGATTAGATGTTAAGTACAATTCCTGAAACTGAGAATGATTGAGAGAATTTGTGCAAAAATGGATATAATACTTCTTTGTAAAATATGTAGCAAGTTGTGTAGCAAATGCTGTGAAACTATTCTCTGTAAAATATGTAAAAAGTGGTTGCACCTTAAGTGCTCAAACCTAACTAGATCACAATTCACTGAACTAACATCAGGGTCTGTTCCTTACTATTGTTATTTATGTATTTATGATTGTT
>Ga0210059_1010836_pt1 | contig 14027 bp, 11 predicted proteins | sample Ectturendosymbi2_FD_188042 | JGI IMG/M metagenome (GOLD analysis project Ga0210059, IMG submission 188042) | Ecteinascidia turbinata endosymbiont from Florida, USA - Sample 2 (SPAdes) (version 2) | ecosystem: Host-associated > Tunicates > Ascidians > Unclassified | place: Key West, Florida... | reverse complement strand
AAAGGCACTCACTGTCGCGGGTCGAGAGTTCAGCGCTGCACTGCGAAGCAAAGCCCGAACACCGCTTACGCAGGTCTAGAAGGGCAGCAATGCTCACGAGAGGCTGGTTGCTGGTCCTGTTCAGTGAAAACCAGAACCAAAATTCGATTTTCATCGTCAAGAAGTTTCAGACCGCGCGTCGTTGGCAGGCTCGCAATTCACAGGTGCTCGAACGCTCGCGCAAAATGATACAAAACGAAAACAAGCAATATGGGTGGATGGTCCAACAATGTTCGATACCTTGTGCGTGATCAAACAGCAATTTTTTTTTTACTTTACTTCCATGCCGGTTAAGCACTCGCCTGAGATACAATGGTTTGCGCGGTAAAGTAAAGGTTTGACTCCGTTTTTATGTCTCAAAGTTGATTCGTTGCGCTTGTACAATAAATGTACCCCTTCAGACAGGCAAATGTACCCTTAGGCGTACATGTATCCCAGGTTGAGAACCCCTACTCTACGTATATGAGTGACGCACCGAAATACTTTGTTCAATTCGGTCAAAAAGCCGAAAACGAAATGCCAGTTGGTCATGTTGAACGTTAAGCAATTGCTGATAGCGAAATGCATTAGTTTTGATTGGCAGCTGCGCGGAGTCACAACAGAAGCACGGGTTTTTCTCCGAAAAAGTTCGCATCGGCGAAGTTTAAGCCGCGTTTGAGCTCCGTCCGGAGTTTTAACTTTTATGTTTATCTATTTTCAGCTTCACGTCGACGCCGGCGAAGCCTCTCGTCTCGAACGAACAGGTAAGAAACACGTGTTTTGGTAAAACGTTGTCTGGACTTCCTGCCCTCTTCCGGAAATCAGTCCCTGGCGAGGTCGGGTATGAAATGTTTGTTTTGCGCCAAGATGTTTGTCGACTGTGCAAGGGACAGCCTTTGTGCTGAACTCTTGGCTTCACCCAGCGATGAAGCAGACATCGCTTTCAAACGTTCCACAGCGGGCGGTTTTCTTAATCTCAAACGGCCGCAAGCTTTATCGACTTTCGTTCGCTGCACTCCAGCACACACTCAGCTGACTAACGCTTCCCGGTTCTTCAGGGTTTTTCGACACTAAGTTGCTCGCAAAAAGCATCAATTCTTAGTGCCAAGCAAAATATTCCACTACACGGCGATTTCATACCAGCAACTGGTGTGTGTTATCATTAGGTGTGGGAGCAAACAAATTTTGGGGGTGCAAAGGGTTTTTGCCCTAAGTTTCCCAAACTTGCCCAAAAAGTTGTCGTGCAACTTTTGCCGACCGTTTTTGTGGTGTGACCTCCAAAAAATGGTCTTCAATTGTTTTTCTGCAAACCTTGGGCGCCATTTTTGCCCAGATTTCCGGGATTGTGCCTAGATATTTAGGGATTTTGGTTGAAATGTAAGTGATTTTCCCCGGATTTTCGACTAATCAAAACTTTACGCCTGGACCCCCCTCCTACACCACTGTGTGTTATTTTAACAATTCCAAGCTTTGACCCTTTAACGACCGCAAATCCTTGGACTTTGTCCACTCATAACTTGCCAACCGATAGAATTAGAGAGCTGTTCCAACCCTATAAAGAAGCAGAAAGTCCCTAGGTTCGATTTTGAACAAAATCGGGCATTTTGGGGTTTAACCATTTAATGGTGAAACGTCACGACTGGGGAAAACACTTTTTGGGTCACGTTATCAGGGCCAGAGAAAAAGGTTCAAGCGGTAATTTACCCGTTTATTCTTTTATAATGAACTTGGCAAAATCCGCATCTTCAGAGCTGTTGGCTGGCTTCCTAGCGTTATTGATTTGGAAGTTGTAGCTAAAAAACACTTTTTCGGCAAAAATCCAAATATTTCGAAATTTAGGTCAACGTGGTCCTAGGCTTTGTTCTTTGTCGCCGGACTACTTGTCAGTTGCTCTTTCACTGTAAAACATCACTTTCGCCAAGGTCCCGGACAAGCATCCTCCACTGAAGGGATGACTTTCGCGGCACAGATCAGTCAATAGTGATTTGAATGAGAGCAAATACGTTTTGCTAGGAATTGCTGTTTGATGGTGTGAAAGTTACGCGCATATCAATCACATTATTATTCGCTGTCAGCACATCTGGAGGCATGGGTGAAAAGTTGCGCTTGAAGAGCAGAAACCGAAGAACTCACATGTGGTTTTTGTAGCCAACGAAACAGATGCCGCTCATGGAATCTCCGTCGATCTGCGACGCCGCCAAGCAACCGACCATCAGCATGAACGGCGCTGACCACGCAATCAAATGAAACCTGTGCTCCTGGAAAGCGTTCAACAAGACCCATTTAACTTAAAAAATGAAATGCATTGCAGCAAAGACTTAACTGAACTTAACGGCAAGGCAGCTTTTCTGAGAGAAAGGTCACTGGGAGCACTGAACGTGACCATGCTCCGAAAAAATAAAACAACTCGAGAACCATTACTTTATGGTCGGTTGAAAGTCTCACAATAACTATTCACGCTGTAGCTCAACCGCGTTTCAAAGCTTGATTCAATCTTTCATTGAATTTTTAACCGACCAAAGATCCCAAGGAAAACCAACTTAAATATAATTAAGGGGTACAGGACAGTGGTGTTGCTTGTTATTTGGTTTGTGTTATTTTTTCTGCATTAATTGAAGACAACATAAAAAACAGAAAATTTTTGTCCGAACTCTTGTGTCTGAAAGCCTTTTTATATATGAGTAGCAGCAGCAGCACAAAAACTGCATCTACCACCATCAAAAACATCCTTCAAAGTAAAACTTTCAGGCAGTTTTGAAAACGTAGACCCTCTCTTACCTTTCCTTTCAACGGATCTTTGTTGGTTCCCAACGCCTTGAACATCAGGAACCAAGAATAGGACAAAATATCAAACCACGTCACGCCTGCCATGAGCGAATAGTAGACGACGACAAAGATTATTACACAAGACGGTGATTCTCCAGTGTTTCTGGAAGAAAAATACCGGTTCGGTCAGACAACAACGACCATGCGCATCAGATCCAAATGTTACAGATGGGGGAAATAATTAATCTGAAGTACAAGCCAGACATAACAGACAGGTTTTAAACGATGACTGCAAGCATCATGTTACGATGTTGTTCCCTGTGTCAACAGATCGTAAAGACGTCTGCGAAAATCACGACCCCATAAAACAAATGTAATTGCATTGCGGTGAAGTTACACTTAGCAGTTAGCACGCTGCTCACGTAACGAACGAAAAAAACAACCTCCTTAACAAAGTGCCATACAGCAACACGATCGATTACAGCCACAGCAGAGCTGTGGACCCGATCGCTCGCCGCCAGGCCGCGAAACAATGCGCCGGGGCTTGTTTCGGGAAACAAGATTTCACTGATGGAAGTGATCCGTGCACAAAGCGGACAGGGCAAGAGACTCAGCAGACAGGACCACACACGCGCTGCAGCTTCGAGCGGTACGACTTCTTGCACTTGGCTGAGAGAAAAGCTATAATGCCATTGTTAAGCGCGATAAACAAAAATAAAACTGGAAAAACGATAGCGCGTTTGCATGGGGCACAGGGATTACGACAATGCTTCACACACTGAGGAAACAAGGTGGACTTTTGAGGTGGTGTGAAAATATTTTTGAAACGACAAATGTGTATGTGTGTGTTGGGAAGTTTATTTTAACGCTGTGTCACTCTGACGTTAGATATCAAGGCATACACAGAGCAACATGACTGAATGCTCCTTGGAAAGTATGACGATCAAACGGCAAAATGTTAGTTTTACCCAGGTGGAAGACTGGTTGCTGCACAAACACTCGCCTAATATTTAAATCAACTTCAACGAGAGAGTTCGATAATTAAATATTGCGACAGTATAATTAAATAAAGCAACTGACGGGTTCAGAAAATATTTGGCTTATCGTTAAAATATTTCCATCTTGAACCTATCCTGTAAATATTTTTATGGGCGGTTGTAAAACGTTAATCATTGGGTTTTAAAGAGTTTTAGAACACTCTGTACAAACCACGAGTTACGTTTTCTGCATTAAAAAAGGTTTTGCGAAAATTGTATTCAAGAAAAATTTGGTGAAGGCGACCATTTAACTGGTGGGAGCGCTGCTCGCGCCACATTTACATGAAGTTTGATACAAAGCAGGCGCAAGCAAAACTTGGATAAAAAAAAACAAAACAAACAAGACTAGCACGTTTGCAGCAACATCGATATTTTGTTTTAACGGGTAGAATGTCGGTTGGTTAAAACTCTGTTGCTGAAAAACAAAACTACCTGTAGAATTACACGTACACGGAGTTACAGCACACGACCGAACAAACAAAAGACAACACCATGAGTTGTAATGACACTGGGCGGAAGAAAATTTTTTAGTGATACAATCCAGACCGTGGGCGGGTATCCTACTATCTATCACGGGCTGCATGAACTGTGGACTGTCGCTGGTGGGTCGCAAATACTACCTACTTTTACCTTCAAAAATTCTACCGTTAAGTTCATACTGAAAATAAGAATAGGAGCAGGAGCGACTTCTCTTTGCTTGTCATGGAGTTTCGTGCTGTGTTCTATTGAGTGTAACAAAAAATGTGGCGCTGCGGCGGGCCGTAGAAAATGTTCACACGGAACGCATTTCGGTCGCGAGCCGCAGGATCCCCAGCCCTTGATCAAGACTTTTCAGTTCTCACCCTGGCTCTGCGAGTCTCATTGTACCATCCTTTCTGCACACAATTTCGTCGCGAGCTCCGGGGAAAAATTGCGATAGCCAACCAATGCCTCCGACGAAGAAGCAAGCGTTGATGTAGAAGATGATGCGCGCAGGATATTTGCTCGAGTTCTTCCAGTCGATGAAAAACGAAAGCTGCACGACACGAAATAGAGCGATTGTGACGTACAATACAAATAACAACATCCATCAACATCCATCAACAGACGTTGGCACGCTTGCCAAGATGGGCCATCAACACGCGTGCAAACCCCGTGCGAACCAGACAGTGACCAGTACGACCAACACCAAACCACCATTTCCTTAAGTTGCTTTCAACTCAGGTAAACAAAAATCGTCTGTGTTGAACTGAAACGTGTGCCTAATACGATAACAGCGCGAATTTGTCTCTTGCGCCACTGCAATATTGGTAGTTCCATGAAAACTTAACGTTTTTATTCACACTGTTTTTGCATCAGCTGATACTTCCAAGCAGTGGTTCTTTCAATATTTTCGTTCGGTTTCTTTTTACATCTAAAAATTCACGCCATCAACTTAACCAAGTATCTGTTGCGTTATGAGCAGATTTTCGAGTTTTATTTTTTTCTTTGTCGAATTAACTCTTTTTCCTATTTTAGGTGTGGTTCTTGTTTCCTTCTGAAGCTCCTGTGGTTCAAGATTCGCAGCCAGTTTCTCAAAATAAATTTCTGATAAGATGAATTCAGCGATAATTTTCAATCATTGAATGGAGCGGAGCTAAAACAAAGAAAACTGTTATCTCTAAAATTTTGTGTTGTTTCTCAGCCGCCCCATGCAGTGTACTCCGTTTACAGCTTTGTTACTACCTCATCACACTAACATTGAAAAGGAGAGTCCACAGAGCCTGCAGGCGTCACAGCCGTGAAGTGTTGCACACTTGCATATGATTGAATAAAATTAAGCTCACAATGCTACTACAAAACTGAACTACTTCACGTTGACCTTTTAAACATGTCAATTCAAAGTTTTGCCTGGTTATCAACAGCACGGTGTGGATTCGCCTCTTTTTATTTAATAAGTAATGGAAGATATTTTCACAAAACAGCCCCCAAGCTTTTTAAAGCGACTAAAGAATATTTAGCGGTTATTTTACCTGGAAAAGTTTGGTTCGAAGTAGCCCAGTTAGTTACAAGTTACGCTCCACGCTTTTTTGTTATTCGTTCAAGTGCACGTGCACACGTTTGTAACAGCCTGAAGCCAAGCTCTAGCTATTTTATATGAATCGGCTGCGACACGATTTTTTTTTTATTACGAATTTTCCGCTTCATTTCAATTGTTACAAAATGTGCCAACTGAGAAGCGACTGCCATAACTTTGGTGTAACAAAGCTTGACAGGTAGCGTAAAATTACCGCCCGTTAAAAGCTAATTACCATGGTGCAGTTTTTGTGACAGTTTTGTTGTGAATGAAACGAACTCCGCCACTTTTTGAGTAACACAAGAGTCAGTCGTTTCAGTGCGGCGGTGTGGAAACCGGCAAAGTAATTTCACTCCGGGGACGGTTAATCATTCAAAGAGCCAGATTCCGACTAAGCGCATCATCTCAGGGCTGCCGGCCAGCCTGCTCACACGTCTGCAGCAAGGAAACCAAAACACACGCAAGCCGCGCGTGATGCGAAACGAACGAAACGCAACAAGAGTAGTGGTTTCTAACAATTTCGCGAAGGGGAACAACAATTGGCGTTTTCTTGATCCGTGGCACTTTGGAAAACATGTGCGTGCACAGTCATATCACATCAAGCAATTTCCACTGGCCATCCGCGGCAGTTTTTGAAACCCTTTCGTCGCCATATTATGTTAAACGGCATTGGCTATGTGCAAATGCTGGAAAGGTTTTCAGTAAACGACAGGTGGTCGCAAAGTTTTCAATAAACGACAGATGTGGCACGGCTACGGAATAACATTAAAAAACGCAAGGTGCGTGGCTGTAATATACGTGCAGCCAAGAACTGCGTGATCGCATGAACTGGGTTGCGACCCTTTTTACCCGTTCACAGATTAATTAAGATTGCTAAGTTGCTGAAAAGTGCACGTCGCCGCGAACTAAATACGAGGACGTATGGTCCGCATCCGGCCGGATGTGCATCGGTCCTATGTCAAGCATGACCTTCGATTGCAGCGCAGGGCGGAAGATGAAATCAGTGACGTGAGCGCGGCGAAGACCAGAAGGGAAAATATCGAAAACGGGATAGCAGCTACGTTGCCTGCGCGAACGCGAGCAATTTTGCGTCAGGTCGATATCGCCCAAAGCGTAAAATTCAGCGCGGTCATCAACACAGCGCAGCCTTGGGCGAATCATCAGCACAGCGCAGCGGTCATCAGCACAGCGCAACCTTGGGCGAAATCAGACGCAATCATTCGGAAGCCACGAAGAAGTCACACAGCTGCCCTTCAACCGGCAAAGTTATCTATCTTAATGACACGCTACAACGACTACAATACAAGAGGGTAGGTGGCGCTTGACTGCACATGACCGTCCGGGACGAAATTAAGACGAGCGTAGAAGTTTTCAAAGCAACAGCAATGAGCGACCACCTTAACCGCGCTGGATAAAGCAACCGCTTTCAAGCTTGGATAAGCGATCCAAGGTTCACTGCCAAACGCATTTAGCTAGAATTCACCATTGTCCTGAGAGCGTGTCCAAAGAGTGACACAAATTCTCGCGGTGGAGCTTGCCATTACTGGCATGGTTCATTCATGCATTTTTTGTGACTCACATCACGACATAACACAAATGCAACAGGACTGGCCATATTTGACAAAATGAAACCGTATTATGTCACAGCAACTGTCCTTAGCGCTGTGTTAACTGCTTGCAGCGACCAGTTTACTTTCAATAAACATGCAACAGCGTCAGTGGTATTCGTCGCTTTTTTTGTTAATTCATGTAACCGGAACGACACTTAAAACTCGGCAATCTCGTTTTGAAAGCGCGCGGCCGCAACTTGCAAACAATTGTTTCCTTGTGATGTTGGCAACGAGTAAATGTAGCTCCACGCACTTACCATAGCGAAGAACGTGCAGATGCATGCCAACGACGCCCAAACGCCTATGAAAGCATGTATTTCATTGTGCTGCTCCGCATCAAACAACGGGTTCATGCACTGCAACCCGCAGCCTTCAACACCTTCGTAGTAAGACGCCTTGTTGCTGGTGGCTATCAGTGGCGCCTTGCAGTCCGATTTGTTAAACTTCAGATCATGCTTATGCTAATAGATAAAAAATAATAATCATCACAATACGAAAAAGATCCTTGCTCAGATTTTCCACAATGAATTAAGATACAACCACCAGAGAGCATCAGGTGCTGTTCCGCAGTGACTGAACACAGCAAATGTGTAAAACTGAAATTCGCAGACTGAAGACAACACCAGAAATAAATTCTGAGGATGGTTCTTTTTGTTGTGAGTTTATCATTTAAACAGCTGGCGATTGTACTCCTTGTAATATGTAACGTAAATATGTGATTACATTAAATGTCACGGGACTGTAGGTTAGGTCAGTTGAGGAGATATTAGGAAAGTGCATTGCAAATGTCATAAAACAGCTTGGACCGTTAGCAAATGCAACATTCAGCAATGCATGTTTCACCCTCAATCACTGAAACCACCTGGCAAGCATCTTGATAAACTTCATCGTTATCGCACTGCAAAAACTTTGGCCAGCCGTATTCTTCTTCTACAATTTTGCATGGCTGCCTGGTAAAATCGCATAAGGATCTAAACAAAAAAAAAAAACAACTTTATAACAGATAAAAGAATAAAACTGAGGACCAGTATTTCTCCATGGCTTTGCACAATAAAAGGTATGGTCGGATACGTAAAACAAGCTACACAAGGCAAGATGTGCTTTCTGGCTAAACAATGTAGCAATATTATTTGTGATAATTTCTAAAAGCATAAATTGGATGGACAGTATATATAAATATATCATAACTGTGTCAGTGCCACAGCACCACCTTAATGTAAATTAAAGCACTGTGATGCTTTGGTTTCACTTGATTTAGGTACAGCACCGATCCTTGAAACAAAATCACAGTACTTACAAAAAGTATACTCACTTTATTTTACACTATTTGTAAAAAGCAATTTATTTATCAAAAACTTATCCTGCTTTTGAACAGTTTTCAGTAGCGTGGAGTGAGTTTTCTAATTGTGCAATGCAAACTTTGGGGTGGTCTAAAAAGTTGGAAACATGGCCGAAACTAATTTTGAAATTGATATTAGGTGGTTGATCCCAAAAATCTGCTTGCTACCTCACCCTCGGGGTCAAATTTCATGAATTTGTCATAACGCAACTTCTAGGTGAGATAGAAAACTGATTTTGGGTTCAAAAGATGCGGAAAACACAAGTAGTGATAAGAGAAAAATTTTGCCTTACTTCATTCTGAAAAAGTTGTAACTGAAAAACTGCTTTTTACACCATTTTCCCATAAATCGCAAAGATAATGAATAAACTAGTTCATTTTGAAGTTACATTCAAATTGCAATTTCAAAATTTTGACTTTTTTCAAATGGACATTCTTCTAATCAATATTCACCACTAGATATTTTATTGAATACAACTGTGCTCTGTCGGATTGAGAATAGTAGAGTGGCCATCCTGTCGTAAAAGGCAACTAATGGGCCACTTTACTGATCTGTGATACAGGTTGGTGTTAGGAAGAGCAATTGGCTGTAAAAATTTCTGCCTCAAAAAGTCCTCACAAAAGTGGGGTACATCCTGCCACCCTCATTGACGGGGACAGGATTGGATTAAAATTGGATTACTACTGCTACATCTTAGAAACAGAAATATTGAAAAAACTTTTGACAGTTAGTTAGCAAATATCAAGCATGTTATTGTTAGAGTTACCATGTATTTCAATATTGTTTTTGTCTATGTTTAGATTTTACTAAACATAGACAAAAACAATATTGAAATACATGGTAAATATCACACGTGATATCTACTTGTAGACGTAGCTTGCTTCATCAACATGTTGATGTAGATGTAGCAGCACTAATACTATAGTATTGCATGATATCCATTCGTTTGCCAGTACAAAAATATTTCCACCCAAGAAGTTACCAACTACTGAGGATGTGATTTGTCGTGTTCTATCTGAACCAAATTGGCACACACGACAATCAGCTGAATGTACTACTTTTGTAACATGCACCAGTCGCAGAAATCTCTGTGTCAGTCTGAAATCCCAATTTCTTTGCAGTCAACTATTCCAAAATTATGAAATGGTCGTTGTTCACAACTGATATGGTGGTTACTAGTCTGATATACCATTGTAAATACATCAATAAATTCGCTTTGCTTCTGCAGCAGTCTGCTGTTAGGTTGTAAATATGCTGAATTTAAGTCATTGTCACTGATATCTCAGTACTTAGATGATGTCAGGCTAGAAAAAAAACATCTTCGGATAATCCGGATCTTCGCCTAAACCATATAAAATTGTCAGTCAAATTGAATCCAGATTAACTGAGGTTTACTGCAGTTCAATGTTGGGTAAGCTGTGAAAAACTTGATACTGAATTGCCATTTTTACAAGAGCAGCTCTAGCTCATTTCATAGTTTTATGCATATAGTAGTTCAAAATTACTTAGTAATGCATGTCCTTAAAAATGCAGACTGGTGTACTTTGTAATCATAGCCCTAATGCACATTGTATTTCAAAATTCTTAACAATGCATGTCCTAAAGAAAATGGTGACTGTTGTACTTTAGAATCACATTTGAAACATAGATGCATTGCTTTCAATCCACAGTTATGCAGAGTTAGAAAAATACAATTAAGCACACAATAGTTCTTGACATTTTTCACTGTGATGGACATGCCAATTTTGCTAGATGACTTCAAAAATTCAAGGTTTATGCTAGTAGGAAAACACTTTTGACTAGTTGCAAATTATGCTAAACCTGTCCAGCAAGATTCAGTAAATTATTACATAACAGGGGTGGCCAAACCTGCTCTATGTATGAGCCACACATAAAACCCAAGTTATAAAGATCTGCAGCAATCTAAAAACACAAATATATTTGCTTCTGCGACATCATAATTCTTTTTGGAACAACTTGCAAAATTAATACTGTATGGCACACTATCTAGTAGCTACCACAGTAACTACACAATATTTCTACACTTTGCATCAGAAGTAAAAAAACAAATATATAACTTTTTAGAAAGCTCAGAGCTGCATGCGGCTCATGAGGTGCAGTTTGGCCACCCCTGTTATATGACACGGACAAGCTTTACCTGTGAGGCTTAACAATCTTTTGTTCTTCACAAGGAGGAAAATACACAGCACACAGAAGAGGCTGAATCACATCCCAACATTTAGGAACAGCTTGTAAACCTGAAAAAATGCTTGATTCAACACAACCAACAGCCTAATTGCCTAATACCTCTATGTCCAGCCCACGGCCCAGTCAAAGGTTATATGCAGCCTGGTTTAGGTTTTAGCTTCAATGAAAGTATCCTACATACTGACAACCAGTTCTTATTTTGATAATCTTGAATTTGACATTTTTGATGCAGGCAGTCCTCAGTGCCACTTTAACACGTCTCTTACCATTGCAGTTAAGATTCGAACACATTCAGTACATTAGCTTAAGCTAAATTTAGTTTGCTCAGATCAAAGTAAGCCATTCAATGAGCAGCCCTCACTAAAATGTCAATCATTACGTGCCCCTGGTTAAGACAGTGACATAATTTTTGCCTTAGTAAGCCATTTGGGTTGGACATAGCTGGCCTAATATTTGCTCAGTGAAGAGTGTATTTTCATCACACCACTTTGCGAAAACACACAACATTCTTAAACAATGCAATTTGCAGAATGCAGTTGCTTTTCACACATATAGACCACAAACCTAGGTTTTTACGGTCGAAGACTATTTTTTTTATTACTGAAATAAATTAAGTCAATTCAGTCACATATCTGAAAATATAAAATAATGAACACTGTTACAGTGGGTTTCAATACTACTATGGGACAAATGACTGAAATGTCTCAGCAAAAAAAAACACCCAGCCACAAACCAGCCATACGGGGTAAAAAAACAAAAAATTTCAGTTGTGAGATCTTTGAAACAAGCTAAGGTATTTTCTTGGTTTTTTGATAGAAGGTAACACCCATGCCAAACTATATTGTGACAATGAAAATTTTTTTAAATCTTTTCCCAAAGAAAATTTATAATAAAAAAAACTTTTTCTGGGTAAAAAAACTACTGCTCTTTCATCCATATTTGCCTGTGTTCTGTACATTAAAAGTAATCCACATCTTTGCACAAACATTTAACCATAATATAGACTTATTTACAGCATGCTTTCATGCAAAAACAGTAGATTACAATGATCACTTCAGTTCAAGCAGTTTTGAGCAGCTCATCAGTTTTCTTTTCCAAACTCGCAGAGGTTGGCAAGCTTTTTGGACACCATGCTCTCGCTTAAGAATTAAACAAGCTTTTCCTCTGCCTGCATCTGTAAGTATTGGATGGCCTGGACCATGAAAACCATACCTAATGCATAGAAGAGAATATCCATGTCTTTCAAAGTGGGCCGATCCCACAACAAGCGACTTGTATTAGTTGTACTCTCAATTTTGTGCAAGAATATTTCCATACTTGTTGGTGTTTCATCATTGACATCCTCAAAGAAAACCTTTTAAAGTTGTTCCCAGTAGGCTTTAAGGATTGGTCAAAAAAAATTGCATGAATTTTCCCATATTTACTCCTCAATCATTTTTATGTCTTTAGCTTTATATATATATATATATATATATGCGTCTTTTGAGCCTTTTGAGGTGCCAACCGTTAGGTGGTAGTATTTCGCTGAAGTTTTTACTGGAAACTAGGCTATAATCGAGTCTTTTGATTCTTTGGATGACCTGCTGGGGTTTCAGGTTCAAAAGTTATGATGTAAGTTAGTAAAAATATTTGACTAATTAGCTAATTAATTAATTTGTTTATTTTAAATCATAAGTTATGAACCAGAAACGCTAGCAAGTCGATCAAAGGCTCAAAAGACTCGGACTCGAGCCTAGTTTCGAATGAAAACTTCAGCGAAACACTTTAGCCTAGCGGTTGGGCCCTAGGCCAGGTAACATGAGCCAAAATGACCCTAAAACTACTTCACTTATGACGTCACTCACAAAAAATCCGCATACCCCAACCAAAAAATTGTTTTTCGAGTGCAATCTACTAGACTGGCCGATCCGTTTCAGCTCTTGAACAGCTCTCTAGCGCAATCAGCGGAGGAGCTAGGGCGTTGGTAAGGCAACCAAAGACTGCTGTTTTTTAGGCCGAAATCCAAGTATGAATATCACGTAGGCCAGCTCTCAACGTGTTAAGAATATCACATTGGCAAATATATACATACAAAACAAACAAGTATGTTTTCATAACTTACCTGACCATAACAATAACTTTTCTTTGACTTGCTTTAATGTGCTAGCATCAGTTACAAGCTCAAATGAGGTTGTACTATATGGGAGCTCATTGCCAAAACATACAGTTGAACTATTCACAGCTTCACAAGAATCTGTAGCTTTTCTTTGACATTGAGGATTAATAAATTGTTGAAAGAAATTTGAAACAGTTGTTGAAGACAGGGACGTTCCAGATAAGTCCATTATCTCCACTTTAGAACGTACACTTGTTTGCTCATTTCTTCATCTCAATCCAAATATGATCATACAATTTCTGCATTTTACAGACTAAAAAAAATTTGTTGATACTAGCTGAAATGCATGGCTTTGTCATTCTTCAGTCTGTAGTAAAAATAATTCAACAGTGTATCATTTGTAATTAATTCAGATCAGTCTTAAGTAGTGACTAGTTCTGGCTACAGTAATGGTTTTCTTCTGCTGTGTTTCTTACAAACTGGACTGAAAAAGCATCTTGAATTATACTGGGCTTTCATTTGAATAAGCTTGCAATATTACAATTTTGTAAACGGTATACAATATGTTAAAAATTAGACCAACTCTATGTTCCAACGAGCACTGTATTTACAATTTCAACTGCAGAGCCAACTGCAATCCTCAATTGCGAAACTATTTTTTTGTTATACACAAAACAACTATCTAAGGCAAATGTCTACCAAACAAGCATTTGGTAGTTATTATCAGTGCTGGGAGTCGCAAATATTTTTTTTGCTCCGCAAAGCGCAAATCCGCAACGAAAATTGAATTTGTTTGCTCCGCATCCGCAAGGTCCGCAAGTGTAAAGCGTTTGCTCCGCAATAGTCCGCATCCGCAAATCCGCAATTTCAAGTAAACACTTTTGGATGTTTAGCAGTCGATTAAAAGCGAGTTTACCC
>Ga0210059_1010835_pt1 | contig 14027 bp, 8 predicted proteins | sample Ectturendosymbi2_FD_188042 | JGI IMG/M metagenome (GOLD analysis project Ga0210059, IMG submission 188042) | Ecteinascidia turbinata endosymbiont from Florida, USA - Sample 2 (SPAdes) (version 2) | ecosystem: Host-associated > Tunicates > Ascidians > Unclassified | place: Key West, Florida... | reverse complement strand
TACTCTGACACCGGCTACCTTCCTTATGGGTTTGCCTACATCAGCCGGCACAGCCATCACACACTTTTTAAGGTGTTCAGCTTAGCTGCCATTGTGCATTTCGGATTACTTTCGCCACCATGCACGTTTCCAGGCATTCAAATCATGCGACTCTCTGCATATCGTTTCTTTTTCACTTTCTTCTACTGCCGGCTACCTTCTCTCTGGGTTACGTCAGCCGTCACATCCAGCCCGCATTTTTAACAGTATTTTCCCCGATCCGTTTTATTTACTGCCGGCTAGACGACTGCCGGCTCACGTAACTTTTGTCCTTCTATTGAAGAGTTTCTGGTGACGGTCCTGTTGCCACACCAAGCTTTTCATTAGCCATTTCTTTGGCAACAATGGTTAGATTTTAACACCATCCATGAGTTCACATTCATTATTCATTTATTAATCCTACCTATTGTTGCCCTTTTTAACCAAACCTTCCTAGTATAGCAATGCTAGTCTGTAGTCTACAAACAATACACAACAGTACACTGGCTTAAAAAGTATGTCTTTTATATTGGAATGACTGACTAAAAATTCTGTCTAACAAGCCAATGTCACAAAACAACAATTTTGCATAGCCTATCCTGAAAAAAGCTATCTGGCCTGGAATTATCCAACAACCAGTCAATGCAGGCTCACGTAGAACAGGCGTGAATACTGCAAAGCCGGTGTAGACTACAGACCACATTAAAAGAGCAAGAGTGCTCTAGCTAGTCTAGACTAGATCACAGAAGGCCTACACTTACTAGTCGTAGTCCAGGTACGCAGCAAGAAACGTCCTTAATCCATACTGAAAGAGCCTTATCTTGACACACCAGGAACAGTTTCATGCTAACAAATTTAGCGCGTTCAATTAGCAATTTAAGAGGGAAATGAGATTACACAACTGTGTAGAGATTACACCATAAAACAGACTCAGAGTCAGGGCACAGAAAGCTGAAAAGATGCTTCTGAAAAAAATGAATGAATGTTCAATGTGCAACTTTTTCCAAAACTCTGAATCCTCGAAATATCAATAAAAGCCTTTCGGATATCCGTATCCGTATCCGGTTCCCATTTGAAAGCATTTTTTGGATATCCGGATCCGGTTGCAAACTCAGTTTCCCGCCGGATATCCAACCAGCAAGTCCGATAGTGATCATTTCTGACAGAGGAGGCGGACAGGAGCCGGAGTGTCGGAGTCAGTATTGCCATTCTGTTGTTACGGAAAAACACTAGATTTCATGATGAAAAAACACTTGATTTAGGAAGAAAACACTAGATTTCAAAAGCAAACTTACACACAGTGCAAATGCCCAGAAAATGCGTTACGATGCCAACCACAGATAGTGTGCAACTCATTTGATACCAGAGACAAAGGAAACAGGAGATAACAGCAACGATTGTGTTTGTTTGTACAGGTCACTGAAACTTTCAACAAATGACCAAGTGACTTCTCAGCGGTTTGACTAAAAACATATTTTTTGGAGCATAAAATTGGGATAGACTTAACAGTTTCATCAACACTGAAAAAGCCTTCAAAAAACTATGCATTTTTATTTTGAGACGTTTCGGATTATTCTTAATTTTTTTGACTGAAGATGGATTAAGAATAATCCGAAACGTCTCAAAATAAAAATGTATAGTTTTTTGAAGGCTTTTTTAGTGTTGATAAAAACATATTATATTGTCTTGCGCAATTACAGATTTAATCATCAAGATTTTTTAGAAAATTACAATTGCTTTAAATCGAAAGGTCTCAATTACAATGGCAATTACACATAACTGTGCAATTAATTACATTCAGCTCACTCATAAAAAAAACACTAAATAGTCATTAAAAAACACAAGAACACTAGATGAACTAAAAAACACTAGATCTAGTGGAAAAACACTAGGGGTTGCACCACTGGTCAGAGTAGACTCGGGCCGGAGTCTTAACGATTTTCGAAAATAGGAGTGGAGCCGGAGTTGATTTTTCTAAGGAAGAGCCGGAGTGTAGCCGGTGTCAGATTTTTAATAATGGTTGGTTTGTTTGTTTTTGATTATTATTATTGCAGAATGTTTTCTACAAAGCATGTTATAACATAACCTTCAAATGTGCAAAACTATTTCACAGGGAGTCTTAAAATTTTAATACAACTTGGATGTAAGTCAGGTTAGGTTGGTGAGTTTCATGTGGGTAAAGATATGGACAATTTCTTGTTCATGGTGATAGGTTAAAAATCTGTTAGCTAATGAAATTTAGCTCACATAAAAAGTTTAGTTAGTGTCTCAACAACCAGCATATCCAGTTTTCTGTTTCGAAGGACAAAAAGTACCGTATGTGGCAGTCCCCTTCTAAAGAAGACCACTACACGTTTAGGACAATTCCGCGAGAGCACTGATTAATAGGAAGTGTCCATGGCACGCCCAAGTTAACAATTAAGAAACTTAGGCCCGCCGGTTTCGCTCGAACCGCTCAGTTTATCACAGCAATGTTGTATTCACTCATGCTTTTATTAGCATAACTTTAAGCACTGCGATATTCATCACAACAAGGGTTTATATCAATAATCGGCAATTAAAGCATGTAACATAAGTCACTGCAAACTTCAGGGGTTAACAACAGGGGTAAAATACGAATTCAATTGTTTCATGGAGGAAGAGAGTAAGCTTACCTATTAGACTGACCTGAAACGGTTTGTCTGAAAATTGGTTATAGCCTGAGTTTGTTCAGGTCCTAACCGTTCTGGGGTATTAGTTAGCTACAAGCGTGTCCTGGTTCACGAATTTGCCAGACCCCAGTCGTTCGCCAACTGTTTCTTTGTAGTCTAGATCTAACGTATCAGATTACCTGTAGGTTAGATGCTTCTCCGGGATGACCGTGAGCAAGTCTGATTTTAGTGATGTGTTTTTGGTCGTGAGGAAAACACAACAGGTCGCGCCGTGGTCACGTGACGGCGTATCGCGCGGTGCGTTCGCAAGTCTAGTGGTCACGCGTTCGACGCGTGATCACCCCAAGTCCGAAATCAAGGTTACGCTTCAGCGAGTATCGTTTTTAGCCGATTATTAGATCGGGAATGTTGTTAATATTTTCGTCGGGGATATTATTGCAAATGATTTCTATACTATTGCAGGTTACTCTCTTCCTGGGTGTAACTTACAATAAATGCACAACGTACAAATTCACAATACATCAAATAGGTACACATGACAATGTTCTAAAAGAGTTAATATCTTTAGTCGTTGTTTAGTTTCCAGCTTCGTTTGACTTGTCGTAAATTCGTCGGGAAACTTCTAAGTTGCTTTCTTCAAATATTTTTCTCCAGTAATCGAAGTCTTCTTTCGTTGTTGTTTCAGGATCACAAGACGTTTCATGTTGAGGAGCCAAGACGAACTCAACACGTATCCCGTATCCAGTTTTCTGCCAGATATAAAACTGCTGGAGAAATCTCACTACTGTCAACATGGTCGAATGGCAAGTGACTAGAGTCTAGTTAGACAATCGGCAGTTCGAGTGACTCCTTTGTTGTATTTGGTTTTTCTTTTGATGTACTTGCACAAGATCGTAAGTAAAAGTTTTGGACCCCTTGTGATGTACATTTCGAAAAGCAGACAAGTGTTTTTGGACTAGGGTTAGGTTTAGCATTTAGGATAAGGGTTTTGTGTTAGTGTTTAAGGTTAGGGTTTAGGGTTAACGTTTAGGGTTCAGTGTTAGTGTCAAAGGTTAGGGTTTATTAGCGTTTAGTGCTGATGGTTAGGGTTTGCGAAAAAAGGTAAATGGTTAGGGTTTAGGATAGGCTATGTGGCGGTTTTGTTGCTCGCGGCCGCCTTCATCAATTGTTGCTTAATTGGTTTGTTGATTGCTCGCCTCATCGAATTGCATTGCCTTGTTTGCTCATTTCGTGTCAAATGTGTGCGCTAGTGTCAGACCGTGTGGAGTTGCCGACTAGGTGGCTGCTGTGCTTACTGTCTTACAATGCAGATGTCTCTACGTAGTCGGTGTTTCTTAGTTCAATAAAGCCTAGTGAAAACTTCATTTCGCTGATGGTATTGTCGTGACAGGTTATAGGGTAAAAATATATGGCCACCTTAATCCTTTATCTGAGAAGCAACTGGCATGTATGTATTGCAGTGATCAGTAGATTCGTTTGATACGTTATTTTAGTCTTTAATGCGTTAACCAGATACGGTCGTTTAGACACTGCCAAAAGTTTAGATAAGGAAGTATCTACGGATACGCCTGGCCTGACGCAATTCAAATAAAACAATCACTTTGTCATTCATGCGGCGTGGGTCTCGTGGTGTAGTGGTTAGGCGTTACAGCTGCTATGCCAATGGACTGGTTTTCTGTTTGACTCTCACCTTGCCGACTTTACTTTCTTTTGTTTACTTTTTTCAGGATTACGTGTTACCTTTACGGGTTAGTATTAGGTTTGCATTAGGTTAGGGTTAGATTAGCTTAGGGTTAGGGATAGGTTGTGTTGCAGTTGACTGCATCGCCTTGAACTACTTAGGCAAGCTCAAGCAAGAGATGGCAATTCGGGGCATTAACTAACAGGAAAGCAACCAACAGCAATAGAGATCCATCACTGACTTCACTCTACTACTAGGTTGCACTATCATTATAAAGGCATAAGTGAACTACGATAATTCGTTTGTGGTGACTATCACAGTGACTTGTTACTCATGGGCACCATCTGGCGATGACCATTTATTTTCATGTAGCGCCATCTCCAGGCTGCCACAGTTGGCATTAGGTTAGGGTTAAGTTAGCCTTAGCTTAGCGTTAGGTTAGGGATAACTTTGCATTAGGTTAGGGTTAGGATTAGGGTTAGAGCTACGGTTAGGGTTATGTTTAAGGTTCATCTTTTATGTTTACTTCGTTTCTACCAAGCCTACTGCACTCTCGTCATGCGTTACTGTTACGTCACAGGTGGTGTATGCATAAGTTTTCAAATTTCAAGATCCACAGTAGAGATGTCAACCGCACCGCAACCACGTTCCGTGCGGTGCGGTTTTGGAAAAATTTGCCGCGTACCAGCCGCGCCGCGTGACTTTTAAATGTGTTAAGCCGCGCCAGCGCTGCGTACCACGTGGACGTTCATCTGATGATGAATCTTTGCAAAACGAAAAGACTTTTCGGAAGTTATCATCTTAGATAACAACACTTATTTTTCTTGTTTATCCTACAGCTTTTACGTGCGTTTTCGCGATGCCTCTGGGCGAAGATTCGTAGGTATTTCAGGCTTACACACTAATCCTAACATGTAACTTTGTTCATTGTGCTTGTCACATCACATGTCTGCTTCAACCAATTATGACCCAAAAAAGGTAAAATTGTATCAGCAGATATTTTGCCGTGGAAGGCAAAATAGTCCTTGCAGATATTTTGCCTCAGGAGACAAAATAGATAAGACTGCCAATTGCTTAGCGGACCATGGGCGAGCTGGTTTGGAAAACAATAAATGTTGTCGGTCCAAGGGTGGTTAATGGACTGAATGTTGCAGGCTATGGGCAGTCCGCTCCTGAAAAATCTTGGTCTGTGCCATCTCTAATCTCAAGCAACATGTAGTTGGGAACTGTGTGTGAAGCAGTGGTGTACCAATATGGAAATTTTGCAATCGGATTGGATCCGAAATTTTTTCATAAACTCCATATCCAATCCGTATCCGAAAATTTAAAATTGTGGGCTCCGATATTCAATCCGAAACCGCCCACTCAGTTGCCAAAATATTTGGTAGTGTCTATTTTGCCGCATGGGACAAAAGTTGTGGCTATTTTGCCTTTAGTCCGACAGAACTGGTTGAAGTGGTCATGTGACAAGTATGATATGCACAAGAAGACATGGGTTACGGTTTAGGATTAGAGTTAGGATTTAGATTTAGGTTAGTCTTCAGTTCACCCAAACAAACAAGAATCCACTAACATAGCTTGCCAGAAGCAGCACTGAAACCATGACAACACTTGTCCATTGGACTAAGCCGTTACAGATGCTGTTATCAAGTTAGAGGGTTATGCGTTTTGAACTTGTCAAGACCATTTCAAACAATTTTGTTTGCCCACAGGTAAAAGAGCTCCAGCAGTGCTGTTGCCTCATGAGGCAAAATATTGTAAACACTGCCAACATACTTTGTATTGAATGCCATGGTTGCAACTGCCTACCACAATCAGTTTATAAGAGATCTTAACAAAAAGTGCGCAATTCTTTTTCTATATGGTCGCGCAAGTTATAGCTGTGCACAATTCTCATATGCTCTATAATGGAGATATTTAAATCAAATGATAGACTGCAACTAGCTTACATGTGCACCTTGTAGACTTCATGCAATGCCAACAGCTATCGTACGTTAATTTAACCATCATGATAATTTCTTGTCCAATGTTATCATTTCTGACAGCAGTGCAATGTGAATGAATGTTCACCTCAATCCAATTTCTATTTGAAACTTTTACTCTTTCCAAACTGAACTTCCAGCACTCCTAGCCCTAGGCTTAGAAAATAAACAACAACCTTGACATTTTTTGTTAAATCCAACACTTCACATGTTTTCGTTCTCAGTTCAGGTGTATTCAACCTACAACAACATGGTCAAAATGTCAGTATGTTTTCACCATATCTCTTACTTAGTTGTAAGTACTCTCACTTAGTTGTGAGGTAAGGCCACTTTGAGTTAGACAAGTGCGCTACGCCGTTGAGACAGAAACTGGTGTATTTCGTTCAATGCCAAAAAAATATTTGCAAATGCCTTGATAAACACCAACATTTTGCTACAGTATGATCTACTAATAAAAATATTTCAAAAATAAACCTGCCTCCTCTGAATAACTACGGGCTGCGTCATAATCAAACTATAGAAACAATGATGCTCATCTTCACACAGTTCCAAACTACATCTTGCTTGAGATGTCCTCAGTCTGAAAGTTAGGATCTCGAGCAGTGTTGCCACCTTGGTTTCCCTAAATTAAACTAGATGAGCCTGAAAAAAAGACCGTAATCAACCAAACTAAAGCAGAAATGAACACAAAAACGCATAATGATGTAAGTATGCAAATTGGAAAATAGTCACAATTATCTGCATTAACACAACTTTCAGCAGTATTGTTTTCATTGCATACCGAACTAGTGCCAATAAAACATTGCAGTGTCACTGCTTCTGGAATCTCAGTCATAATCATAAAATGCTTTATAATATTGTCTCTTTTCAATCCACTCCTGATATTCAAAATTGCATTTACCAGTTCTGCACTCATTCCGTTTCTCAATTTTAATTTTACAACGTTTATCTGGCTGAATACACTCGTTCCATTTCTGCAGTGTGTTACAGGCTACATAAAATGCGTTGAGCAGTTTTTTGTATGGGTTTTTTTCGATGGCATCTCGTACAAATATACTTCAGTTCAATATGCTACTGTGTCAGTAACATTTTGCAAAGTACAATTATCAAATTCTGCCAGTGGTATTCAATTTTCCCGATGACTTCACTTCCTGTCCCAAATTCATCCTAAAACTAAATTAATTAAAGGTCCTGTAAGTTTTCATAAGGCATTTGAAACAGACATCAATGTTATTTCCTTCATATTATTTGAATGAGTACGTACCGTGTAGCCTATTTGCTTGTATAGGCACAAAGCAAATTGAGACATCGTTTGGATTTCTCATCGAATCCTTTTCTGACTCAGAACAAACCATGTCTCTTATTAAAGTTTGTTTCATAACCTAAATAAGGTCTTGCATTCAAAAAATCAACTGCAGGATACGTCAAGGGATGTAGAGTATTTGTTCTTGTTGGCACAACGTAACGATATGTTAGAACAGACTACTGCTAAAAATCAAAGACTGTCCAAAAGCTTGCTTGGATTTTACTTAAAAGGGGTCGTCCATAAATGATGTCACACCCTAACGAGGGGGAGGGGGTCACCAAATTTGTGACAAATTGTGACAAGTGGGAGGAGGAGTCAGTAGTTTTGTGATGTCACACGAGTCGTTTTGGTATGCATGCTACACGCGTTCATACCAGAAAGGAAAGGTGTGGAGGCCAATATGTTTCTATTCCATTTCCAATAGTTTTGTGTTGCAACCAATAAGGAAATTTTCGTCGATGTTGCTAATGAGTCAATTGTTTTTGTAGTATATTTCTGATGGTCAGTCGATCATTGTTGGATTTACAGCTAATGGCTAACTATATTGTTGTACTCTCAATATGTAGCCAAAGCTCATTCGATAAAATTTATTTACTCCCAACTCCATCTACCAGACCAAAAAGTTTTAGATTTCGGCGCCCGATTCTGTGCAGGATTTTTTTAGCTGTTTGGCAAGCATTCCACAGTTTTAATATCAATTTCTGGCAAATCAATATAGGCTAGCTCTGGAATACCTGACGTTAAAAGCGGGCTTCATCTTTCCTTCCATCTCTATCTGGAGGTGCATTATTAATTAAGCTTTCCACTCATCCTGAAGACTTCAGAATCATTTCCTATAATTTACATTTTTATTTTTGAGGTCAAAATTGTTGCAACATATCCAATTGCCACCACCACCTTCAGTATGAGGGGGATTTTGCACTGAATCCAATTACAGTAAACAGTTTGAAACTCGTGACTCATAAAAACATAACAAAGCTTCAAAATGGTTCCCATTCATAACAGACCCGTTCATAACAGACCACTCATCACAGACCATTCAAAACAGACCACGTTCGTAACAGACCCATTCATAACAAACCTCTTCAAAACAGACCACTTTCATAACAGACCATGTTCATTGTAGACCCGTTCATAACAGACCCGTTCGTAACAGACCACGTTGATAACGAACCCGTTCTTAACGTCTATTGCAGTGTGGACGCTGAAAGTCCAAACCGTTTTGAATAACCCCCTTAACCATGTCCGGCCCTAGGTACGAACAGAGTCTGTTGTGAATGTGGTCTGTTATGAATGTGGTCTGTTATGAACGTGGTCTGTTATGAACGTGGTCTGTTATGAACGTGGTCTGTTATGAACATAGTCTGTTTTGAACGGGTCTGCTATGAATGGGTCTGCTTTGGGTGGTCTGTTATGAATGGTCTGTTTTGAATGGGTCTGTTTTGAACGGACACCCTTCAAAAAATAGCTTTACAATTGTGCATCATTACTACAACAAATGTTTTGGGAAAAACATGCCTGTTTCTTTTTTAAGTTTTCATTGCCCTCAAATTTTTTAAAGTCCCCCATGCCCTACCCCGCTCCGGGGTCCCGGAGACAGGTTGTCCGCTGCTTGCAGATGACTATTTGATTTCATAACAATGCAGAAGTAACATGCGTTTGAAATTCTTAGTGGCTGTGCGTCGTCAGCGGGAAATGATGGTAATCATCGCAAATCCGGAGAATGTGAAAAGTGCAGAGTGGCAAGATGTAGATAGTCTGGATATAAGTGAAAAGATAATTCCAGAAAAAAGTTGCACTGGTAGTGAAATGCCAGTTCACACCATAACTGAACATTTTTTCCTCTCCATGGGAAAATGCATGAAGCTAAGTAAACATTTAGGTGGGGGAAAGCTTGGCTTAAAATGTTACTACTTTCGTTTTCAACAGATACGGATAGCTGGAACCAGTGGTGGTATCCAACCGGCACAAAGCGGTTCTTGAAATTACGAGAAGTCAGCTAATCGATTGTTGAGTTGTATGTGTTATATCTTGCTTGACTTCAATTCGAAAATTGTTTCATGTGACTCAACAATTTCAGTGATTTCTTTGTTTTCTGTAGTAGGATGTTTCGTTTTATTTTGCTGACCAGTGAGTGTTTTCGTTAAGTGTCGCTGACTTATAACCATTCGGTAGTTGCAATAGTTTGTTGAAACGCCGTAGCCTCTGTGAAAAATATCAGCAGTTGTGGACCTCAAAAGTCCACTGTGATTGTTTCATTTTTGTGGTCTACGGTTCGGTGTTTACTGCGCACAGATCACAGCAAAAAAGTGAAGCCTCCCGTAAGTCATGCGCCGATCCCGAAGGAAACAGTTTTTAGAAAAATTCATTTTATCTTAGCCTATGCAGAAACCATCATTAAACGTTTCTCAAAAGGAGTTATTTACAATCCTGTGTTGCATTTGCACGGCATACTTGTTTTCTGTGCGGTATTGTGAAATTGTTCTTGCAGATAGACTACCCTGCAAAAAGTTCCTATGATTTTTTTTGCTTCAATATTGCAAAGCGACCACTACGGTAAATCCATGCACAGGACTATAACCGTAATCAGTGATTGCCAGCATTCGCACAACGTAATTCATTCGTTTCGGTCTCCAACAAAGTAGAAAACACTTTGCTGCTTAACTTTTGCTTCGCAATGTGTGCAGTATTTTCGACGTTTTACGAATAGAATGTTGTTTTGCCACAACGTGCACAAATCAAATCAGTAAGACAGATGAAATTTTTGTCTAGGCAGACACAAAATAGATGGAAATTTGTAGTTGCAAATGTAAGGGGGAGAGGGTTTGCAAATTGTGACGTTATATTTGAAGGGGGGTTAAATACTTGTGACGAAATGTGACAAGGGGGAGGGGTAGATCTTTACCCAAAATAGTGTGACGTCATTTATGGACAGCCCCAAACGCCAAAACCAGACATAATATAGCAGGGAACACAGCTGATACCTGGCGTAAAACATCTTCACAAAAACTAAAAACAAACCAAGATATTACAAAATAAACTATAAATCAAATCGTAAAAAATAAACCAAACGATTGCAAAATAAACCAGATTTGGTTTTGAAAAGACCAAAATGGCAACACTGATCCCGAGCGGTGGGGAACATTGCAGTATATCGAGAGAAATTAGACAAGTAGATTTTTAGTATATGATTTCGAAAGATCGTAATTTTTCCTCATACAACTATTTTTCCATACCAAGATTTTTGCACGGCCAGATTTTATTTCATTTGGATAATCCGGATCCGAAACCGGTTGAAAGGACAACGATATCCAATCCAAATCCAAAAAAATCCGAATATCCGACCAGATTGGATTCCAAAATCCGGATCCTGTACACCACTGGTGTGGAGATGAGCATGATTGATTCTATAGTTTTATTATGACGCTGACCGACGTTATTCAGGTGAGACATGTTTCATTTTTTAAATATATTTTTTAGTAGATCATAGTAAAATGTTGGTGTATTCAGGCATTGCAAAAAGTTTTTTTTTCAGCGTTGAACGAAGTAGCCAACATCAGTTTTTTTCTGTCTCAACGGCGTAGCTCACTAGTCTAAAAAATATATTTCAAAATTAAACGTGTCTCATCTGAATAACGTCGGGCTGCGTCATAATAAAACTATAGAATCTGTATTGGTGAAAATGTATTGACATTTTGACCATGTTGTTGTAGGTTGAAATACATCTGAACTGAGAATGAAAACTTGTGAAGTGATGGATTTGACAAAGAGTGGCAAGGTTATTCATTCTCTAAGCCTAGCATTAGCAGTTCTGGAAGTTCAGTTTGGAAAGAGTAAGAGTTTCAAATGAAAAAGGGGTTGGGGTGAACATTCATTGCACTGCTTTAAGAAATGATCCATTGGGCATAAAATTATCGTGGTGGTTCTGTCATGGTTAAACTAACGCACAATAGCTGTTGGGATTGCATGGATTCCACAAGGTGCACAAATGTAGGCTAGCATTCATTTGATTTAAACATCTCCATTAGAGTGTTGTGATAGGAAATCCCGAGCGGCATGTGCGCAAAGCTTCGCACCGCGGCAGCAAGCAACAATAGAGATCGTGCGTCACAATCTCTCTTATTATTGCGAGCTTGCGCCACACATATATATTTTTGTTCTTCACGTACATCCCGTTCGTGGTGAATCACACAATCAACGCAACACCACTGGAGAGGTTGCAACAAGAGAGTATGTGAGAATTGTGCACAACTATAACTTGCGCTACCATATAGAAAAATAACTGTGTACTTCTTGTCCAGATCTCTCATAAACTGATTTTGGTACACAGTTGTAACCATGGCATTCAAGACAAATTGTGTTGGCAGTGTCTATTTTGCCTCATGAGGCAACAGCACTGCTGGAGCTCTTTTACCTGTGGGCAAACACAGTTGTTTGAAATGGTCACATGACAAGTTCAAAACGCATGACCTTCTCACTTGATAACAACATCTGTAACGGCTTAGTCTAATGGACGAGTGTTGTCATGGTTTCAGTGCTGGCAAGCTACATCAGTGGCTTATTGTTTGTTTGCGTAAACTGAAGACTAACCCTAACTCTAATCCTAAACCCTGACCCTTATCTTGTGCGTATCGTACTTGTCACGTGACCACTTCAACCTTTATGTCTGACTAAAGGCAAAATAGCCACAACTTTGTGATATGAGGCAAAATAGACACTACCAAATATTTTCGCTAATGTGCAGCTGGGTGGGTGGTTTCGGATTTGGATTGGTTATCGGATCCATAATTACAAATTTTCAGATACGGATTGCATATGGAGTTTATGAAAAAGTTTCGGATCAAATCCGATTGCAAAATTTCCATATCCGTGCACCACTGGGAGATGACAGAGGCATAGGGTTGACCTTTTACGTCAAACGAACCTTTCTTGCCATCGCTAGACCTAATACATAATAAAATCATCCCACCGTCCAGGCCTCCGCAGGTGACGACCAGCTTGTGAAAAAAAGCGGTCAGAAACCGACTCAAGCCTGGACTCGTCTGGGTAAGAACCAGTAGGACTGCCTGCCCTTGATACGTCAGGCCAAGAAATATCAGTGTCTCGTGTCCCGCCCGGGGTTTCTAAATACTCATGGCTACGCAAAGTGACCTCACTGTCGCTACTTGATCGTTCTGAGGCGTCCCCCAGGTCAAGCTGGCCCGCAGCTATGACTCGATCTAACTTGTGTGGCTCCAGGCGCCCGTTTCGCCAAATCCACACCACAGTGCCACGTCTACGATAGACCTTAAAAACGGTCCAGTGTACTTAGGGTCTAACTTATGGCAGGAACCTTCCTTCACGAAGGTAAACGTATTCTGCTTTCGCCATTTTGCCCAACTCGTCCCTCCCCGGTCGTACCTGTCACGTTTTTGCCGGCTTGTCGCGTTCGGTTCGATCTACATATGCAGTGCTTTTTTCGAAAATATCGAAAAGCGGTTGTGCGGGGAGGCGCAAATTGATGTTAAAAGCCTTCATGGCAGCTGACATCTTGATATCCTGCTTTACAAACGTGTTCATCGTGACAATCATTTTCGGAAGTGCATCCACCCAATTATGTGCTTCGGGCTGCGCCCGCAATCGCTGTGCGACTATGCGGTGTGAAACTTCACAACAGCCATTGCCTGACAGCGAGTATGCTGAAGAAAAGTTATGCTTTATGCCCCAGCATTCACAGAAGGCTTGAAATTCACCTCCTTGAAATAGCGAGCCTTGATCTGAGACTAAAGTCGACATTACGCCGAAGTATTGTATCCAGTTGTGTTCTACTGCAGAAACAACTGCCTTAGTAGTCGTGACCAACAGAGGACACATTGTCATATAACGAGTCCACCTATCGACCAGCGTGAGCGCAGAAGACGTATCAAGGGTCTTTTCGGTCATGCCCAAAAGACACTAAGTCTATGTGCACGATAGCAAACTTTCTCTCTGGAACTTGAAAAGGTCGTAAAGCTAAGCGTGGTCGCCTGCTGTTTTCTTGGCAACAGATAGGACAACGTTTGTAAAATTGTTCAACGTCTGCAGGCAAAACCTTCCAAAAATATCTCTCCTTGCACAAGCGCTTAGTCTCCCTCTTGCCGGGGTGTGTTTGACAGTGCGCAAATTTAAAAGCTGATTTGCATTGCGAAGCGGGGTTCCATAGTTTAGCAGGTTGTTTCCTCGCATGGTATGTCCACAGCGGAATACCGGTGATAAGCTCTTTTTTTCAAAATGCAAGTTTTCATGCGAAAGTTCGTCTAGTTCGTGCATAGAATTGGCTTGTGCTTGCGCTAAATGCTCGAGCTGCAGTCTCTGACTGGTCAAAATATTTTGGTCGTGAGACAAGGTATAACCGATGAGGATGTTCCGCT
>Ga0210059_1010834_pt1 | contig 14030 bp, 7 predicted proteins | sample Ectturendosymbi2_FD_188042 | JGI IMG/M metagenome (GOLD analysis project Ga0210059, IMG submission 188042) | Ecteinascidia turbinata endosymbiont from Florida, USA - Sample 2 (SPAdes) (version 2) | ecosystem: Host-associated > Tunicates > Ascidians > Unclassified | place: Key West, Florida... | reverse complement strand
GAAGCAGTGTTGCCAACTGGTATATATATATACCAAATTTGAAAATTTTGATAGATTTTTAAAGTGCTTGGTATATAAATTTTTGATTTGATATAATATGAAAAATTTGGTGTATGTTTGGTAGATTTTTGTTGGTGGGCTTATTTAAGACTGTAAACCAAAATATTTGTTTTTTGCAAAGCGTAAACAAAGAAAACAGTGATGTTTTTGCTTAACATGGGATGGGAGTACGCATGCACTTTTGCTGAATGGAGAACAAGGCTAGAAAAAAGCTGGAAGGTTCTAAAAAAACTGAACGTTGTGCAGTGGCGTAGCCAGCCCCATAATTTTTCGGGGAGCCAAAAAATTTGATTTTAGGTGAGCAACAATATTTTTGTTTGGGACGCCGATTTTCAAAGCATAAAATGACTATATATGCTAAAAATTCAGGGGGCCCAAACCCCTGCCCCCTGGTTACGCCTATGACGTAGCTAATGGTTTGCACTTTAGTCAGTCAAATTTGCCAATGCATCCTAAAGTTAGAAAGCTGCATGTGAGAGCGGCAGAAGATCTGGAGAAAATTGACTGATAGTGTTTGTATGGTTTGCAAATCAGGATTCTGCTGATGCTGTACATCTCTTCTGCAAACTGCGAAAAAATAAAATTAGAAACCGCAAAGCGGAAATAATGCGGTGGAAAGCAAAAGAAATGAAAATGCAATTGCAGGTGTTGCATGGTTGAATATTCCAGTGGTTAATAAATCTGCCGCTGCTGAAGTTAAGAAAGTAGAAAGTGAGGTTGCAGCTGCTTTATGATGTCACTCCACATCAGCAACTGTTGATCATTTAAGTGAAGCAGTAAAAGCATGGAAAACGCAGCATCACATTTTAAGTTTTATGGTACAGGTAGATTTGGTATATATTTGGTATATTTTTAGACTACATTTGGTATATATGTCGGAAGAAGAGTTGGCAACACTGGTTAGAAGCCATTTTGTATGCTTTGAGAAGGCAGGATAACTTTCAGTTAGTTTTGAGTCATTTTATGCTGAAAGTAAGCTAGAACTTGGCTTCATGCAGAGAAAAAATTGCCAAGCTCAAGCCTTCGGTCACTCGTCAGGTTATTTTATTGATGGTTTTGAATTTGTCCCGGTTTAAGCCTAAGAAAGTATGTCTAAATATAGATATAGTAGAGAGATAAAAAGAATAAACAAGTTCTATGAGAGAAATAGCTAGTGTTTGGTGGTTTTTCCATTAATAGTAGTTTTGATGGTTACTTCAATGAACAGCACATTGCAGGTGGAAATAAACTGGCCAACAGAAATTCGAACTTCAGCTAGTTGCAATGTGAAAAGCTGTTCAAGAAAAAACGGATTTGTTGTTGGAAACAAGGAACGGATTCTTGCCTGAATAACGCTTGGATTTATGTTTCGGTATCTTCTTCAAATTAAAAATCACATTTTCAATGCCTACATATGATGGATCCTGCAATTGGAATAGAAGTCAAACTACAAAACAACTTTGTGTTTCTCTTCAAAAAGTGACATCATAACATCGTGTAGTTTTATCATAAAGTTTTGTGAAAAAAACATCTCAGTCCTGTAATTAAACCGTTTGGGACATGATACATGAAAACAGAGCAGTTTTGAGTGTGAAAGCAAACATTCTACACAAGAGTGAGAAGCGTTAGAGACGGTTGAAGGGGCAATACATAGGCGGATCCAGGGGGGCTAAGGGGCTGAATCCCCCCAGATATGTTTTTGATCGATGGCTCCCGTCACGTAAAAATCGGAAAGTTAAAAATCGGAAAGTTTTCCGACAATAAACAAATTTTCAACTCCGAAATCGTGAACGTCTATTCCATGCACATCTGCAATTTTCGAACACAATACGTTGCGGGTACAGATTGCCAACGAAGGTTACTGGCAGCATTTCGGGTTTTGTCATGTATTTTTGTGTCACTTTTATGCCTACCCCACGCGTTTTTCGGCGTGCATTTGCTAATAATAAAACATTCCGACATCCAACAAGTTACTTCTTCAAGGTTAGATAAGTTTGAGAATATTTCTGAATTGTTGTGAAGGCCGCTTCTGTTCCCGAAACGTCCCAGTCAGCCTGGGTAATGGGGAGAATGCGATTTGGCCAAAATGTCTATTGGCATTAAACGTTTTTGTTACAAAAGTTACCTGAGCAGTTGTGTCTTCACTGCTATGCAGTCAGTACACATCTGGATGAATTTGCCCTGAGCTCTCCCCTAATAAAAGTCCTGTATCCACCTATGCAATCAATTGGGAGTGAGGTGAGGATTACTAAACTATGGATCTTTGGTTTGAGGTTGCGTGTGATTTTATATGTTGTTCCGTCAATCTTCGATGACAACTGTTATCATTTTGTGGTCAGCTGATTCCTGCGTAATCAAAGATCATTGCACTTAAGCATTTTATTGCTTTTACTGAGTTATAACTGTTTGGCAATTGTTGTTGTAATGGTTTTTTTACTTACGGGAAAACAAAGGGTTTTGGTGAGGGAGGTGACAGTTTGCGTGCAAAGTACAAACAAACAGAGTCATACGGTATTTGAAAGCCAATTCAAGTATTTCCCTTCCAGTCCCACACAGCCCTTCAATCATTCCGCTTCATCTTGCAAACTGAAACGGCTGCCGAGGATGCTTCAAACAGCTGTGGGCAGCCATTTTGTCACGGGCTTGCAATGTTAGCAAGTAGTTGCAGTTTCATTTTCAAATTTAACCTAAAACAGCCAAATGTCAAGCGTACCGCCTGCAACCACTTGTAACAGGTAACTCCATCGATACGTGCTGCTTGAGATTGAAACGCACTAGGATTTTGCATAGTTCTTGAAACTTTCAACTTAATTTACTTCGCATTTTATTAACATTTTGGTCAGGTCGGTTTCATGATAGATACGACAAAAGGCGAACAACCCACAGTGACAAAGTCCAGATGAGAGAACCAATGAGAATGAAGCAACATCGCGCATGTCCACTATTCTTACACAGCTGACCACATTACCATAGTTGAGCAAATAGTTGCTGAAGAGTGTTGCTTAGCACACCGGTGAAGCAGTTTACACAGAATACATCAATTCTGACCACATGAAAAATGATTTGCTTGGCCTTTGTTTGCACTCTCAATTTATTTTACGGTAGCTCATTACTATATAACATTTTCCATTTATGTATGCACTCCCCAGTGACACATTTAATTTTTGTTCAAAATTCTTGGTTTGTTAAAGAAAATTTTATTTGGAAATTACCTTAATCCAATGTTTGATGAAGTCAGTATAATAGAGTTTCTAAATGACGTTAAAGTAAGTTGACTTGGGACACATCTTTCAAGTTTGTTTAGCGAGCGTATTGATGTTTTCAAAGCTCTTGCGTTTATGTTACCGAAACTTTGTGTTTTCAGTGATTTTTAGTGACCTCTATTGACAGACGTGACACAGCAATTACTTCAACTGTGCTTTGGTCCGTATCAAACGCACTAATCTTTGTTGCATCTTGTTGTACATTGTTTACTTGGCAGTCAACTGAGCAACTGAATGAAACTTCAGCACATACATTTTACATACAGTGCTTTACAATGTGCATACAAAGCACATATTTGCGTCTATTGCCTGCTGATCGTCGTCTGTGTAACTAAATTCTGCACTGCGAGCACTCTCCACGTCCATCCAGCACTGAAACATCAACAGCAGTGTGCAGTCAAAAGTTGCAATGTACAGCAGATACGGGCAATGCTTTTTTCATTTGCTCGCATTTGATTCACTTTTCACAGATGCCATACTTTTCGGTTTCAACGCTGTTACCTTCCAATTATGAATGCACCTGTGCATAAATCAGTTGTCATTTTTCTGCACTAAAGTAAAGGTAACTCGTGTATGTGAAATATGCATGAAGCGAGATGAAACTCCATTCTTTTGTGTTGTTTCAAAGGCGTAAGCAAGGGGGGGTTGGGGTTAAAACCCCGCCCTTGAGCTTGATATTTTACAAAAACTTTATTATAAGGGAATTTATAGGGCTTGATATTTACACAAATAAGGGGAGTGCGTGTAGAAGAATATGCCTATTATGTCAAGAAACTTCGCTTGAAAACACGAATATCACGTCAAACTGTGACGTCACAAAACGCGCACACCAAATACAAATGACCACCATATGCCACTGAATGAAACACCTTCATGAAAATTTTCTGCGTACGCCACTGTCTTGTTTCATCATAAGAACAACTAATGTTATATATGAAGGCTCACAGAAGTCTTCCACAAAAACCTGGCCACAGTTTTTAAAACAGGAATATTAATTTCGCTCAAACGAGCATCGTCAGTTTCACAAAATAAAAGGTACAAACGTAAACTCTGCAAAGTCAGTGGAACAAAATAATAAGTCAGTGAATTAAAATAGTAAGTCACTGAAAAACCAAAGAGTAACAAATCAGTATGCTATCACGCCAAGTGTTCAAAACGTTTACCTCACTGCACACTGCCAAATACCGAACTATCACCAGCGATGAAGTGCAGTAAGGTATCAACGTCAGGAATCGGGAAGCAGGTTACATCTGTGCAGCAATAAGATAAGGAAATACCAAAGTCGCAATGCAGAGCGAGAAATCACGTATCAGGAAAAAAGGCAATGACCAAAAACGCAACTACTTAGTATGGGGCAAAATCATCTTTTTAGTATTAATTTCCGCGCCGATTTTGTGAAACCATTTGAGTTGTTCTACAAAGGCAACTTTAACACATTGCGAAATGGGTGGTTTTTCTGTCAAATTGTGGTCTGTCAAAGCTCCCGTTTTGTGACCACAGAGCGATAAACCTCGCACAGAACCGTCTTTGCTTCACCAATCCGTGCATCAATCTTGTTCCGCATTCCGTCACTCGTGAATACCACCCCTAGGTACCGGAGGTGAGCGGATATTGATTTTTTAACTCCTGATCCATATCCGAAAAAATTTTGCATATCCATATCCAGTCGTTTCCAAACGTTTCAGAAATTCAGCATCCGATATCCATCCGTAGTCGAATACAACACTGACTCAATACAAAACGAAAACGCCCTGTCGTTTTTGTGACTCAATCCATAACTATAATGTCACATGTGCATTCACAATCAGAATTAAAGCATGAAAAACAGCAAACAACAATCACCTTTATCCGCAGAACAATGCACATATCTGGGCAGTGTTCTTACATCAATTTGCGATCTGTCTGATGAGAGTCAGCGCCGAACCAACCTATAGCCTCTTCTTTGTTTGGCCATCTTGCCGAGCTGATTTTCACTAACCACAACCTAACGGTCTGCACGAAAATGGCTTTTTACAGTGTTATTTGCATTTTTATCCTCCTGTGTTGTCGTGACCGGTGGACATCAACACCACATCAGATGTCTAGAATCTTGTCATATTCGTTGCCTGCAGAGAATTGTCAATCTCTACTGGTTCCCGAACACGAAAACGTAACGTCGGACTGGCTCCACATTCTTGGAAAATATAATTTTACGACGGTAACTCAGATGGCTCGGCCAGCTTACAAGAATGCCAAACAGTAAAGTGCCCAAGAAGTTGCATTAACGTGAGTATCACGATGGACCACGACCTACTGGTGAGCAAAGGAAGCTATGAAAAAAATAGGGTATATTAGGGATCTTTGGGCCACAATTTAAATTTTGCTTAATGGAATCCTTGTTGCTTGTCGCAAGTGGCCCAAAGTTGGTTTTTGAAGAGTGAAAATAGTTCCCTTTAATTTAGTACCAAAATGGAACCAAAATACACCTTAACGCCTGAATGACTGCATTTTAAAAATTGTTGAAAATGTGGTTCAAAAAGGTCCCTACTCTAAGGGTCCAATGGCCAGTAGCATACGGTCCCTTGAGTCACGTTTTTTCAGGTAATTTCACGACAATAATTGCAGAAGGCAATGAAGTTTTTGTTATTTGCAACGAGAAATGAAACATTTGCTTGTTTATTATAAAGAACAGAAACAATACTTTGTATTTTTGCAACAAAGAAATGAAATGCAGTGAAAACACAACCAATGACCACAAATCGTTGGTTGCCATATATTCGCCCGAGAAGAACGCCCCAGCGCAGCGACAGGGGCGGGCATTACTGTGAGGTCTTATCAGTATTCGTTTCAAACCCACGACTCTACGTGGGAACGCGAACGGACTACCTCTTTTGCCTATGAGTGCTGACGAAGACTTCAATGATCTACAAGCTAGAGAGAATGCTGACTCCTTGCAAGAAGCCGTGGAGGGTTACCACTGGCGCCCGCAGTCTTAACAGAAAAAAGCATTGCAACCAGGCCCGTAACCAGCTTGGAACGCAAAGTGTGGCGAAGAGTTTTCTGAGAGGGCCCCAAATTTTTTAAACTATGTCCTATAATTTTAAATTATGTCCAACACATTTTACAGGGGGGCGAAAAATATATTAGGGGGCTAATCCCCTCTGGTAACGGACCTGATTGCAAGATAAGATTTTGAAAGTGGTAGCAAGTTGTATCTCTAGCGGAAATTAGCGTTGGACATCAGATTCAGCCCATGATGTTTTTAATCTGTTTTTGCGTCACAGAGATTCGATACAGGATGATGTTATTCTCCTTCAGCGTGAGGGTAATTCCCGTGTGGTTATTCCCGAGGTTAATTCCCGTGTGGTTATTCCAAAACTAGTGCTCAACATAGGCGTCGGAAAGATTTTTTTCAAGGAGGGACCAATAATGGATTTTTTCAGGGGACTTAAAGTGGTTAAATTTCATTTTGCCCGCTCACAATTAAGAAAGCAACCTTCTTTGCTAAAATTTAAATTGAAAATTGTCAAATTTTAAAATGCAAGGAGGTGTCAAGGCCACCCTTTCGACGCACATGCTGCAAAATAGAGACTGGTCCTGTTGCATCAAAGGTCATTGGCATTGCAAGAATGAAACGGATGGCTCGTGTTGATGTGTGGTTACCCTGCATCGATAAGGACATTGAAAACATCGTCAAGTCATGTGGCCCGTGTCGTTGTGAGGTCACAGCTTCTGATCTGGAACACGTGAGTAGGCCGAGACTAAGGAAGCCTTGGGAATGGTTGCATTTGGATTATGCAGGGCTTTTTCTGGATAAGATGTGCTTAATTTGTGTAGACAAAAAACTCTTTCTAGTGCACGAGAAGTTTTGAAATGGGATGATGGACGCATTTATTTCACGCAATTATCTAGGTATGTTCATGAACATAAATAGGAACTAAAAAGGCATAGGTTCAAAACTTCTCAAATTTTTCTTTTCATAAATTTTTCAATCTGCAGATATTATCCCTCGGTAAATCACTTATTACAGTGCAGTCCTCTCATTGCGCTTGTTAAAGTAAAAGTAGCAATATTTAATCTTTCTATGCTAAAGCAATAAAATACGTTGTCACTTTTGCAGCGAAAGATTTATGTCAACTTTAAGCATTTAAGTTCTTATATATGTTTTCTGAACAGCATTGTAAGCGAAATACTGTATTGTGAAACAAGCACACCACAAACTTGCTTGAAATATTTCAACCTCTTTCGACGTAAAATGGTTTCGAAGTAAGTTGCGGAAATTCATATATAATCAAACTCGATAAAGGTTTCTGCAAAACTTGCAAATCACTAACGTTTAGGAATAAATGGCAATTTCGGAAGCTACTGAAACTTGTAAGCAGAACTCCGAACGTGATAGAAAGATTTTAGAAGATATTAATGCGTTGTAGTGTGTAATCTGGACCAAAGGTGTGGCTGGTTATAATGACTTTGATCTGGACCAAGTCCTCGTTTTCTGTAAAAATCGAACAATCGGATGTCGGTAGGTCAACAGCTTGATATGAGAATTCAGTAACTTTTTCTTTGTTCGTTTTCGAGTTTGCGCTGGGTGGAGGTGCAGGATGTTAAGATGATAGATTTTTTGATTAACAGGAGTTTTATTGCCAGTTTTTTCGTACTTTTTTTCGAACCCTTCAGTTATCTGTTGCAGCATTGATCTTAACATCAAATTTTGTCTGACTGGCTGCGGTAGGAAAATTTTGAAGTTAGTTTGTGAATGCAGTGTGTAATTTGGACCAACCTTGGTGGCGGTTTGTGCAATATGGACCAGTGTTACAAATGACAATACTTGTATAAAGTACTTGAAAGGTATTTTATAGGCTATCAATTCTTTGCCCAAACAATTAACAAGCAAGGTAACTAAAAAACAGATTTGTCGGTGGTTTCAAGCCCCATTCGGACATTCTGAATTTGTTCAGATATTAACTAAAAATGTTTGGTCTGTCACTGATGGTGTTTTCACTTGATACACTAGGAATCACTGCTGTGGGAAAAGTGGCAGTCTGGAACGTGCATGGAAATGTTTACCACGGAAATTATGAAAACGTTCGTTGTTTCTTCCGGATTTGTGGTAGGTTTTCGTAATTATTATCATGGCAAGTCTAGGGCCGTACGGAAGTGCAGATTGCTTGGCCCCGTGAGTGCGCGTCTTTAAGTGCCTTGCCTAAGCGCACAGCAACGATAACACAGGCAGGAGTCAGGAGTCAGACCTTTCGAACCGTCGTGTTTAACCATCGCGTTGCGCCATCGAAGTCGCGTACATATTTGCATCAGTAAAGGCAACTACCGTAAAGTTTCTTGTCTGGGAAAACACAACACGCAAGGAACTTCACCCCTTGAGTTAACAAGCAAGGTAACTACAGAATTTGCGTATAGCGGTACCTCTAGGGCAGTGTTTTTATAAGGTTGTAAAAGGGTGGTGGAGTTTTAGGGTGTCAACACCATTTTCCCCTCTATGTCCGATACTTTTTAACCGATTTTCATAAAAATTCAAGTTTCCGTCCAAAAATGCTTAATTATTTGAATACTACATTCACTCTTGGCAAACAAACTAAAGAAAATTTCATAAATAGAAAGTTTCAATGTAGGCCTACGTATTCATTCACTCGTGTTCGTTCCCGCTTTTCCTTTGGGGAGAGTCGTTGGGGCAGCAGCCCTAGGAGGACCCGAAATACCTCACGATCAACAGAAATCTCACATAGTTCTGCTGGCTCCACACCAAGACGAGACCAAGCAAGTTCGGAGATGTAGTCACGCCACCTTGGACGGCCTCTGGGTCACTTTGCCGTAGGTGTGGACTGCAGTCCGAAGGACGTACTTCGCCATTCTTTCCCGGGACATTCTGGAAACATGGCCGAACCAACACAGCTGGGATCTCTCCATTCGGAGAAGTGGCTTGACATACCGGGCTTTACCGATATCAGACATGTGCTCTTTGTCACGAAGTGTCGCACCGAGAACCCTTCGCAAATATCCCATCTCTGCCGTTTGTTCTTTTGACAGTATTCTTTCAGTCGTCACCTAAGATTGCTGGCCATATGTGAGGACCGGAACAAAGACCGATTTAAAAACTGAAAACTTGGCGTTCTTTGAAAGCTCCCGTTTCGTCATCACGGAGCAATCAAGCTCACACAGAACTGCGTTTGTTTTACCAATGATCTGTGTTTCAATCTCTTTGTTCCGACTCCCGTCATTCGTGAACACCACCCCGATATCCTTGAACGTCTCCACCCACTGCAGTGTGTTTCCGCTCAATTGTAGAATACACTTCCTTGGGCGTCTTGAGAGACAATACCTCAATATTTTTAGCGCTGATTTTTGTTCCTGCTTGGTCGCACGCAGCAGAAAACCGATCAAATGTGCGTTAAAGACCCTGTTGAGAAGATCCACGCATGCAGAACCAATTCTTCCGCAAAAAGCAAATGATGCATCGGCATCCTGCAGTTCCAACAGTGACACCCTCGTCGACGCGTCTGTGACTATCTATACCAGGGGTCACCAACGTTTTTGAAACTGGTAGCGACTTCTTGGTACAGATTCATGCGAAGGGCTACCAGCCTCATACAAGCACTTCTGAAATAAAATTTTGCTCAACTTATCTTTAATTATGTTGTCATTAAAAACAAATAAAAATTAAATGTATTCATCAAAGTGAAGACACTGATCATGTTTATGCTGTTGCCAGAACAGGCACGAGGGCGACCCAGGTGGTCCGTGCGGGTGACCTGACGCCCGCGGGCACCATGTTGATGACGTCTGGTCTGTACAATTCATATACAAGGGCTCTCCAAATTTTGTGGAGAGGACAACATAAGCTGTTGCACAACAGTTCGAGGGCCAGAGTTCTTTTGTAATGTCATTTTTTCGGGATATGTTACATTTTACCAAAGCAACGCATTTTTCGTAAATATATTATTTTTTCTTATAATAAATACTACGGCCAAAGCAAACGAAACAACTGACATCTTGCATATCATTTTTTCATTCTTTCAAAAATATTATTTTTTCATTCTTGTGTTTTGTGACCGGGTGAAATGGCTTCGCAGATCGGATTTGGCCTGCGGGCCGTAGTGTCTAGAACCCTGATGTAAACTATGTAGAGGAGTTGTGACAGCACACACCATTATTGGAGTCCAACACCAATGCTGAACGGTTGTGATTTAACTCTGTCAACACGGACACAATCTTCTGAGCAGGAACACAGTTATTTGACGGCCAGTAACAGACGGCCGTCAACATCGTACACCCACAACACCACCAAACTTTTCACAAGGAACCCGGCCTATATTTTCCAGGGGTCGACAAAACATGTGTAAACAGCGTGAGTCTCCCCAGGACACGGAAGTGCGAAACCTTGCAAAACTTCAAGTGTAGAGTCACCTTGCAAAACTTCAGGTCTCCCGCAAAGAAGTGGAAGGTAGATCATAAAAATGTGATTCACAGTAAATCAAAACAGCTTCACTTTAACTTGGCGTTAAATGAATGTGATCTCAAAAGAAGGTGGACTCAAATGAAAAAAACGCATGTGAATATGGTCTCAAATGAGCACGTAACAAAAGAACGTGGTATCAGATGAACGTGGTCTCAAATGAATAGGTCTAATTCAAAGGCAACACCTCTACAGATTGGATCCCAAGAGTACCAAATCAACCATCATCCAAATGCAAAAAACACTGCAAACAATTTGTAGAGCTTGCTAGATGCGAAAGGGTTATGACAACCCAGGCAGAGTTTCATTTTAGCTGGGTTTATACTTTCTCTGCCACGCCCAGATCCTTGCGGATCTGAGCAACCATCCACCGAGAGAGACCGGTTGCGACCCAGCACCCCCTGCGCAACTGTGTTGATCATCCAGCAGCTCCTTCCCATATATATGCACCACCACGAGTTGAAACTGGACATTAACAAAGCTAATTTAACTGTTGAGGGGCATCGACTAGATAACCTTCCGGTTCCTTCAATGCCCTGGCGTCCTTGCACTGATTTGTGTTTTTCCTAGCTGAATATTAATTATCGCCAAATAAAATCAACTCAACTCAACTCTAAAATGAATGTTTACTCAAATGAACGTGGTCTCAAGTGAACGTGGTTTCAAATCAATTGACCTCAACAGACATGGAATTTGAATCAGCGAAACACTGCCGCAAGCAGCTGACATTTTCGTAGGGAAAATATTTGCAACTGGTCGCTCGCCAAAAGAGTTTGGTGCTTTCAAAATGTTTTGAAAATTGTAGGGAGGGCAGTTGCTCGGTTACCACGTGGTTCCAGGCCTGTGAAGAAACACACGTGACTTAAGAACAAATATAAGGCTGGCAACTAAAAGTGTATTGGGCAACAATCATCGGTACGTACAGTCAGTGGCCTAGCGAGGCTACGTGCCGCCCGGAACCGACCATGTAAGTGCCCCCCTTTCAACCCCTCAAATTTGCTTACAAGAATTTAAAATGAAAAAAGAACATGTTCCGTGTATATTAAAGATATGAAAAACAATCGAGCACTCACAAACTAAAATTGGTTTATTTATGAGACTTGATTTTTCAGAATTTCACCATCTTTTTCATCATTACTCTTCCTGTTTTTCTGTTTTTTGTGCATGTGCACTAGTTGTCGCAAATACGAAGATGTACAGTCGGTGGGCCGCGGAGCCTGTGTCTGTTTATTATTGGGCCGTATTATTGAAAAAGTTGAGAAAGGCTGGTTTAATCGTTCTAAAATAGGTTAGTGAAGAGAAGTGATGTTGGCACCCCTACTTTACAAAAGTAAACATGTATTTTGTTAGTATCCATGCTAAACAAACTATGTATTGCGCATAGCACTGTAGCAGGCTAAAAAGTAGAGGTAATACCTCAGTCATGTAAAGAATGTTTCATTGTTTACTTCACGTTTTAATATTGCTGTAATTCTCTCAGAATAAATAAAAGGCTTTCAAACGTCAACTCTGTTGGCATTTGCGCGGAGTCCTTTTTAAGGTGCGGGACCCATTTGGACAAAATAGATCAAATAGGCTTAAAACTGGCTCTGGTTGAGAAACGTTGGCTTGCAGTCATCATCATGACCTGCAAACCTGGTCTAGCTTTTGCATTGTATTGTGTGTAACGTCTTCACTCCCACACACAAGGCGCTAGACTTTAAATATGCATCGCAGTAACAAGGTACACATAAATACATGACGACACGAGGATATATACGTGGCGGTAGTAGAGTGTTTAAGCTAGATGGCGCTAATACATTTACTTTGATGAAACACAAGCTTTTAAGGCACACGCATGAATGACGCCATCATGATTATTATAATGTAGCACTGCGATGACTTCCAAGTACATCGATTTATTAAATGCATGAGGGAGTGGGAAGCTGTGAAGGACCAAGGGCCATTTAGGTTGCTGACCTCCCAAATGTTGGATCGGGCTTCTCCCAATTACTCGTGGATAATGGTAGCCTTTTCCTTGCATTCGCTCTTTAACAAACGAACATCAATTTCGAAAACTGATGTATCACCAAACACTGCCAGTTACGCTCTGTTTAACCGCATGGTTTGACTACGGCACCCGTCATCGCGTACGTGGTGTTATCGCCAGAGAAAGGGGCTTTTGTTGAGCGGTTACCAAACGCAGGTTTACTTAGCAATGACTGGTTTGTGAAGCTCTAGAAAGGCCAGCTTTTCAACTTCTCAAATTTAGTGCTCATTGTAACTAGCCACAATGCGTGTGTGCTTCTTTCTGTACTACATTTGCTCGTAAGGTCTGTCTTACAGTTACAGGACTGAAGATGCGTTGGAAAACGTGAAACTAGTTTCCCTTTGAAATAAACTGCGTTTGATTAACTTGCCGCCATCTTTCTGGCTTATAACTATGAAAAATAGATATGCTTGCAAGTTTTAATCATCGCAGAAGTATGAAAGCAGGCAGAATCCTCAGAAGCTTGCAGCAAAGCTAAAGTTTGTTTGTTGTCAAACACTGCTAGGTGAGACGTCTGTCTTTTTAATGCTCAGCAGTGATTACAACTTCATAAGTTCGACAGTAATCGCACCGAACAACTTTATTTAGTACAGTTTGACAGTTTGACAGTTTTATTGATTTCAGCCGCAAGGCCCACAAGACATGGCAAGCTCACACATAAAACAAAGTAAAACACTTGCGTAACTTCAACACACTAGAGGCAATTATACACGCCCCAACACACACGAGACGAGGCCATCGGCGACGTGGATAGAAACAGGCATTTCAACAATCTAGAGTCGTACTTATTCATAAAACAAAAAAGAAACCAAGTGAAACCTTGCGGCCGGGACACCGAAAAAATTTGCGGTTATCGAGTCGAAGTGCCCCAGCATAGCGAAGCATCTCAGGGATTGCCAAAAGTATAAATGAAGACAATTGCGTAAAACAGTGAAGCAGACCTGAGATAAAGATCATGGAAGTATTTCAGTTGCCATACCACTAAATGCCAAGCGCTACGTTCTAGACCATACAATCATTTCGAAACAGATGCCAAACGTATGCGTAAGGGATAGGACTGATGAAGTGATATTATTTTTATTGAAACTTTAACTAAATGCATAATGTAATATAGTTATTTCAGACATTCATCCATATTGCAACAACAAAAATGATCGGTATTGATTACTAAAAGCTATATGAGATTTATCTTTGAGTTGTTGATCTACATTTGCCCAATGTGTAGCTCCTCGATTAGAAATTGTTTTTTTGC
>Ga0210059_1010833_pt1 | contig 14032 bp, 12 predicted proteins | sample Ectturendosymbi2_FD_188042 | JGI IMG/M metagenome (GOLD analysis project Ga0210059, IMG submission 188042) | Ecteinascidia turbinata endosymbiont from Florida, USA - Sample 2 (SPAdes) (version 2) | ecosystem: Host-associated > Tunicates > Ascidians > Unclassified | place: Key West, Florida... | reverse complement strand
TAAAAGAGCCAAAACAGAACTAAACATCATAATTGTGATTATAAAATTTTGTTTGGTGTTCCCCAAAATTTTTTTATTGCATAAAGTGGTCCGTGATGCAAAAAAGGTTGAAAAACACTGGTCTAAATAACCACCAATCTCTATTTCCCCAGTATTGTCAAAGTTATTTGAAAAAGTTCTTAATCACAAAATCTATCCCTATTTGACCGAATACAGTCCAGTTCATAATAGACAATACAGCTTGAGAGAAAATCATCCAACTTAGTTAGCTATTACAACTACTCATGATGAACTACTAAAAAATTTGACAATAAATTAATAACATGTTCCTTAATTCTAGACCTATCAAAAGCATTTGATTGCTGTGACCACGAAATTTTACTCAGGATAAACTCTATCACTATGGTTTAAGAGGTGTTTTGCACAAACTTTTCTCAATTTTTTTGCATATTAGAATGCAGTGCACCAAAATAGGGACATTTAAATCACTATGCAAAAGGACATCCTTTGGTTCCCCTCAGGGTAGTGCTATGTCGCTTTTACTTTTCCTTATATACAGTACATTAATGACATCACTCAACCTTCGTCTTTTCATACTACTATATTTGCTGGTGATATTGTTGCGATCAAAAAGCGTGAGTGGCAAGTGCACAAATCTTCACACTATGGCAGCAAGCAACAATAAAGATTACCCAACAAAATCACTCTTAATATTGCTTGTTCGTGCCACATATATATATGGGTGTTGTTCTTCGCGCACATCCTGTTCGTGGTGAATTGCACATTCAACGCAACGGAGAGGTTGCAACAATATTAATCTTCATATGTCAAACTCCCATTTTAATGTTCTTCAAACAACTGTCAACCTTGAACTATTTAAAATTGACCACAGGCTTAGAGCCACCAAACTTTTTTCTTGACTACAATTAGACTAACTTTGTGTTATTAAAATCTCAAAAACACAATCCTACCTTATTCAAAGTTATTATAAATAACTATCACATTACCCCCAAAGATAGCCTGAAGTACTAGATATTCTTCTTGACAATAAGCTAAGCTGGAAACCATGTAAAAAAGGTGAAAACTCAACTATCAGGAGTTAGTGGAGTTTTATCTAAACCAGTGCTCTTCAACCTTTTTGTCATTGTGGAACCCCTGTTATACTTTCGCATTTGCCTTGGAAATCTCATTGAAAAAAAAACGAATTACTTGTAAAAATATCAAATATTTTGTTATTAGACACTTCAACAAATTAACACTTATTACAGAAGTTAAGGAGCAAGAAATTTAATGACTCTGTTGTTCTTGATTTTCTGTAATTAATCTGCTACATTCAGATTTTGGCCGTCCAGAAAAAAGAACCCATATCTCAAATATATGTCGTCCCATTTTCTAACTGAAGCAATTGAATTACATTTGGTCCGCTTCGGATTAGGTGCCTCGTTTACATTTGAGCTACATTGCTTATTACCGTTCACACCTTCTGTGCTGTTACTATTTTGCTTCACAAAAGAAAATGTTATTTTCTTTCATCTGGCTCATAGTAAAAAGTAGGGTTTCACACTGTTTTTACTATATTCCCATAAAGGTTGAACAGCAGCTCTAGTCTGTGACTCAATCTGCTCTTTACTAGACTCGGGCTAAGTCTATTTTTTACCAGTGTTGCTAGTCTTTTATAAAGAAAATCCCCAGAATTTACGTTAAAAAAAGACCAGACATGCAAAAATGTTTAAAAAAAGTTAAAACCAAATTTGAAATGTATGCTACCGGTACTTATTCATACAAAATTAAGGTAGTCTTCTACTGCAGATAACTTATTTTAAACATGTTGTATGTTTAGAGTTTTGTAATTTTTTGGTTTGTTTTTAAAGGTAAATTTAAGTGTTTTTTTCATAACAGAGTAGCAACACTGATGCAGTAGTGATTGTTAAGTGAGTGTTTGTTGAAAGGATCACGAAGTCAGGTCTAGTGAAGAATACAATCTACCCAGCTTGAGGAAAAAAGACGTCACTGCTGACGTCAAAGTGATAGTGACAGATTGTCCTCAGCAGCTGCATTTCTAAGTTGGAGCTGCCATTAAACTACAAAAAAAGACAGTCAATTAAATTTTCCATGTTTATTGGTTTAATTTTATAGTAAGTTGTTGTCAAAATTCAATGGAGTAAAGCAGCAAGTTCATTATTGTATTTATAAATGCAAATTGTTTATTTGTAGCAGCAACTGATATCTAATGCTTGTGTGATTTTGGTGTGACCATGAGTTGTGAAGATAGCTTTGTTCAGTGTGAGCTTTTTATTAATTTTCTTTAAGGTTAACTTGGACAATTATTATGACCAATTATGTGGTCACTTCAATGCTAAATTTAGCATATAGTTTTTTGCTTTTGATAGCTGCAGAACAACCGGAAAAATATATTAGTAATGATTTACATTCAATTATGCTTGGCTGGCATAACTGTTTTTTTAACAGTTTTGGTTTGGTCATATAGAAAACGTCCTGCAAAGTTTCCACCAGGACCTTATGGTGTACCATTGCTTGGTATTTTACCCTTTTTAAGAAAACACCCATGTGTCATGTACAAAAAATGGAGCTTGCAAAAGTATGGACCTACTATGTCTATCAAACTTGGAACCCAACACATTGTCACATTAAACACTTTTGATATCATTAATAAGGTATGTTGTTCTTTACATCTGTTGTTATGTCTTAGCTACTTTTTGCCATTCCTCAATATATCATTTAATTGTAATATTACTTCATACATAACCTATTTGAATTGGTAATACTGAGTCCAAGGTGAGGAACATACGCCCTCAAAAATATTTTACTTAGGCTTGCAGTTACGTCAGTATTTCATGTTGTGTAAGAAACCAAAGCCTTGTGATGTGTATAAATCTAACCTACTCATTAGTTGTTCATTATAAGCATGCTACATTTTATTTAGGTTTGAACCTTGTTTTATGACATTCTGAAGCAGAGCAGACATTATCGCCTTATCAAAGAAAAGCCTTTTGGTTACCTCATTAGATACAAATAGAAAACTGGGGTACTAAATTGTTAATAAAACACTGTTTGTTTTTAACCCATGTTAATAAATTTTCCATGGCCTGCTCAAAATATTTTATAATGCAAATGGTACTTCTCAGCAAAAAGATTTCCTATCCATCAGTTAATCAAATAATCTGGACTAAATTTTAGTAGATAGTTACGAGTATAGCAAAATGTGCATAATTTGTGGCAAGTTTGGTAATATCAATACCAGAAAGCATAGCTCTTTCTATGCTGATAGTAGCTACACTAATTTTGCTAATGCACAGTACATCTTTCAGATTTTAAATACTAGGGTAACCTTGGATATATTGAAGCACACTTGGTTTATCACGAAAATTGCAATGCACACAAATTCTCGAGCTTTTTGCCAAAAAAATTAGCGTTGTGAATATTAACTCAAGCAAATGAGACCCAACCAGGTAAAACTTTAAAAATAGTTAAGAAATTTGAAGTAAATGCAAAAATAATATCACTATTTCCTCATTGAAATCACTAGCCTTTTTGATGACTCCACCAGATTCTCAAAATATGCCTGCTATTCTCAATAACTGCTTTGTGAACATGGGAACCAACTTTTCATCAATAATTGCTCCTTCTATCAGTTGTAGAGATCAAATTAGGCCATTTGGAAAAGACATCTTAGTTTTGACGCCTGTTGTATCTGAAATTATTATTTCTCTAGTAAATGTTCCTAACTCATCAAAATACACAAATTGTATTAACTTATTATGAAATTTCTGTTTCAATTCGAATCTAAGTAAACACATCATTTCATCATATCTGGCCAATATCCACAATCATTGTATTTTGATCAGAGTTTTCCGAAATAATCAAACATGGGCCAAAGTAGGTCCTCTATACAAATGTAGCAATGAAAACATTTCTTCAAATTATAGACCTATTTTGCTTTCAAATCACTTTTCCAACATCTTTGAAAAGCTCATTTACTCCTTCTGAACATCTTGTTGAAAATGAGGTTCGTTCCAAACAGCCTTGATTTTGTAGTGGCTACGTCTTTGTCACTTATAAAATAATGTAATCATTTTTAACTCTGAGTCCTAATCTTTGTGCAAAACTGTTTAATAGCATCGATCATTAAATTTTCTATATAAGCTTCATCACTGTGGCGTACGGGGTGTCGATAATGACGTTTGTGCGAGTTAAATATTGAGTAAAAAGCAGTGTGCATGTGCAAATCACCGTAAATCTTCCGCAGAAATTTCTCAAGGATCCCACCCCAAGGCCCTGTAATGTTTTGCCTCGAACTTATTCATATTCATTGATGACACATCTCTACTTCTATCTCACCAATATTTAAGTGATTTGGAATGTTTGGTGAATCTAGAAGTAAAAAAATTGAAACCTGGTTGCAAAAATTGAAACATGAGTTGTCACTTAACCTCCAAAAGCTTTATCTAATCTTTTCTCTTAAAAAGCAAAATTGCATTCATTTCAATATCTCTTAGTAAGCAAATATTAACCAAGCAGATAATGTTAAATATCCTGGTGTTTTTATCGATTCTAATCTGAAGTGGAACGCCCGCGGATGTGCGTTTGTAGTTACAGCCGTTGTTTATTATTAACTGTTCGATCGATATATTTTTGCATCATCTGCATTACAACAGCAGCTTAAATTATGGTATTAGTTGAATGGGAAACATGCACCACAACTTTAGGTGGCTAACTAAGGTATACAAAAGAGCATTTCAACACTTTGCCAAAAATAAAAGAAAGAAACACAGGCCTAAAAAATGTTTTGATCATTCATCTAAAATTCTCAAAATGTAAGGATATTTGCAGTTACAAGTTATGAAAATAACGATTGATTATATTTTACACTGGGATACAGATAATCTCACCAGAAATTTGAAACCCGTCAAAAATAGAAAAGCGTGTTGCAAACACCGTCATGTAAAACAGCTTCCGAACAACGACACTTAACATACAGAGGATCAAAATTACGGAAATGTATATTAGGACAAGGAATAAAATCTCACAGTTTTAAGCTTTTTACTTTCATTACTAGACGTTTTTATTAGGACATACACAATTTCGTGATTAAATAGATGTTACGTCATTGAATATAACGTCTATAGTTTTTTTGAAAAAGTGCTTGCGCAATTGTTTTTTTCGTAATTTTTTCAAAACAACTGTAAAGTGAAATTATGACAGTTGCCAATACCAACCTCGTTAAGCAATGCCATTGTCTTTCGCTGTGCGAATCGTGAGTTCGATATCAGGAAAAGAAAGCAGTACCATTGGACTGGCTACCTTTCGGTCGCTTATTCACGTGGATTAGCTAATGGTAGTGATTACGAATAAAATATCTTTTGTCTCTGATAAACGTTGCTATGGCACTCATTCCATTGATCGTAATTAACGTTTGTGTCAGTAGCGCGACGTTTGTGGTGGTGCCTTTGGATGCACGCTGTTTTCTTCCATGATTGTATATGTCGCATTACCCATGTGTTTCGTGGTCTAACATTCAGAGCTTCACATTTCACGTGTAGATTCTTGCTGAGGATAACAACAGTTGTTTTCACATCGTCACCCAATATGACTTCGTTTAAATCGTTGTTTTCGTTTATCTTTCTCTTACGATTTAGCAAAGGTTTCTGAATTCTATTTAGTTTCTGACCTTCACCATTTTCTGGAAATTGACTCAATTTTTTTTCTGCATCAACACAGGTGTTTGCTAATCATGGAAAAATCTCTTCAGACAGAGCTACATTCAAAATGTTCGATGAAGCTTTTGGACAGAGAGGCATCATATTTCGTAAATACGATGAAAAGTACAAGGCTATAAGAAGTTTTGGACTAAGAGCATTAAGAGGGTGAGCTCAATATACGCTTATTGTAAATCAACGGTGCACAACCTGCGGCCTTCGATAAAGAAATTTGCAGCCGTCCACATGCAAATTAAAATATAAGACCTGGCCGCCGTGCTGGCGTATATTGAAGCAAAACAAACGCAAGGCAAGAAAATCAGTCGGCACGATGCGTAACAAGGTGAAATGGTGATGTCAAAGAGTTATAGAATGAATACGCAATTTGACATGTGCCAGATAAAACCTTTTCTTTAAGTAAACGTATCTCATAAATATAACTCGAACTCATTGGCAGCCATACGTCATATAAATAAAAGTAATGCGACCGGCAGTAGCGAAAGGTTGTACACCTCTGCTGCAAATAAAGTGACTTGCTACAACGTACGTGATACAGTTGGTTGATACCAAAAAGCTGGTAGTTGGGGTTCGATTCCCGGTCGGGTCATACCGTAAACTTGAAAATGACAATTGCGGCCTGTCCAGCCTGGTGTTCGATGTTATTTGGGTGGGTGTAAGGAAACGGTTGACGCATTGAATGCTGCATTAATGGCGAGGCTATGGTAGTACTGCGCGCGAACCGTTGCCTTGTACCCACCCAAATAACGTCGAGCACCGGGCTGGACAGGGCGCAAGTACCTTATTTCAAGTCTTCGGCATAACCTGCCGAGAATCGAAGCCAGCCTTCTAGCTTTGGTGGCGCAATCTTATCCAACTCTACCACTTGGCTGGTTACGTTTCGTTTTACCTTGATCAGATTAGCTGAAGTCAGTGTCGTATTTTTTTTCAGAATGAACTATTTACTATTTCAAGGGTTCCGGAATCTCGAAGTGTATCTTTGCTCAAAAACTTTGCTTTCAGGCTTGATGTGTGAATGATATATTTCGAATAGTTTATATTTTACGTTCATATAGTGCCGAAATGAATGAGGTGACTTAAGTTTGAAAAAACGTTCGATAGCGTTTTGACGCCACAGAATCGATGCCACTTACCGCTTTCCTGCAGCATTTCTTAGTTGCAAATATTCGTAGTTGCGTTGTTTGCTGCACAAACTTTTGCTTAAAATCAAGTTTATATTCACTGCACGCTGAGTTGCGAAGCTGTTTTTTTTTCAGTCATTATACGGTCATGGACCGAAATGTTTTTGAAAGAACTGAAAAAAATTAAGTCATTTCCGTCAGAATGTCTAAAAATATTAGCTAATGAACACTGTTACGGGGAGTTTTAATACAACTTTGAGACAAATGACCGAAATGTCTCAGCAAAAAATCACCGAAATGTCTCAGTCAAAAAAAAACAATTATGAAGCAATGATGAAATGTAATGTCTAACCGCTTCCAGCTCACATTTGTCGTTATCGCTTTTTCGGCTATTTTCAGTCGGAAATACGATGCAGATACCTCGAAAGCTCTACATAGCATAAACGTATACTCTTTTCTCTTTACATTAAACGGAGAAGTAATGCGCAGCTGTGAGGGTACTTATGCTGTGGTGATGATGTATGGTAGCTTAAAGCAGTGGTTCTCAACCTTAAATACCAGCAGATCGGTAAATGCCAAAAAAAATTTTACGGACCGTTAACACGCAATCGCAGTCAATGAAACAGAATCACAATCTTTTTCTTAACCAAAGCTGATATATGCTTAATGCAACGCATTGCTTTGGTAAGCATACTAAAATCGAAGTTCGTGAGAAATTTGCTGTAATTTCATTCCTAGTATGAGAGGTAAAAGTGACTTTCGTGAAATCTCAGAAGGACGAAGTTCTGCGTCGGCATCCAAACGATTTCTCAGTCTGGTTTTGGTTAAAGCTAGTGCTGAAAAAGTTTTCTCGCGTAAATAAGAGGTTGAAAATACCACTAACAATTTGATTGCTTTGTGACTGAGAGACGGATTTTCGTTCTCAGGAGACATCCAGAATCATAAAGTGATCCCTTTTTACTTGGAAAACAAAGCAGCATCACTACACATTTTGAGAAAATTTTTTTTCACAGAGATTAAGTTTGCGTGTATTTACATCTTTAATTAAGAAATTGTCATCCATAGGTTTCCATTTGGAGATCCTCATGTTCAGGAAAATAATAGTCAGAGTTGTTAGCGAACTCCTTCAAATGTTGACTTATATTTTATCTAATAACTCATTAGCATTTAACATCAACATTCGTCAAAAAATTGTTTTAAGTCGGAAACATCTTTGTATCCCCCTTCAGAGCAAAGCTATCCGAATGTATCAGCTTCTTTTTGAATGGGCCTGTTTTGTTTCTCAGTGCAAAGATTTTTGTGAAAAACCCCTGCAGAGGTCTATTAGCTTGTTCAATGTTCAAAGAGCAAAATATATCCACCTAATAAGAAAGCTCACTCATCCACATTTCGTGCAAAACAAATTCTGCTAATGGAGAGTTCCTGTTTCTAAAAAAACTCTAGTTTCTCCTTTGAGTTCAACAAGACCCAAAAGAACTTGTCCTCTTAACAGCCATCTTACTGCCGCATGCAGAAGGTGCTGCAAATCCGTATTTTTATACAATGTTTTAAATATTCTGGAGTTTAAGTGCCAACTTCGAAAATCAACAAAAGTTTTCACCACGTTATTTAGTACGTTTTTCAAATCAGTGGGCAGTTTTTTTGCAGCTAAATGCTTCCGATGGATCCTTCAATGAGTAAACATTTTTTCTTTGTCCGCAGCTTCTTTTGTTTTTGCAAATACACCAAGGCGATAAGCAGTCATGTTTGCAGCTTCATCTGTGCATACTACGACACAGCTTCCCCAGTCTATCTCTTTCTCACTGCAGTATCTGTTAAGAAGTCTGAATATTTCCGATCCGATATCACGTCTTGGTAAATTAATGCAACATACAAGTTCTTCCTTGAAATCTTCTTTTCCCAGGTATCTAATGCACAAAACAAAGAAAAATGGCACAATTATTCATTTCATTTGAATCTGCGAGTTAAATTTTAAATAACCTCGACATTTATTTTTGTATCTTCACTTCATCGCTGAACTGTGTCATTAGAAAGAGGTATACATTCAAATTTTGGGTGCTTAAGCAGCCAAAAACTTTGGCTGCTTAACCCATTTGGCGCCATTGTTCCAATTTTTCTGCTTGGAGCTACCCAGCTTTCTCAGACAGGCGTCAGCGTTTGTTTGCTTATAATAAAGTTGTTTCGCGACATAGTTTACTTCACAAAACAGTCGTTATAAATTTCTAGTGACGTAAGTACTTTGAGTATGATGTCATTATGTCAAAAGGCTTTTATTAAATTTTTTTTAGGCCTGACTTTGACAGAGCACCAAAACTACAGCAAGAGGTAAACAACAAAAAAGCTATTGAAGTTCTTTTGTTGAAGGCTTCCCCGAAAGTACTGACCAAATTTTTTACGTGCTCATTAGCCCACGATGCCACCATAGGTTTTTCTTTTGCGTGTTCCATTTTTGGAACAATGGTGGGAAGTGGGGTACTTTTATCTGGTTGGCTAGGCTGTAAAATCTTCAGCTGGGAGTTGTTTCATAAGAAGACGGAAACAATTCAATTGCAGAATGATACAGAATAGCTGTACCAATTAGTCAGCATTAGGTCATAAATTTTTTGGAGCCAAACGTCATAATCTACTGTGATGTCATACAAGTGGATTTGTATGAAACAGTTTATAGGTTGCTATTTGTATAGCGTAAGCAGGCAAATGTGCCTAGTACAACTCTAGGCCAGGGTTGCCGGATTGTGCCAAATTTGGCAAATATTGCCATAAATCTGTTTTCCAAAAAATTTGCCAGTTTTTTGGCAATATTTTTATTGCCAAAAGTTTGCCATTTTTGAAATATACCAGTTGTGACTATTAATATTAACAAAGTTTATCAAATTAAACCAAAACTTTAGAAAGTACATCTCAGATAATATGTCTGAATATGATTTACTGCTTGAGGAATTTCTGTAATTATCGTAGTGTTTCGTTTGACAACGAAGCATAACTGTGAATTTATATTAAAATTGACCTGCTGTTACTGTGTTTCAGGTCTCGCTGTGCTTCGGTTTGTCTTGTGTGCTTTAAAGTAATGATTCGGTAAATAACGATCAAAACTGAAATATGTTGCTTCCGGTTTTCAACTACGCCTGAAATATTACTTTATGTTTTCAACTATGAACCATAAGGAATAATTTTGCAGCCAAGAATCAGGGCCTGTGATCTAAACCAGTGCTTCTCAAACTTTTTAATTCCAACCCCCTTTTCATTTCTGACACGTTGTTTTCACTCCCAAGTCTGATGAAGCAAACACAAGGTGGTAAATCTAAAGAAATTTATTTCAAGAAAGTAGTAAAGAGCTGAATTAAGCCGTTAAAGAGCTGGACTAAGCAACTGTATTATGACGCTTATGTTAGTAGGCCTACGTTCAGAATTCCTGTGAAAATAATCCAAGCTGCAGCCGGCCACATAGACGATCCAGAGTAAAAATTTAGCGGATAAATGGCTTTAGGCTACTGAAGATAACTCATTGATCGATTAGTAGTTGAGAATTTTCCCCCTTTGTGTTGTTTTCTCCCCTATCACCCCCTTGCTCCTTAAAATCGTATCCGAGGGGGCGATTCCACCCACTTTGAAAACCGCTGATTTAAACTAAACAGAGGATATATTTTGCCTACTGAGGACGCATTTTTATTCCCATAAACAGACCTTGTTTTAATTGTCAAACTTAAAAATTTTAAAAGCATAGAAAACATGTGAACTGCAAAAAACTATGAAATCAGTATAGATTGCCAAAAAATCGCCATTTTATAATGAAAAATGAATATTGCCATTTTCAAAAATTTTTTGCAAAAAATTTGCCATAAATTAGACAAAGACTTGCCATATTTTCTGTCAAGAATCTGGCAACCCTGCTCTAGGCTACAAGTGCAGAGACTTCATGGCTTTTGCTAGTTTTGTCGTACGAGTTTAGCGTCGTAATCTACAAAAGCTCAGAGCATGTATATATATGAAGTTATTGGAATGGCAGATCTGCATATAGATGCAACATAAGTGGTGTTACCATTTGCACTATCATGTGAAGACGGTAGGTTATCATATGCAACTATGGCAGCAAGTAAATACTTAATACTGCAGCCTTCAGCAAGCTATTGCACAAATATTAGAGGAAGATATGGAAGACGATATAATAGCTTTTATTCGTCATCCAAAAAATGAATTTTTAGACGCTAACAAGCTAGTATTTGAAAATAACGCGCTGGTTGTCACAGACGTATGCTCGAACATGGGAGCGCCAAAAACTTGTTTCTTGCCCCGAGCGCCCTCTACCGTTACTACGCCCCTGCTCCTTACCATGTGTATGACTGGTTTACGAAAAAAGTGAATTGCACTCCAGGCAATAAATTGCCCAAGCTTCCATTTGAATCCTACATCTTCAAACAGGTTTGTTGGGATGTTACTTCTCTTAGGATCCCACTCACTTCCAGAGCAAGACCTCGGCTGGTCAACCTCTGCTGAATGCTGATGCTCAAGCACCAGCTGTAGCTTTGAGCATGTCACCGGCAAGGTTTCGAGATATTAAAAGATATCTGCATCTTGCTGGCAACACATCTTTGCCGCCAGGTGATAAAATGGCGGAGCTAAAACCCTTTTTCCAATCTTACATTAGCGAGGCTTCAACAGTTTGGTGTGTTTTCAACGTTTCTCAGTGTTGTTGGGTGAATGGTTCCATACTTCATCACCGTCAAGATGTTGATAAAGAAACTAACCGCTTTGGTTCCAAGCTTTAGGTTTAGGTTTGCAACGAAGGTTACCGTTTAACTTTGAAGCATATGAAGGAAAATCCAAAACAAGTCAAAAAAACGAAGAAAAACCGTTTGGCACGCGAGTTGAAACCCACTTGAAAACCAAGACAAAACACTTGGCACGCGAGGGCCTATGGTTTGAGGAAGTGATCTATGATAAATGTCAGCAACTGGTAAAAATGCATCATTGTGATTCCAAATTCAATATAGTAAATTTGATTTATGTTGCGTTATTCGCTTGCAGCGTACTAACAGGTCTTGCTCAAACATCTTGCTTGTTTGAAATTTCCACACAATAAAAATGACGTCACAAAGTGTGCGACGTCATGACAATGTTTGTTTTTTGAAAGTTGTGGTAGCATATCAAGTATAGTATCCGCATTCCAATGCATTGGAAATAGACGTAAATATGTAGCAACGTCATGGCAGGCCCGTAATCAGGGGAGGCGAAGCCCCCCTACAAAATTTTTTTTCCCCCCTGGAAAAATTTGTTGGACATCGTTTGAAACTATTGGACAAAGTTTAAAAAATTTAGGCCCCTCTCAGAAAATTCTTTGCCCCTCATGGTGTCCCACGCTGGTTACGGGCCTGCGTTATGGCATGGCAAACAGTCGCTAATACAGTAATAGACGATATGAGAATAAAAAAGTACCAGTTCCTCCCATCGTTCCATTTTTGGAACATAAGATATATAAAAAACTACTGAACCCATGCGATCAAACTAGGATTTAGAATAATCAGAACACATCAAATTCCAAAATGTAAAACGAAGTAGCTGATCTGACGGCCAGACAATTTTCGGCGCCTAATGGGTTAAGGAGTCAAAACCTCTTTAGTTGCAGGTCCGATGCACGGCTTTACCAACTTTCTCAAACGGTGAATGCGTTTTTGTTCCAGATAGTTCACGAGAAAATGGATGTGATGCATTGAGGAGATATTTTTCTCAGTAGTAGTCATCGTTTTCATTTGCTTTTTTTGACTATTCATATCGCTAAGTACAGTCTTTGAAAATAATCCAGTGGCTGGCCTTGAAGATTGCTGCGCTTCAAATGAAAAGGGCGAGCAAATTTCGAAGCTTTCGTTGCATCACTTGGGAGCAAAGTGAACTTTAAGGTCTTGGCGCCTGTGGAGCTAGACTAAAGCCAAGTTGCTAGTAATTTTTATTATACAGTGTTACCCGACATAATCTCCTCTTCGTTTTTTATTCCTCCTGCTGCTGTCAACATATCTGCATGTACTCGTTTTGCAGTTTGTTGTAAATTTGAAGTACTGGTGCATGCTTCATGTCCACTTTCAGATCAGTAGCTGCCATTGCACATTCTCAAGTACAAAATATTTATGAAACTGCACAAGGAATTAATTTTACGTTGTAATATTCATTCTATTCAATCAAAAAACACACGTCATTGTCCAGAATTTTACCAATATCAACATGAACGTCAACCGTTTTCAGTAACCGGTACTTGAAGGTAAGTCCAACAAAACAAACTCAGTTTGTTTTGCGAACCGGCAAAAAGTTCACGCGGACCGGCGGTTGAGAACCACTGGCTTAAAATATGGATATGCTTTAGGTGGAGAACAACGCTCTTTTACGCTTGCTGAAAAACTTTTTGTTTTCCGTATTCTAATTCACGTCATTTACTCAACAAGATCTTCAGGCAATAGTCCAGCGAGCATGTGGTTCTTTGCCCGGTTTCATGCGGCTTTTGCGTAATTACTAGAAATTCCACTAAATAACATGCATAACAATAAATGCCTTGTCAAGTTCTGTCATTGTCTCGTTGGTGTGTAATGTTTACAATAAATCTAGCTGAGCAAATGTCTGTGTGTGAGTGAGGAAGAGATGGCGTGGTGTGTATGATGTGGCTCTTTGCGGTAACACAGTGAGAAACGTGGCTCTTGGTCTCTGACTGGTTGTTCACCCCTGGTATAGTTGTTTGAAAGTAGCACGTGGCATATAAAGTTTAGTTGATTTTGGATATAATATTCACAATCTACTGGGACACAATATGTTTGGCTGACATTTTTAAGTTTTACTGAAGTGTACTTAACTACTAATGTTACGTAGAGTGTGGATTTTCAATTAGCTGCACGTTGTGGTTATATCATCCCTTCCTGTTCAAAATTTCGGATTACTTTTGTGTGAAGCACCGTACAGCAAACTACTCCACTGTTAATATAATTATCAGGTTAAAGTAATAAAGCTTTCTTGCGAGTCACTATCAGTTGAGTTTGCAGTAAAACATTCTATTGCTGGAATATCATCCATATTGTGTTGATTGGCGAAGTACGAGCACTACTTCGTTGCAAATTGAACTGATTTATTTTTTCCCAAGGTGCTGCTCCAAGTAATCGTAATGCACTATCACTTTAATAGCTTACTGCTCAATTTTAC
>Ga0210059_1010832_pt1 | contig 14034 bp, 9 predicted proteins | sample Ectturendosymbi2_FD_188042 | JGI IMG/M metagenome (GOLD analysis project Ga0210059, IMG submission 188042) | Ecteinascidia turbinata endosymbiont from Florida, USA - Sample 2 (SPAdes) (version 2) | ecosystem: Host-associated > Tunicates > Ascidians > Unclassified | place: Key West, Florida... | reverse complement strand
GCACTTGCTAGACTCATTTGGGGGAGATTGGTCAAGTTGCAAGTTGAACGTGCCTAGCAAAGGGCTCAGTGAGTTCTCTCTCCTATCTTAGCGTTTTAATGCAGTAAAACATTTTAACTTTGTCTACCTGCCGGTACGGCATACCCCAGGGGTGTTGAAAGTGCGGCCCGCGGGTGCAGATCATATGGCCAGTGGCTTCGGGTTCAGATTGTGTTGCATCCGGCACGACAAAGCTTGATAATCACGCTGTCGGAGTGACGGTGGTTTCTCGTTACTCAAAACGTTTGCCGCTAAATGTTTTGATATGCAAGATAGGAGAGAGAGCTCACTTCGCGTGCCATTTGCTAGCTGGTAGGCACGAACAATGCAGAGAGCTAATATGAACACGAAAGCCGTATCAACGGAGTATTTCTGCTTCAAAGACTACCGTATTTACTCGATTGTTAGCCGCCCTTGGTTGTAAGCCGCACGAAATGGTGTTAAAAAACTAATGTAAGGCCCCTCGATTGTAAGCCGCACTTGATTATAGGTTACCTAAGCCTCTGAGATACTTTAAGGTACTAGCACGTTCTACGTTTAGCAAACCTGGTAATGATGTTTCGACCATTGCAAGTGCCATCTGTATGTCATATTCCTTCCTGTGACGGATGTGCACGTGACGGTGAAAAGAATACAATGCGAAAAGAGAGTTTGGTCGACACAACCTGGCCAAGGAGAGACTGAGCGTTATCTATACTTTTCCATAAGGTAAAGAAATATAACATGTAAGCCGCCCTTGATTGTAAACGGTCCTTGATTATAAGCCGCATGAAATGATGATGAAACAAGCTTTATAGGCCGCCACTTGCAATCGTATAAATAAGGTAAGTTGTGCGAATCATCAGAAGGAATTGCTGGCTTACAGGTGCCTTTGAAGATCAAATTTCAGGAATATCACGCATTTTCAAAAACCACTTTCCATACTTTTTGAGCACCTTTTCAAAGTTTATGAACTTTAATACCATCACTTCTCTTCATTTTTCAAAAATTTTATAAATGGAACACAATGTAAAAATATTTGCAAAAGTGTCATCAACGGTAAAGAACAAAATCTGAATTAAAAAAAAGGCTGAACTTGGAATTTCCATACTTTTCAATTTTATGTACGTTTTGACCAAATTCAATACTTTTTCAAGGTCTTGAAAACCGATTTCACAAATCAATACTTTTTCAATACTTTCAATACTGCATGGGAACCCTGAACTTTATCCTTCTTTGAAAAAGCTCGTAGACTCCATTAGCGTGGTAGCAGCTCTACAGTAAGTACTAAGTATTCAAAAGCAGTGATGAAAAAGGTATAACGTTACTAATTTTTATTTGGATTTTTCGTAACGGCAAAACTTCTGCTTGCAGTGGATTACATCTTTCCGGAAGTAACAAAACTTTTCCTTGAGTTTTTGTGTGGCTACTCTGACCACCACTTGAAAACAGTCGGTTTTGCGAAAATCCAACGCTTCTGCTGGTTGTCCTTATCAATACGATCTTTAATAAATGTTACGAAAAGCACCTTGAAATCTTTCCAACAGTGCAGCAATGGTTAAAAATAATTAGGCCTACACCAGTCCGAATGGTCAAAAATATTCAGGGATACCGAGGCTGAATTTTTCGCCATCAATTCAATGGTTTGGTGTGATATTTGGTGGCTGGAAACAAATCTAGCTTAACGGAGTAGGCAATCTAAAGTGATATTGCCATTCCTTCTGTAAAACAAAAATTTGCAATGAAAGAAGAAGGTTGGAAACCACTAATAAAGCAGAACCCAAGCCAAGAAATACTGCAGGTAGAAGTAATACCACAACTCCAAATGCTCAATCGCAGCGACGAATGCATTTTTGGACTTGGTTTGTGAATAAGACAAAAACATTGATAGTAATAAAACTTCGTGGCCTACTGGCAGCAGCTGATGCGTTTTCTTTTTTTCAAAAGCTGGATATCTTCCGCATGAAGCTTTATCGATGATGTCAACACCAATTACTAAAAAATAATGCGTTGCTTTTTCTTCGCCGTGGACCGCTTCGCTCCGGTTTTACAGCAGTGTGTTTTGCAATCTAGCAATCTTTTTGATAAAATTGATAAAATAAGCCTAGGCCTATTACATGGACTATGCTCTGGCCAGCGCAAGAATATGTGCTTACGGCTTTGCTCTATCACGTATTATTTATGAACAAAATATCTACACTAACCAGTACAAACGCTGCTCGAAGCTTTTGCACTGCAAATAAGACTGAGCATGCAAGAGATAGCATGCGGCCAGATATCGGGCATGCAACTGTGTGTATCTCAGACAAACAACAGGATCTTGTTGCCTATTAATGTTGCAGAAAATCATAATCGTTTCGCATCAGTATTAGTCCTGATAAAGCAATGTTTTCAAAATCGTTCTACACTTTGAGTGAACTCGGAATGCCGAAACCAAATTATCTCAGAAAAGGCAACAAAAGATCGTGTGTTATTTTTATCTTGGACTCATCAGTACTCATTTGCGTAATGTCCCCATCTTGGAGCTGCAGATGGTAAGTGATTTTCTTATCGTGGGTGCGTGACCGCTCTATTACAAATTCGGTACGTTTTGGGCGGCCCAGACGAAGGTTTTGTGCGGCCCACTTTGGGTTTTGGCTGAAGTATAACTATAAACTGACAACCTGGCATTGTGATAACCTTAAATTTCACATTTTGATGCAAAAGTTCTCAGTGCTATTTCATCACGTCTGTGCTGCGTAGCGGAAGATTTCCACGTGCCCACTGGCACCTTGGTGCCCAACTTATTTCTAGTTTTCTAATTTCCACCCTTGTTGCATTGGCAGTATACTTGCCTATGACATCGCACTTACGATACGAAGTGGTTAAAGCTGTCAAGCAGTCGTCACCATTGCAGTTAGGATTCGAACGCTTTCAGTGCAGTAGCTTAAACTAAATTTTAGTTTGCTAAGATCAAAATAAGCCATTCAATTTGCAGCCTTCATTAAGATAGCGACATAAATCTTGACTCAGTAAGGAATTTCGATTGGACATAGAATGTTCAGAGTAGGTCGAGCATTAAGACATTGCTCACAAACAGTAAGCAAAGATTATGCATCTAAATCAACCTGTCATACAGACGAGGAAAACCCTCTGCAAGATAGGATGTTTGCTAATGGATATGGTGGCGAAAACCTCCAGGAAAAAGGACGCGTTGATATTTTGTTTTTGCAGCAGAATATGCATACTGAAAAAACAACCTCATAAACAATTTGCTTCAGCGTGATCAACTTGTTTTTTCATAAAAATCAAGCGAAATTCCCGCTCATTTTTTTTTTTTTATAAAAATCAAGCGAAATTCCCGTTTAAACCAAAATTCCACTTCATTAGCGTGCCCGCTTATTTCAGAAAAAGCGAAGCGCCATGGCGAAATAACTTTACGCTGGCTACACCTAAGCTTGAAATTAAACAAAATCACTGGAAAGACTAAAAAAAGCAAAGAAGGTGGTTAAATGCCAAACAGTCTGATTACTATACAATATTTGTAATATAAATTTGAAAACAGCCAATGACGAATCAGTGCGCGACAAACGCATAGGAAATTGTAATATCCCTTGCATTATTATTTCTATTCTATTTTCACACAGATACAACTGTTGTTGTAAAATCTAAAGAGATCATCTTCGTGGCGTAAATCTGTTAAGTTGCGGGAAAACACTAACGTTTGCCTTATCTGCTGCGTGATAAAACTAGTACGAACTGTGCGGCATTCCAAATCAGATTAAAGCAAAACAATAAATTAACTTTTTAGACACAGGTTTATTTCATTTGTTAGCCAAAAAGAAAACATCCAGAATTTGCTGAACCACAATCAGTTAGTTAATTCTTAACATGAAAACGTTTGCCAGCAATAGCTAAGGCGTAAAAAAGTCAAACATTTTTGAATAGCAACATCTGTGCCTGGGCAAGCGCCAAAACGTAATCATTTATGTCAACAAGTCTACTACCTTATGTATCAGACCAGTGAAGGAAGTAAATACTAAAGTGTATCCGAGTGTTGTGCTGCCCGAATGCATACCGACGTAATCCTCAGTCAAAGACACACACTAAGAAATTTTACCAGAAAACTATATTCACACAGCGCATTTTACATATATGTATTTCTTTTACAGGAGATAAAAACGTCGTTCAAAAATTCTGTAAAAATTACTCTGGACAAGTTCCAGGCGCTAACATCTGCTTGCTATGACTGTATTTTGGACAAGGTTGGAATTACCAGAAACCACTTTCTTACGTAAAGCGGTAGTTTTGCGTACCAGTCTTAGCAAGACCACGCTTTTGTCACTACCAAGAACTGATTTGTCAATTATCAGGTTGTGCGATTAGGATGTTTTAAACTTTATGGTGCATTCGGCAAAAGAAGAATAAACTGTGCTTGCAAGAAAGCTGTATTTTTGTTGGTAAACACTGTTGTAGCGCATCTAGCGTGGTTATCGTCTGCCATTTGTTTACTCCTTTGACTTCGCTGCACGAAAACATATTTTCAGCTGGTCTTCTCGATTCCATTACCAGTGACCGCAGACAACTGTTTCCACGTAATACGAAGCACGGTTATAGATATTTCTAAACATTTTACAAAAATGGAGCAGATTTACAGTATGTCAAGGTTACTGAGACACTACTTTTTCTGATGCCAGTACAATAATTTCTGCTCTACAACATCGCTGAAAAGCAAAGTTAAACCATAGAGTGTTTGCTAAGCTGCGATGTGAAAAAAATAACCTTATCTTATCTAAATTTTTAAACCTTATCTTCTCTAAATTTTTCTCTGAGTCAAAACCGGCACATTCTCGACCACATAGAGCAAATACGATGAAGACAAAAAGTGTATTAATAACCATAGTTTACTCAATTCTGAAGATAAACAAAATTTATCAGAAGTCATAGACTTTGCAACGGCCTTCGTTGCAGAGCGCTACATGCTCGCTTGCAGTTCTCACATGCACTGATCTTACAACACACGATTCGCGGGTCTTTTATTCAGTTCCCACATATCCGCACGGTGACACACTTGAGCCACCAGCAAATCTTCGATGATGTCGTTGCACGCTTCGATGACCTTGCTGCCCGCCATACGTTCAGGAAGTTTTGTTTCGGGCCTGGTTGCAACGAAACGGTAAGCAGTGAGTTTCCACATGGCATTGCGGGTCAACAGCTCGAAAAAGCAACATCTAAGTGTCCACTTTGTTCAGCAACCCAACGTAGCTGGGGAGAACTCTATGTGACATTGACAGCACATAACTTTCGTAACGGGTATGCGGTCCTGTTCAAAAATGTTAAAACACATCCACAGTGTCCCATACACTTGGCTTAAAAGGCCGTAGACACCAAAATAAGTTTTCCCACAGACCGCGCCAAAACGTCTGGAATAACCTTCATAGCAAGACAGCTTTTCAAACACGAAGCGAACTTTGTTTATCAAAAGCGTTCCTGTAGCTTTGATATGGAACACGAGTGCGTAATAAAATATTATTATATTATATATGTAACAGGCAGGACAACCAGGAAAAAATGTAATAAAACCGCTTCGACGCGCCAGACGCAGTAAGTAGTACTTGCATCAAACAACGTGGGTTAAGCATTCTCAAAATAGATCTTATGTCACCATCACCGTTTTCGTAATTCCATGCTCATTCCTTTTTTCCATTAGTGCTTGCGTTTACTTACAATTTGCAATCAGCAGACGCCATATCATACCAAGTGCTACCTTCCACATCACTTTTTGTTTGGAAATTTAACTCAGATTTTCATACGCTGGAAAGATTTAAAATAAACATTTTGTTGCCTGATGTCACAGCTTCATCCCAGCTTGTGATTTCTCTCACTAACACAAAACACTTCAGTTACTTCTGTTACATTGTTTTTGGTGCTCTGTTTTGAAATATGACCTCAATATTCGGCGTCTCGTGTCTGCAATTGCACAAAATTACGTCACCAGATACACCAGTTTTGTCCGTTCCAACTTTTAACCTCGCTTTGTTTCCTCGTTCGTTTTGTTTTGAACATGTCGAGGTCACACTTCTTCCTTCCATCTAGATGAAATGATTCCGGGAGCCTGAGTAGTAAGTAGCAGGGAACAATATTTCGCTAGCCAGCTCTCTGGGGTAGTTTCTATTGGCAATGAAATCTTATGCCATAGCGGCAGTAAAATTTAGTTATATCGTGCTATAACACAAACAAGGCTCACGACGCCTGCCTGAACCAAGCCTAATCAGTGGTCATGAATGATTGGTAACAGATGTGAAATAGCTTGAAAGGACCAAAGCCCACTGTTGGAAATTGGCAATCACGATGTAACAACAATTTCTAAAACACGTGTTCTTAGCGTACGCATATCCTTTACTGTACATGAAATTATACGGTACACGGTCAGTGTAGTTATACCGTGCATATAAATTTGCTTGCCAGGCTGGTCAGTTGCAGGTGCACAACGCCACGCCTATTGTAGCGTTGACACACGTGAACAAATTGATCCCAAATCCATCGAAATATTCAAAGCTCCACGCTCGAAGGAGCTCCGTAATTCTTTCGCCCGAGGTTGCGTAATGCCGCACCCTGACATAAGGTTCAAGGTACGTTGTGTATGATTGCACTAAATCAACAGCAAATCACGAAAGCTGCAGAGCAAAACTGTCAAGCGCCGATCAGAAAGTTGGCGCTGGTAGAGAACAGAAAGTTCCTGAACTGCAATAAAACAAAGATGCAGGGTCGCCGCAAAGGACAACAACCAAAGTTGCTGATTGATTATGACGCTTGTCAAGTGAAAGTTGTTGTTATCTTATGCAGCTGCAGCCCTGTTGCGTCGTTGGGGAAACCCAGGAACATATGCAGCAATCACAAGAAGAGTTCAAATGTCAGTGAACCCTTAGCACTGCAGAGCCTCCGGAAGGAAAGCGTTTGCAATTAAAACTGCGCTATCCACTGACGCTCTTGAGCATGGGATGACTATTTTTACAAAGGCCTACTAATACAAGCACATTGTGGGACAAATACGTTCTACAGCGACAAAGGGATTGGGCAATTCATGCGCAAATATGATCTGCTGCTTAGGCGTTGTCAACCTGGCACTTTACATCTAACAGCTACAATATTCGAACTAGAATTTGTGTGCAAAACACGACTGTAGCAAACTTACGTCAAACGTCACGTGAGTAGCTGCTGATCACGCAAATGAAAAGTCTAGTGTTGCCTGTCTGAACAAACCTTTTCAAAATTTGGAGTGCATTCTGATGTGGCTGGTTTTCAAAACGCCTTTCAACATATTTTTGAACGTCATTTTGAAGAATTTTACGTCACATGTGTGCAATACTAGGGCATTTCTGTAATGCATTACCCTTGCTGTTGGTTGAGAGTGAATGTTATTTATTTATTCGTTAGTTTATGACCACACACGAACTCCACAGTACAAGCACACACACTCTGCAGAGCGCAGCTCAATAAAAACAGACAAAACAGAACGTTTTACAAGCCATTGGAGCCGGCAGAGTTAAGACAATTTTTGCAATTGCGTTGAAGACAGAACCATAGGGTTACAGACACATTGTTAACACTAATGTTAGCTAACACGTAACACTTGTTACAACACTACTGCGGAGTAAGGCGCCAATTCCTAAACTAGTCGAGTCTAAGTAAAATGGGAATGAATCGTGACATGACACGCCATCAATCAAACAGACACTGCAGAGTTCGAACGACTGAAACCGCTATTAGTACTATGCGGCTGCGACTGAAGGTAAGAAGTATTTGGCATGTAGCGTAGCTAAATGGCTGATGCAAAATTATAATTTTGCGAGACAAAAATTGCTTGACTTTCATCTCAACCTTTCTTTGCCACATGAGGTAAACGTGTATTTTCCAGGATGTGTTGAAACATGCTAAATGATTGAAAAGTCACTCCATGCATACCGAAAATGAGGTTAGGTGCAACTATAAGAACAATTTTGGGGAGTTTTTGCTTTGAAACTGCACTGCTCAGAACTTTTTGAAACTTTCACGAACAAGTTAAGATGCATCACTACTGAGTGGTGAATACCAAAATGTACAAGGCATGCCGAGTCGCCAACAGTGGTGTCTAACGCAGTCAATGGCACAACGCGGTCGGCAATTAATAAATTAGCCCAAGTTCACAACAAAAACCTGTCGTTCAAGCAATTCCTGCAGAGATCAACAGTAAGTTTTACAAAGTGGGTAATTTTCCACCTCTGTCGGAGGTGGTATGCATGCTAATTAGTGCAAGGACCAAAAGGCTTGTGATTTACTCGTTTCATACTAGTTTAAAACTGCATTATATACAGCTGCTGCATCACCCAAGTTCCCCCTCCTACTTCATTGCCAATCTTTAGTCAAATCTTTCAAAGGTGACACAGTAGAAACGACGCTGTATGCAACTAACCCGCTGCCTAAAAATTACAACTTAGAAGTGTTGATTGTAACTCCAAGCACGTCATTTCAGTCACGACTTAAAACAATGCACTAACTCTCCAAGCAAAACACGATACTGTGGCAATCCATTGCTCATGCACGGTTTGATGCACAATAATCCTTACGCATCTACAAGAAAAGATATTGGGTTGCGTACAACAGACTGGATAAGCTACATGACACAACTTTGTCGTTTTGGAAAACAACGACGACGAAAGCAGCTAGTGACGTTATCATTTATATTTTATGAAAACACTTAATACGCCATAGTAGTTTTTTAGTGGACGTATCCATTATGACACAAAATCAGTTACCTCATACCTATGTTCCATTCGTGTGTGCAAAAATGAACGTCATAAAAAATTAAGTACTTCGACATATGACAACCATGTAGGGCAAGGGTGTGCAACCTTTATTACTGAAGGGCCAAATGCAATTAAACAGATTAGACCACGGGCCGCGCCTTCGTTTCACACAGGCTGTCTTGTACTAGTGACCGGCATAAAAATCCACTTTGTTGTATTGCATTTGGCCCGCGGGCCGCAGGTTGCACGCCCCTGATGTAGGGTATTGACTACACTATATTTTCTGCACTTATTCAGCCGATGATCTTGGTTTACCTCGATCAAGGCGCATTCAAGATGAAGTTGTATCAAATTCCAAGCGCATTTATTTGTAACTTACCAAAGCAACCTGATCAATATGGAGCTGGCTTGACTTACGTAACATATAATGTTATCAGCAAAACATAGAACTATTCCAGTTTCTTCAAAGACCAAGCATTGTTCACCTAAAAAAACCTTCGCATATTCTGACAGCACTTCAGTAACGGGTTAAGTTTAGGTAGGACCTTGGGGTACAAAAGAGATTTAAAAGCTTGCAAGTAATTTGTTGGTGAATCAGGGCCACAACCAGGGGGTGCAACCGGGTAATTGCCCTCCCCCAAAAATTTTTCAAAATCATGTTTAGTTGTAAGGTACTACATCAAGTTAGAATCATTTGCTCCCACCCCGTAAAATACCAGCTGGCTGCGGCCCTGGGTGAACGTAACTTACACTTTTATGCCTAAATCTGCATGCCTTTCTGTACTATCAACGCACTTGTGCTGAAAATGCGGTAATTTGCTTGCATATCGTCATTCATTTTTGGGGGAATCTCGTATATCGCAGCAGAGACGGAGTCTTGCTGTTGTATTAGACTGTCAAGAATGCCAATTATCTCTGAAAAACATTATTTTTTCGCAAAAACAACTTCAAGCTCGTTGACAACGTTACAGTAGCACCTCGATTTCCTTTGGCAATCGCCACTAAAGCATCCATGTTTACATTTTTCTTTCTAGTTGAGTCTGCGCTACCATGGATTTTTGTCTGCCTTTTTAAGCAGCTATAAGCACTGCTCAGGTGTTTTTTCGCAAACGAATGACGAATGCTGAACCAAGCATTTGCTTCTTTGCAGCAGCTTCCTTATGTCTAATGTAGAAAGCGTGATAGGGCTGTTTCTCATCTACCTGCTCGCAAAAAAACACCACGCCTAGTCTGTATTTCGATAGAGTAGTCAAGGCAGAAACCACGATAAGCCTATTCAAGATAATTAACAACGTTCAGTTATGAGTAAGAAGGCTCGAAAGCACCACTGCGCACACATAAAGAAACCAACGATCAAGTTTGCCAAAATACAGGTCTGCGACCCGAAACACTGAGGAAGAACATTTTATCCAGGTGCTGTCTCATCATTTTGTCTGCTGTTGTCTGAGCTCATATCCATTGAACACTTGGAGTCTCCTTTCAAGTATGTGGCTGCTTCGGCGTAGGAGTCTCCTTGTTATTGTTGCGATCGGAAATCCTGAGCGGCATGTGCGCAAAGCTTCGCACCGTGGCAGCAAGCAACAATAGAGATCATGCTCGCAATCTCTCTTACTATTGCTTGCTCGCGCTACGTATATAATGGTGTTATTCTTCACGCACATCCCCTTCGTGGTGAATCACACAATCAACGCAACGCCACCGGAGAGGTTGCAACATTATACAAACGAAAGATGTACATCAAAAGACATGCACAACACTACGCAGTATGTTTTTCTGCAAATGGGGGACAACTTTTTGCAAACCTACACACGGACACCTGAGAAGATAAAATATCGAACTTTGAACAAGGTTCAAAGGATATCTCATCTGGAAAATTTGAACAGTGCGTCTCATTCCTTCCCATAAAAGCAGGTAACAAACTTTGTTGTTAACCATAAGCCACAGACTTTAAAAACACCGTCTACGACACAGCAGTTTCCTGCAAAGTGCGCCTTGCGCCGTAACCAGCTTGAGGAAAGAGATCGGAAGAGTTCGTTCATGTCCCACTCATTAAATCTGAAAACTTCCTTCGTAGGCGCTTATGTATATACGCAATCGAAGCTTTGACAGGCGGTATACAACACAATCTGAAACCAAAGCTGCGGGCCGCACTTTAACAATCCCGACTTAGATAGTTCAGTTTTCAATGTGACAGATACTTATTTCAGCATGATTGCTTCATTCTGCAGAAATACGTACCAGTGCCTGCGCCGACGCAGCCTGTTTGCAGCGCGAGGACGCAGCGCGCTCTTTGACGCCAGCAAAGGTTGACTACACATTTTGACGCACGGTTCAGCGGGTTCACGCATAGCAGAAAAAACGTGCACGGTTGCTAAACCAAGCCCACCTAGATAGACGGCTTGGCTAAACGCACGCGGACGATAGCCGATCGTGTTCTGACAACGCCTCCTGAAGGGTTTGTTCAGGAGCAGTGTTCCCTCTAAGAAAATTCTACACTGAGCAAATTTTTGTTTTGTTGCGCACTAAGCACATGCACACACAAACAGTGAAGCGTTCCTAGGCTTGAAAGGGGTAATGCGATATATACATGCCGCATTAAAATTTAGAATGTTGGAAGTCCGCGAGAATGAGATAGCGCTGCGCAAATTGTTTGGTGGTACTGGGCAATTGCGCAACTTAGACGGAATACTGTTCAGGAGTCCTTGCTTCTGAACGGAACTTAGCAAGAAAGAAAACTCGACTAGCTTATTTTTTCACCAGATTGCTATGGAAACTGCGCAGTAAACAAGGCAAATGCAACATTACTACGATGCGAACTCTTGCGACCCCTGGGCGTAGGCATGGTTGTTGGCAGAATTTCGTAGCCTAACGCTGGTATCAAGTTGCGACCGGTGTGAACTGTGAAGCATAGGGTTATTGCACGCACAGTAAGTATGCCACAAACACTACTTTCCACATCCTTGAAGTTGCACCAACTGTTCAGTTCTTGTGGTGCTGGTGTACGCAAAGCAATACCTTGAGAATTACGGGCAATAAGTTATTGTAGCAAAACAAACAACATCGGTGAGAGCAAACACACTTTCTGAATAACGCTTTGAAATGTTTTTCAAGTGACTGTTTCCTTTTTATTTTCACCGGACGAAAAGAGTAGTGTCCCATCTGTGTCTGTAACGTATGAAATCCTTCCATACTTTATTGCAGTCGTTTATTTAAAAACATCTGGAACATTTTATGTCGCTTTTTTACACAGGGATGCGCATGCAGTGCTACATATGCAGTGGTGGTTTCTGATTCCACATCACTTTCTATATAAAGAAAAATTAAGCATCGATGCTCAGAAGGCACCAAAAACCGATTTTATAAAATTGTATGCGCTTTCTGGTGATGGGGTAATTGGTGATGATGCTTGTCCGGTCACACTGGTGCCAATACATTAGCGAATTGTTGTCGTCAACTTTACAGAAAAATCTGTTCGTTCATGTTCCATATACTGTGCTTGAAGGCATTTCCACCTCTGTTGCTGATCACAGCCGCTTCAAAATCGTGCAAGAATCAAAAGTGCCACTTACCATGCTTCTCTTAGAAGCACGTGCACGAGCGCGCTAGCACAGAAAGCTATCTCATGTAGCTTACTTAATTGCTATGGAAGGCACTGTACTAAGGCCACCTAAGAGACAGGTTGCCTTGGTTGCACCCTCCAGGTCCTGAAAAATCGCTTCTGCGTTACTGCGGAAGCCACCTTTTTCGCAAATGCCACAAATTTCAAACCAAAGCATTCCTTTCTTACGGTTTTTATCCCATTTTGCGGGTTTTTTTGCGGGCACCTGAACTTTTGCAACCCAATATAATCAGCGCGAATTGAAACAGCAGTCCACCTAGCTAAAAATAAACTGATGAATACACTGGAACCAACAGGGAAAACGTCAACGGCAGCGTTTTGCCGGGCGATCGATTTCATCTTTGCAACGCCAGGCGAACGGAGATGCAATGACGTTCAACAATGAGAAGCGGAAGCCTGCACGATGAGTAGCTTTTGAAAGTGGTATGGATTTATCACACGAATCTCAAGCTCAAGCAAGCCTTTCTCGTAAAATAAAGCTGGGGACGCCCTTACGCAAAACATGAGAAAAGTGTAAAAGCGGTTGTTTCCAAACACAACTATTATTCAAAAAGCTCTTTCTCATTCTGCATTTCCAACGGCAACACTGTTTCTTTTACACTGCGCAGCAGCGTAGTGGTGCAGAAAGCAGGAGTGCTCATAACAGGAAAATCCTTTTATAACTGAAGCCCCAAGAGGACGCAGTGACTAAAAGAACGCTTTTGTCAATCTGCTGTCGTAGCCACACTGGATTGTACGAATAACCTGGTCCAGCATTTTAGCAATTTGACTGGAGCGGACAAACTCTTAGGACTGGCGATCACGAGTACTCGAAGGTATGTGACAACGTCTCCAAAAATATCTTAAACGGTAGGAAACACATGATAACGCTTGGGTTTTCGTTGCAAACAGCGCAATCACGACTTGAGCTTATTTCACACAATGCACAAAATACATACCAATTATTGCTAATACACTCACTAATTTGGAAGAACTTTTCGCGTGTGCTTTTCTTTTAGGGCCTGTCGCAGGAAACTTGCATTTCAGGTTATCACACGTCGAGGAGTTGCAAAACACTGGTTTCAAGTGGAATTTTAACACGCGGTTTGCCAACTGAACTTCAGGCGACGGACTGACTTACGTGGTTTTTTTCACGTACACTGGTGCAAGTTTGAAACGAATTGTAGGTAAGCCCTGTGGCAAACAATTCCAGCGGAAGAACAAAATGAACAGCTGAAGTTCAGTGAGTGAAAAGTCTTTCTCAGTCAGTGCAACTTCATAACAGCAACTCTTTCCAAGATTGTCGGTTCATGATACTGGTCCAGGAAACCCGAAGTACGCTGGAATTCGAATCCGACTAACTTGCCTTCAGCGTCCATCTTGCCCCATATGAGTTACAAAGCAAATACTACGAGTCACCAAAACCATCGCTTTCAGCGATTGCACTTCATGAACCTGATGAACTTATTCGCGTCTTGATTTCGGAGGTTTGCGGTTAAGCCGTCAAAACTCGTTTCTCAGCACTACCTGCAACAATGCCAAAGTATCACGTAATGAAATGAGCGAATGCGTTTCTTTTATCGATACCACCGGGACCATTGAATGATATTTGAAACAGAAATCATTACAATGTGTTGTGCCGCTGGTGGTCCT